>Ga0070749_10003554_pt1 | contig 10425 bp, 7 predicted proteins | sample VirMetDEL_Nov_18_FD_75180 | JGI IMG/M metagenome (GOLD analysis project Ga0070749, IMG submission 75180) | Aqueous microbial communities from the Delaware River and Bay under freshwater to marine salinity gradient to study organic matter... | ecosystem: Environmental > Aquatic > Marine > Coastal...
GCTGGTGATTACTTAAAAGCTGCTGTAGCTGCTATGAACAGAGCTAAAGATGACGTAGTTATTAGAGAATTTCACGCAACAGCATACACTGGAAGAAGCGGTGGAACTGCAGTAGATTTACCATTAGGAAACGTAAGAGGATGTGTTGATGGAAGCACTTCTGGTGGTGTACCTAGTGCTACAAATCTTGCGTACCTTAATGAATACTCTTTAAGATTAGCTGCTGAGTTTTTTGATGAAAAAGAAGCTGCTAATGATGGAGATTCTAAGTATATCGCAATTAACGCAAGACAATTATACAAAGGTCTTTTAGCAGACAATAACATTACAAGTTCTGATTACAACGTAATTAAGTCGCTTGTAAGAGGCGAAGTAGATTCTTTCATGGGATTCGAGTTTATCAGAACTGAAAGACTTAACACTGTAGCGGCTTTACAATCTGTATCAGGAGCAGGAGACAGATATACAACATCGTCAAATGATCTTATTTTTGACCAAGACACTGGTAAATCTATAGCTTTTGATTCTACTGGAACGTCTAGCCACAACATCACTACAAAAGCAGGAAGCCACATTGTATTGCCATGTTGGGTAAAATCTGGTCTACTTAAAGCAACTGGAGATGACATCCAAACTAGAATTACAGAAAGAGATGACAAATCTTATTCTGTTCAGCCTTTCTGCTCTATGAGCATTGGTGCTACTAGAATGGAAGAAGATAAATGTTTAGAACTTGTGGCTTTTAACGGATAATAATAAAGGAGAATAACATGGCTGTACTAAACGGATCAAACTACGACAAAGCGTACGTTAGTGTACCAGAGTCAAAAATTGAAGTTATCGAACACAGCGGTAAGGTTAGAAGAATGTATGATTCATACACTATTCCAAGTGCAAGTGAGTTAGCTGCTAGTGATACAATCAGATTTTTTAAATTACCAAAAGACGCAAAGATCATTGATGCAAGATTAGTTATACCTGTAGATGGTTCTGCATCAGGCATTCTTAAAGTAGGATGGGACGATGGCGTTTCTGACGATGGACTTTTTGGAGTAGCGGAAGCTGACTTCGGAGCAGGAGCTATTGATGCAAAACTATTAGCAACTGCAGCAGGTTTTAATAAATCTTTCACTGAAGAAACTGAAATCTTTGCTACTGTTACTGAGTTGACATTAGACTCAGGTGGGAACAAGATTGAGCTAGAATTACTTTACGTTGTAGAATAAAACCAAGGGGAGCTTCGGCTCCCTTTTTTTCTAAGGAGATTGAATGTCTGAAGTCTCTATTTGCAATTCAGCATTAATTAAGATTGGTGCATCTAGAATTTCGTCTTTATCAGAGCAATCAAAAGAAGCAAAATTATGTTTTGAGCAATATGATAAACTTCGTGATGAAGTTTTAACAGATCATCCTTGGAACTTTGCAATTAAAAGAGTGGCACTTGCAAAACTTCCGTCTGTTCCTGTTTTTGGATTTGCCAATGAGTTTCAATTGCCCAATGATTGCTTAAGAGTATTAGAGTTAGACACTGGCACAGATTACGATTATCAAATTGAAGGAGATAAACTTTTAATTGACACACAAACTGTTTCTATTAAATACATATCAAGGGTAGAAGATACTACAAAATTTTCAACTTTATTTAGTTCAGTTTTAGCACACAGAATAGCTTCTGAGTTAGCATATCCATTAATACAAAGTAATTCAGTGGCAGAAAAAACTAAACAAGATTATCTTGTAGCTTTAAGAAACGCTAAAACCGTTGATGCTCAAGAGGGAACACCGCCAAGAACTTACAACGATACTTGGGTCAATTCGAGGTTATAATGGCGAAGTTTAATACGCTACAGAACAACTTTAAATCTGGAAAGTTAAGTCCACTTTTAGATGGACGAACAGACCTTGCAGAGTATGTAACAGGCTTAAAAGAATTAAAAAACTTTAGACCTCTAAGGCAAGGCGGAGTCAAGAAGAGAGAAGGGACAGAATTTGTCCTTGACATGTCATTAACATTTTCTAATTTAGATGCAGCTCCTATATCATACCCTGTATATAATGCAGACCAATCAAAGTATTTATTCATTACTAATAATAGCGATGCTGTTATATTTAATTGGCAAACCGGAAGAGAACAAACAGATGATGATGTTAGCAGAGAATTTTTAAAAACAGGACTTTTTGACAGACAAAATTCTTATTTTCCTACATGGGAAAAAGCTGCACCACACAGCACACAACATGTGCAGTATGGTAACGAGGTTTATTTTGCTTATGATGCAGGATTAGGATCAAATGCAGTAGAACCTATGGTGCTATATAGAGTAAAATCGGAAGAGTTTAAAGCATCTATTACTTTTTATTGGGGTACTCGCAGTGCTACGATTGAAGCTGACGTAGCAGGTGAGACAGCAAATGATGTACAAATAACTTTTGATGGATCTTCAAATTTAACGACTATTATAGCAAATTACAATAGCTCTGTTTATACAGTAACTGAAAACGGTCAAAACACAGATGCTGTTGATAAGTTCTTTGTTTCCACTGGGCATGGTTTTACTACAGGTCAAAAGATAGTATGTGAGTTTACTTCTAGCATATTTGATGACGGAGGAATTGCTTCAGGACAGGCATTCTATATAATATATATTGATAATAATAATTTTTCACTAACTAGTACCTATGAAGACGCACTAGCAGGAACCAACAAGATTCCCCTCAAAGACAACGATGGCTCAAATGTGGATTTTATTCTTGCAAAAAGAGTAAATTTAAAAACAGGCACAGGAACAGACGTTGTGCCAAACACAGGAGTTTATCCTAATGTATCTGCAGGGGTTGTTAAATTACAAGATGGGAAAGAAGCAAACAGAATATTTAGATTTAATACAATAAAAAGGTTTACGCAAGATGGAAGAAACGAAAGGACGGCATCTGTATTTAATAGAGAACATGCTATTTGTGTACCATATCTTCCAGAAAACTCAGATCAAGATAACAAAATAAACGTACCTGCATCTGCAGTAGGCATACAAACACTTACTTCACAAAAAGATACTTTTACAGCAGATCAAGTTGGAAGCTATTTAAAAATAAACGAAACTACCACACGATCTATTTTATGGGAAATAGTTGATTTTGTTAATTCAAAAGAAATAGTTGCTAGAAAGATAGCTATACCCACTGGAACAGTGGCAGGAAATTATGCAGAGTGGCAAGAGTCAGCTTGGAGCAAAAGAAGAGGTTATCCAAGAGCTCTTACAGTGTATGAGGGAAGATTGTCTTTAGCAGGTTCTTCTACACTTGGTGGCAAAGTATGGTTTACAGCAGTAGACGATATTCCAGTGTTTATGAAAAATGTTTTAAGACAAGACAAAACATCAGACGTATCTCAATTAGGTTATTATGGAGAATCGGCATCTAATGCTAATGAAATTGGCTATGCAGACAGTGTTTTTAAACAAATAGTGTTTATGAGAGAAGGAAGGCAGCTAGAGATTGCAACTAACGGTGACATTAAAGTGCTTAACACAGGAGATGGTATAGGCACAGACAGCATACCAAGTTTTTCTGTCGAGTCCGAACGTGGAGCATCCGTTGGACCTTTTGCTGTTAGAGATGATTCTACATTATTTTTTGATACAAAAGGAGAGCTATCTAGATTAAACCTTGACCCAAGAAGGACAGACGCATCTGTATATATAGCTGAAAGATTATCATTACTGGTTGAAGGCTTAAATTTAGGAACACCTATATTTTTTAATCATTATAACGACTATCGAAACACTATGTTTTTTACTCTTTCTAAGCCAAATATAAATACTACATATTCAGTTACATTTGAAGATTATGATAAAAGTGTTGCATGGGCTGAGCAAGACTACGGTGGGACTGTTGTAAGCATGTCTAGTTTTGACGATGAATCATATATGCAAATTATTGTAAGACGAACTAATGGAGTATTTTTAGAAAGAATTAATCAAAGAGACGCTAATTTATACTCTGAGCCATACTTAGATTCAAATAAATACATCTTTGACATAGCAGGATCAGCCACAATATCAGGACTTGATCACTTAGAAGGGGAAACAGTAGGCATACGAGCAAATCCCTTTGGAACAAATATTTATTATGAAAGAGTTGTATCAGGGGGCAGTGTTACAATACCTGAAACAGCAGGTGGCATTGATCAAATAAATGATGCTTTTGTAGGGCTACCATATACTGCAGAACTAGAAACAATGCGAATTGATGCAGGTTTAAATATTGAAGGTTCATCACAAGGTCAAATTAAAAGATTAGACAGAGCAAAAATTAGAGTAGTTGATTCTAAAAACTTTTCTGCAGGTGATCCACAAAACTTATACCCAGTTAAGTTTGATAACGTAGATTTTTTTACAGGGGACAAGGAAGTATTTTTAGACCAAGGACCTTCATCTGATGTTACAGATGATCAATACAAAGTAGAAAACAGAGTAAAAATAGTGTCAGATGGACCCGACCCATTAACAGTGCTAGGCATTATAACTAGGGGGATAACTTACGAATGATACGCCCATTTATACCAGATGATTTATTTAATATTGAGTATAGCTATCCAGAAGATCAAAAAGGTTTAGCAGAAAAATGGAAAGATGGATACTCTCGTATTATTACCTTAGAAATTGATGGAGACATTGTAACCATTATGGGGATAACTGGCATACGCCCCGGAGTTTATGAAGCATTTATCACAAAGACAGCGCACATATTTAAACATGCTAAAGAATTCCATGATACAATGGTCAAGGTAGTAGAGAGTGCTTTAAAACTTGAAGGTTTACACAGACTTCAAATGTACGTTGATTCTACAATACCTAGAGACATAAGATGGGCTGAGAGACTTGGATTTGAGAGAGAAGGGCTGCTAAAGAAATTTGATATAGACAAAGATTATTATGTTTACGGGAGGATTTCATGCTAGGACTGACAGGAGATGCAGGAACAGAAGCAGGTCTTGGTGCATTAGCAGCAGGGGCGGCAGCGTATGGTGGTCCGTATGGTATGGCGGCATCAGCGGTCATCGGTGTAGCTCAAGGCTTCATGAAAAAGAAAAAGATGAAGAGGCAAGCCGATGCTATGGCAGCTCGTAGAAAAGAGCATGAACGAAGAGTAGCTGAAAATATAAAAAGAGTTGAAAAACAAGGAATAGAAATGGAAGGCAGAGCTGAAGTGGGCTTTGCTAAAGGTGGTGTTGATTTAGGCTCTATGGGAGCAGTAGCAGCAATGGATAAAATTCAAAATGACGTTACAGATGAAACTAATAGAATGCAAGCTGAATCAGATTTTGCAGTAGGGCAAATGATGCGTGAAGAGCAAGGCGTAAGAGAAGCGGCAAGTGCAGCGCCATTAGCAGGATTAGTAAAAGGTGCTTCTGCAGGAGTTGAAAATTATCATGGTGGAATGTCTGGACACAAGAAAGGTCCTAAAGGCGAATGGAAATGGACAAAATAAAAGGATAAATGATGGCTAAAATACCACGATTAGAAACTAGAATGAGCAGCTTAGATTTAAGAGAAGAGACTATTATTGATCCATCATCTGAAATTGTTGGAGCTGTTAAAGAATTAGGTGGTGTTGTAGGTGATCAAATCAGAGAAGGTATTGCAGCAAAACAAAAAATGGCTGATCAAACAGAGCTTGATAGGTTAGAAACTGAGCTTATTAAATATAGAGAAAAGCAAAGAGCTGAAAAATGGGACGTAGCAGAAACCAGCGCTGATTTACAAAATTTTCTAGATGAAGAACGAGAAAGCAGACCTGTTGAAAGTGAAAAACTTAGTTACGATGGCAATGTAAGATGGATGGAAATGCAATCAAGGTACAAAAAGTCCAGCGTAGAATACCTTGATAGAAGCATAAGAGATGTTAAATCTTTTGAATTTGAAAAAGGTCATGCGGCAAAATCTGCTGCTAAATCACAAGCTAATACTGGGTTTTACAGATTAAACCCAACACAACAACAACAAGGAAACTTTGAATTTGCCAATGAATCATATAAAGATTATTTAATTCATGCAGGAATAGCTGGAAAGCAAAGAGCAGAAAAATTATATACTTCTAATCTAAATAAATATATTGATGAAACAACAAAATCTTTAGTAAGTGCAGGAGATTATAGGGGAGCTATAGCACAGCTAAATCATATAGAACAAAATGGACTTGCAGCAGGAAGATTAAATTTAGAAAATAAAAGAGCAGCTTTATATAACAAAATAAACTCTCATGCTAAAAGTAATTTAGCAGCAACTAACAACAGATTAAAATCTAGCAACAAAGACGCAACTACAAATCCTAGCATTAGAAGAAGAAAACAATATGCAATAACACAGCTAGATACTCTTAGAAAAAACTATAACAAACTTCCTTATGTAAGAGATTTAAAAGATAGAGAAAAATTACAAAGAGAAATGTTTGAAAGAGGAGCTGAGTTACTTACTTTAAGAAACAATCAAACTCCTTATAATAAGGCTACAAAATTAACACCAAAAAAACAAAGAATTATGATGGATCAATTTAAAAAACTACTAGGTTTAAAAAAAGGCGAAAGCCTTCCTGCAGATTTTCAAGAAGATGTTGTATTACAAAGAGCAAATCAATATCAAAAACAAATAGCTTTAGATAACAGAAAACTATTAGCAACAAACGCATGGCGCGTTGAAAGAGAAAATAATCCAGATAAGTCAGATGATGAAATTCAATCCACTCTACATGAAAAAGGTCTTATAGGGGTTATGGATACAGAAGAGTTAAAGCAAGCATTGGAAAATAGCGATATGGTTGACTTGGTAGCCAAACACTCAGCAAATGGCACTATAGGAGGATTATTAAGGCAATCAGCAACAGTATATGATACAGGAGAAATTGGCGATGCCGAAGGCGTATCTTCTACATTTGTTATGGATATAGATGACGCAATTGCTAATAAAAAAACAGCTACAATAAATAGAAAGAAATTTCCCGTTATGACTAAAGACCTAAACAAGAAACATGATTCTTTATTGATAAAACACAAAGATACTATTACTAGATCATCATTTGCTAAAAGGATTAACCCTAGAGGGCAAATTGCTAAAGAAGTGGCGAAAATTGGTGGACCATATAAATCATTATTCCATGACTTAGTTAGAGCTAGACACTATACACTACTTAGCCCTATGACCCAAGGAGGGGTAGGAGATTCTAGTAGAGCTTTAAATCAAGCAAAAGATGAGGCACAAGCGTTATTAGAAAAACAGTACATGATAAGATCTGGACATCTACTTAGAAAGTATGGAGACGAAACAGATAGAAGAATTGGTCCTCAGATTGTTAGAATGAAAAATGCGATTAGAAGTAAAGCTTCTGCACAAAAGTTATTACATCCTAAACAAGCAGCATTGTTTAAAAGATTTATATGGTCGTCAGGTCTTGCCGAAGGAACTGATATGAAATTACAAGTTGTAATCAGAAGCATGACTACAGACTCATCAGGTAAACAAAGAGAAGTTGAAGTTATAACTGATCCAAGAGCACCAACAGGAACAGATGAATTAGGCGGAGTAATTCAATTTGATAGAGACTATATAATGAACACAGACTGGAACAACTGGTTTTATAGGAAGAATTAATGGGAGTAACGATACCATATAAATACCCACCTCGGATACCTGAAAAAGAAGCAGGGTTTGAAACGTATGTTAATGCAGCAGCAGGGTTTGTAGATGATATGATTCAGATGCAAGAACCTACTACTGATGAAATGCTATATGAAGGTAATGATGATATTGAACTGGAAATAACTGAAACTCCAGAAACAGCAGGGTATCCTAGTGAATTTGATAGTAAGGCATTGGAAAGAAATATAGCCCAACAACAAGTTCAAGAAGAGTTTCCTGTTTCAGAAATTGGTGAACAAGAATCTGATTACAAATTTGGTGATAAAGAGGGCATGTGGAACGATGATATGTGGGGAGAAGGTAGTGAAAAATACGAGGTTACTGACCCTGAAGAAATAAGACGAGATAAAATGGTAGAAGCTGAACAGGAAGGGGATGCTAGAGCATGGCTAGAAGCATATCATGGAGTAGACATTTTAGAACCACAAGAAGAAGTTAGTCCTCTTGATAGTGCTTTAAATTTTATGGAAGAAGAAGATGAGCCGATTGATTATGTTCGCACGCTAGATGCACAAGAAGAAGAAACGATGTATGCTCAGGGCGAAACATCTAGAGGGGTTGCTTCTACTGTAGAAGATTTTTTTGATATTAATAAAGAACAAGACACTATTGGTGAACAAGAATCTGATGACAAATTTGGCAATGATGATATGTCAAGAAAGCCAGCTCAGAGGGCTGTAACGTGGTCTAACGTGGTGAAGGATTTTGCGATATCAGAAGATTTTAGAACAAAAAAGGGATATGAGTTACTAAAAAAAGAATATGAAAAAAGGAAACAAGTTTTTGACAATTATCTTATGAAAAAAAAGCAAAAGGACCCTCTTGCTTTCAAAGAACAATTTCGCAATTTAAGCATACAGGATACTTATTTCAAAATGAAATTCCCGGGAGATAAAAAAGCAACAATTGGAGCAGATAATGTAATAAAAAAAATTAAGAATGAATACCCAAAGTTCTATGATAGAATGGTGCAAACAATGCTACAAGAAGATGATAAATGGGAAAGTTCTCTTTACCCACCAAAAACGAACAACATAACTGATGCGGAACATAAAGAAAGTCCAATAAAAATGCTAATGCAAACAGTATCAGGTATTGCTCCATCTACACAGCTTGATATTTTTAAAATAAAAGAGGAAGATGTTAAAACTTTTGAACAACTTGTACCATTGGTTGAAGCAAAATACACTAAAAATCAAATTATGGCAGCACACCTAATGAGGGTGTTTAATTATAATACAGGTAAGGTAGAATCAACAACTCTTCATCAGGGAATGAAGATTGCAGATGATATTTTTAAACAACCTGAACTAGCTGCAACTATTTTTGGGAATGCCATGAGATCAGGTCTTAATGTTTCTCAGGCTCAGTACAATTATATTGTACTTGGAGTTTTACCAACGAAGCATAGAATAAGTCCATTTGATCAAGCAAAAAACCTAAAATCTTATTTTGTAAACAGAATGGATAAACTCAAGCAGACAGTAAAGAATATGCCAATGGATGAAAAAGTAAGAAAGTTTCATATAGTGGGGTCAGTATATAGATTTCAGCAATCATCAAAAAAAGACGTAAACGATAACGGAGAAGGATGGATAGCTAGAGACTTACAGGAAATGTTTTTAAATGAATCTGGTAAATTATACACAAAAGCTTATATAAAAAATAGCGCATACTGGAGACTATTTGAGATACATAAAAAAGATATATTTAAAAAAGATAATCTTAGCTCGTTACGTTTTTGGAAGGATGCATATCTTTTAAATGAGGCGGGATCAGTGAAAAAATTTTTTGAAATTAAAAAAAGTCAGTATGATTTTGCTATTAAAGAGTTAAAAGCATTAGGAGAGTCAGAAGATTCATTAAGAAAACTAAAAATAGAAAAATTTAAAGGGTTGCACAAATATATAGAACTTATCCCAAAAAATTATGAGCTAGAGAAAAAGTTCAAAGAAGAGATGAGAAATTGGGACCCAAAAGACAAACCTGACTCAATCTGGGAAGAAATGACTCAAAGAAAGGCAAAAAAAGAGAAAAGGGAAAGCGAATGAACAGAAACCCTTCAAGCCTAAGAATACCTAACCATTTAGAGCCAAATGACTTTGGTCCTAATAGAAAGCTGAACTATGAATATGAAAGAGAAGTAGATATACTTGCGCCTAACCCACCTGAACCTTCAGTGGATATACAGGGATATCAAACAGGAGCTATGTCATCTACTGCGGCTTCACTTGCAGAACAAGACGATGTGGTAAACGCTGCATACAATTCATGGAAAAAAGAAAAAAAGAAAGAAGAAGATGAGTCATGGATAAATTGGGATGCAGCTTTAGCCACTTTAGAATTAGCAGATAGAGAAGATTTAACATCATCTACTGTAAGGATGCTTAAAAATAGATTTCAAAATGCAAGAACAGAAGTATTAAGCTTGCCTACTATAACAGGCGAAGACTTTAACGAAAGATTTCCACCTGATCCAGACTTTAATGAAGCTCCTATTGATACAAAAAAGAAACTTAATGAAGTTCAAGTTGACATGATATTGCAAGCCAGAGAAGACAACAGAAGATTAATAGAAAGAATATCTAGAGGTAAAGATACTTATGCTCAATCAACCGTTGATTTTATAGCAGGGATGCTTGGTGGGGCAACAGTAGCAGATGTAGCGTTAACGCTACTTGCACCCTCTGTGGAAGCAAAACTTATTGCAATGAACTTAACTGTTATTATA
>Ga0070749_10003555_pt1 | contig 10424 bp, 8 predicted proteins | sample VirMetDEL_Nov_18_FD_75180 | JGI IMG/M metagenome (GOLD analysis project Ga0070749, IMG submission 75180) | Aqueous microbial communities from the Delaware River and Bay under freshwater to marine salinity gradient to study organic matter... | ecosystem: Environmental > Aquatic > Marine > Coastal...
CAAGTCTATAGCATACCTACCAAATGGTGCAAGAGCTCTTTTTGGAGGAGCCACTTTCTTGGCTTTCTTTCCTGGAGCAGCAAGGCCGCTGCCACGTATCGATCTTTGATACATGTGTTCCACTCCAGTAGGAACACTGTTTCTTCCTATAAGTCTTCCTCCTTGTACTCCCCCTCCTAATCCCCATAGATTGTGCCAATTCTTTTTTTTCTTCTTTCCTGTTTCTTCTTCGTCGTCATCTTCTTCAGAATCCTCTTCATCGCCTTCTTCATCGTCATCAGATTCCTCTGGCTCGAATCCTCTAAAATTTATTTGCCTTTCTTCAGGAGGAAGCTGTCCTCCAGATCTTCCGGCGAATATGCTGTCAAAGTCTAACCGGTCAGGAACAACAGGCAGTTGCTGATCGTCCGCAGCGTTGCCGTTCGCGTCATTAAATCCTGTTTGCTGGCTTTTTTCTATTTCTTTTGCAGGATTGCTTTCTGGCATTCCCGTTTGTCTGTTTGGTCTTACTTTGTTTACAACAGTGTTAGGTACAGCTGAGGCGGCACCTGTAGAGTTCTTAATTTCGTCTATAGTGTCGCTTCCAGCAACTGCAATAAGAGGGTCAATCTGTGTTGGAACGGAACCTGTTGCTTGCCTCATAATGTCCGCAACTACCTGCCTAAACAAGTATTGAGGAACTTTCCTTCCTCCTTGCATCATAGACTTAAGTAGGTTGTTGAGGCCGTCTGCTCCAGCGTACAAGAATTGCTGTTCTTTCAAGCTCATCGGTTGTACTGCAGCTGTAGAGTTCTCTACTGTTTCTCTGTACTTAACTGCATTAATGGCTTTCAAGGTTGCCAATGGGATACCTTGAGTGAGCGTTGCGGAGTCGTTTATAGCGTCTGCAGCTGACTCACCTTGAGAAAGGTAGGTTTCTACAGCTTGGAGATTGTATGCTTCGTTAGCAATTTGTTTACCCATGTTTAAGAGGTATCCTTTCCTGTACTGTTCTCTGGTAAGGTGTGGTGTGAGTGCCTCTGACATACTGTATATCTAAACGTAAGAAATTATTTGCACCCTGTGTGCGTAAGATAGGTGTGAAGAATTCTCACATAACTTTCACCTATTTCACCTTTACTGTAATTACTAAGTAATTTAGGAGATATATACAGTATTAATACTATTATACAGTTAGTGAAAAATAGAGATAATATAGATAATAGTAGTATATATATAGGAATATTCATGTTCCTTGTTCTCTATGGAACAACAGAACATGCTTTTAGCCTATATAGAGAAAGCTAGAAATACGAAATCTTTCACTTTTCACTTGCACTGACCCCTTACTGTCTCTTACCGGTAGAGCCCCATCTCCCTCTGTGAAAATGAGCCATTTTTGACTTTCACCGGCCTTCCCTCGTTTTTCACATCTCTCATTATCAAACCCAATTTTTAAACGCAATTTTAGAAAGTTTTTTTTCGTCCTATAAAGTACAGAATGGAATCTCTTACTGTTGCCGTCCCAAACAGAACCTCTTTTCTTTCCCGCAACACTATTGTGGAGCGCGTTTGTTCAAGAAAACTAGACGCTCTTCTTGCGTCGGACTACCTCCTTGCTGAATGGACATCCAAGGCGTGCTGGTTCGTCGACAGCCTGAAGAGAGTCTACCAAAACGAGAAAAAGCAAATTACTGACTACGCAGCAGCGTACAACAACGAAGTAAGAGGAGTCATAGTGACTTACTACCCGAACAAGCACTTGTACGGTAGAATGAATGTGGGAAAGTCTCTAGGCTTCACATGTATGCGTAGGCCTGTGCGCCATACAGTGGCAGACGAGTACTACGACTTCGACATTGTCAATTGCCAACCAGCTGCAATCTTGTACGTGCTCAGCAGATACGGAGCTCCTGTTCCTGGGCCACTGCGTGCTTACGTGTCTAACAGAAACGACATCATACAACTCCACATGGATGCTTGGAATATCAAACCACAAGACAAGTGGCTGGTGAAGCAGTTGTTTATTCGCCTTTTCTTCATGGGAGGATATGACCAATACAGAGAAGACATGAGAGAACACGGATACAGCATTCCTATAGAACCCACTGGCTTCGTTTCGTCTCTACAAAGATGTCTGCTGGATGTAGCAAAGACACTGCAGGAGCACAACCCTGCTCTGCACAAGATAGCACAAAACAAAAGAAAAGAATCCAACGACAATCACGGTACAAAGACACTAAAGACGTTTATGGCTCTCTATTTACAGACTGTAGAAAGAAACGTAGTAGAGTTCGTCATGGAATCTATCCACAACACTACTGATCTCATGAAGAGACCAGAAGCGCCTGGCTACGTCTTTACAAGTTACGAGTACGACGGATTCAAACTCTTGAAAGAAAACGTCGACAAGTACCCAGGAGGAAAAGAGGAAGTATGCCGTTTGCTGAACCTAATCACGGCTGAAACCAAGCTGCCTTTGCAGTGGACTGTAAAGGAACTAGATGAAGCATTCGATCTTTCTGTGGTTGAGCTGCCTGAAGCGAGCATGAATGACTTGATTTACGAGATGAACATGTGCTGCCAGTCCCACAGGATGTTTGCAGAGGTAGTCAAAGCTCGCTACTCTGACAATAAGTACTTATACGAAGTCAGAGATAAGCAATGGTATACCTTCGACACATCTTCTGATTCGTGGGAAGCCTCTGACTTCTTCCTTCTGCGCGACATGGGGAGAATAGTTGACACACTATACAACGTCCCTGCGTTTATGAAAAACGAGAAGTATAAGAACGCATACAACACTTTTCTTACCAAGAGTGGCAGCAGCAGCTGGATCTCAGGTGTACAGAAAATGGCTCAAGTTGTTATGTACTGTAAGCAGGTAGACTTCGACACAGACAAGGACTTGTTGAACTTCGATAACGGCGTTTACGACATCACGAAGGGTGAGTTCAGGAAGAGGACCATGACAGACTTTATCACTATGTCAACAGGCTACGACTACACAGAGCCCAACTCGGTCGACTCTACATACAAAGAAGACGTAATGTTTGTACTGAAGCAAATACACCCTAGTGATGAAGATCTCAAGTTAAATCTCATGATCATGGCATCTGGTCTTAGCGGACGCTGCTTAGAGAAGTTTTTCGTATTTAACGGAAGCGGAAGAAACGGCAAGTCTCTTCTCAACTCTGCTATGCAGATATTGCTAGGTGACTACTATACAACTGCAGTGACTACTATTCTCACTGAGGACCTGAGAAAGAAGTCGTCGTCAGAAGCAAACTCAGCTATTGCTTCATTGAATAAGTCTAGGTATACAGTCTTCAGAGAACCACCAAAGAACTTGCCTATACAGAACAGTGTAGTGAAGGACTTTACAGGAGGAGGAGAAATATCGAGTAGAGAGCTCTTCAAAAAGTCAAAACCTATGACTATAGACTTTACTATGGTGCTGGAAACTAACAGCAAACCGCCTTTCGCAGAGACGTGTGGAGAAGCGGAAGCAGAGAGAGTAATAGACTACCACTTTGTTTCCCACTTCACAGCAGACGAAAAGAAGCTAGAGAAAGCAAAAGAGGAAAACAAGCACGTGTATCCTCTCAGAACAGAGCTGAAAGACAAACAGTGGTGGATCAAAAGAAGAATTGCCTTCTTGCACATCTTGTTGGAATCTCTGAAAGAATTAAGAGACGCAGACTATAACATAGCAAAGTTTGTTCCAGAGCACGTAAAGCTGAGATCAAAGAACTACTGCGAATCGAGTGTCCTAGTAGTGAGGCTATTTCACGAGCTTTTCTATATCCCAGAAGGAAAAGTAGAAGATCCTCCCTACGCTGGATGGGACAGAGATATGACAATTGCTAACGCAGTTTCTCACATACGCAGATCAGAGAACTTTTCTTGTTTGCCTGGTAGCACTCGCTACAGCAGAGACGCTCAACCTTCCGCTATGAAGCAGAGTCTTGAACTTCACGTAGAGGAAAGACTGGAGCTCCTCTACGAGTCACACAGACAGAAGTTCATTAGGAGTTTTAGGATTAAGTTTGAGGCTGTCGCGGAAGACAGCGCATCAGAGTTTGATTTAGTATCATCTGCAGATAGTCAAGTAGATACAGAAGTGCTTTAAATCTTAAAAAAATATCTGCGTAGTGTTTATAGGATGAGAAATCTTATCAGTCCATTTTATCCTTCAGAGACGCTACCGTCTCTTAACAGACTACACTCTATTGTCGACATAGACAAAGGAAGAATTCCCAATAACCCAAGACTACAAGGTGGCCGAGTACCAGAGGACGTTTATGCTACGAAGCCATTTTACTTTGGAGCAAGCAACGTACGAACATACAGAAACGTAAGAGGAGAAGGAAGGTTTCACGACAACATTCAAAAGGCATTGAGACTTGGAGCAAGACTGCCACTAGGTCTTAGTCAAGGAACTGGCTGCTGCCAAGCTTGCAGCGGAAGAGGAAACCGTGGTGGAAGGTTTAAAGGGTAAATATTAGTAAATAATTTCTTTAATAAAATTATAGGATGCACACGATTACTTTAACGAGAAATAATGTGACCGGATCTGATAACAACAGGTTTGTGTACAATATTCCTGGTAGTAAGAACTTGGAAGGTGCAGAGATTGCACTAGTGGACTTGTACATGTATTACTCTTGGCAAAATATTAACGATCAGCCTTTAGCAAACAACACGTTGTCTGTAATTTGGCCAGCAATGACAGAAATTGGAGGAGCAAACACAACAAGTCAAACTAAAATCGATATTGTAATACCAAATGGTTTGTACGAGGTCGCCGATATTAACTCTTACTTACAGCAATTTTGCATCGACAACAACTACTATCTCATCAACTCTACCACCTCAGAGTACGTGTACTTTATTCAAATGCAGACGAATCCAACTCGATACGCCGTTCAAGTTAACTCATTCACGCTCCCGGACGTTGGTGGAGCTGCAGGATCTATTCCGGCAGGATACACGGCACCAACTGGTGGTCTCTTTAATAGTATCTACACACCAATTGGAGCAAACGGTGGCGCACCTCCTATTGGAACATTGCAAGCACCTGGATGGTATTTTCCTGCTAACTTTAGCGCTTTTGTTGGTTTTGCAGACAACACTTACCTTCCTGGACCTGGCCAGTCTGTATATACGACAGTTGAAGCATTCCCGAACGGTAACGCCTCCGCAGTGTCAACACAAGCACCAAACGTGCAGCCAAACAACGTAATTTTCTTAAACTGTAACCTTATTTCCAATGCGTACACCAACCCTCAAACATTTTTGTACCCTGTACCGGCAAAGGTAGGCATTGGAGAATTGATTACAATTGACGCTCCAGAGTACGCTTGGAACAAACTTATGCCTGGACAGGCTGCCCAGCTCATTCTTACCTTCACAGACGTTCAAGGTCAACCAATATACTTGCAAGATCCGAACACAGTGATAACCCTGATAATTAGAGACAATGAAGACAAGCACCCCAATATAGGCAGTACAACAACAAGCGGCAAGCCGTCATCAATGGAAATGCAAAGATACGGGAACAACCCTATGAACAATCAGTCTGACACGCATCATCACAACTTGCACAGGCGCATTGGTCCATAAAGGATTTAGATTATGTAGCAATAGTGTAAATGGACAGACTCAACGACAATAAAATAAACCAGTACATAACTGACTTCACTCAAGAGCAGACTAAGCTGTTTAGCGAATTAAAGGAAGCTCCTACCCTTGAACAGGAAGGACCTATAAAGAAGAAGCTTAATTCTGTTAACAATATGGTGAAGACCTTGTACGACTTTAGGACAATTTTAAGAAAAGAGAAAGAAAAGGAAATCTAAAATATTGTGACAATATATAAATGCCACAATATTTATACAGGCCGCTAGCCATGGGAGCAGCGACTCTCATTCACAACGAGTCCAAGCTAAAATCAGGTAACGCTCAGATTGTTCCGGGCACAGGGTTTGCTGTCCCGGAAAGAGTAGCAGAAAAAGTAGGAGACAAACTACAACTGTCTGGTCGTCTCCAGGACAAAATCGGTAAACTCAAAACGGATGACAAAGCCGCAAAAAAGAAGAAGCTTAAAGAGAACAAGCCCATTGTCTTTTCTATTTAGACGTGCGTTCTTTGAATTTTTTTTCTGGTGGATGTGTATAGAATGTCCGGAGACTCGCTCGTATTTGACATGTCACAAATGACCGAAGGGTCACCTTCTGTATTCGTAAAGAGAGACTGGTTAAACATCCAGGATCAACAGAACGGTAACTACGGAGGTAACCAACTTGTTATCGACACTTCCCAGCTTGCCAACAGTAACAAGTACATGGCGTACCGCGAAGCTTACATCACTATGCCCCTAACTCTAGCTGTTTCAGCACCAATTGTCACTGTAGCAGCTTATGCTAACACCGTAGCTGTTGTACAGGACTTATCTGGAGGTACAGTATTTGGTCCTTTAGCGGCAGCAGATGCCCTATCAAGAGGCTACATCAGCAGCCAAGTTTCTATTGGAGGTACAACTTACACGATTCTTGGTATGAACGAAGAAGGAACATACTTGGAGTTAGACGGCACTATTGTCGGTGGAACATACGCAGTAGGATCAGTCACAATAGCTGCCTCCCAACCAGGATTGGACAACTACTTAGGTGACATTGATGCTGGTGTTGGAGACGCACCAGGTGGTGAAGCACAGACTTTCTGCGTAGGTCTTAAGTCATGGTTTGGTAATATGATTCACTCAATGACTCTCGATTATGCAGGAACAACGATTATTCAACAAACACCGTGGCAAAGCATGTGGTCTATGTTCGGCTTAATGACCACACTAAGCATAAGTGACATTGAATTAAACGCATCCACTATTGGTTTCTACCCAGACGCGGCCCAAGGTTGGTCATTCCAGTCAGGCGACAGCAAATCAGGACAAGGTGTCTGCAACAACATTACTGCCGGTGCTTTGCACGGACAAATTGATCCTCTAACTGGAACAGTCGGTGGTAACCCTGGTATGCTTGCACGCTTCGCTAACACACTTATTAACCCCTCTTCAGTTGCTGGTGGAGCTGGAGGTGAGCAATTCTCCACTCTTCAAACTGCAGCAGCAATGGACCAATTGTGGCGGTCAAGAGTTTTCCAGACTTACAGAAGCGAAGCTGCAGCTCCGGCTCAGAACTACACAGGTATCGTGTACCAAATTGAGGCTATCATTATGTTGAAACACTTACACCCATTCTTCAGCCAAGTTCCCCTCCTTAAGGGTGTTTTCTTCCGACTTACTCTTAACCTTAACCAGCCTGAGGTTGTTCTCACTATGCTTTCAGGTACTGGTGCTCAGAAGATTGTTTCTATTACCAGTCCTCTTGGTGGTATTTCTCCTATCATCGTCTCATCCACAGAAACAGCCCTAAAGTCAAACATGCAGACAATTGCCGAGGGATCATCAGGAATAAACCAAAGTGTTTCGTTCCTTCCGACAGGAGCAGCTGGTTTCGCAAAGACTCCCCTCACAGATCTAACTGCAAGAATTACTCTCAACGTAGGTAACACTATTATCAGCCAAACCCAGAGAAACTCACTTACGTCCTTCTCTGCTACTGCCCTTGACAGATCCTGCCAACTTTACGTCCCTGCATTCACTTTTAATCCTAGCTTTGAAGAAGCTTATTTGTCTCGACCAACTAAATCAATCGTATACACAGACATATACCAATTTACCACTACAACAGTAAACAGAGACGGTCAGTTCAATTTCCTTTTAACCAACGGTATAAGTAACGTAAAGAGCGTCCTTATCCTCCCGTTCTTCCCTAACATCAGAACTGAGGGCGAACTTGGAACACCAGCTGGTAGTGCTAACAGCGTTCTCTATCCTCCTTACCAGAGTCCTTTCGATCCTGCTGGAACTGGTCCAGTAAGTCCAATGGTTGCTCTTCGCAACTTCAACGTTGTTGTTGCTGGTCAAAACATGATCTACAATACACAACAATACAACTTCGAGCAATTCTTGAACCAACTTGTTGGTGTCAACTCTGTAAACGCTAACTTGACTGATGGTCTTACAAGCGGTCTCGTTGACTTTATGTCTTGGCAACAATCCTACGGATACTACTACGTCAACTGCAGCCGCATGCTTCCTATCGATGAGGCTGTTCCCAAGAGTATTTCTATCCAAGGTACTAACATGTCTCAATCTAGTGTTCAATTCTTGTGCTTCATAGAATACGGGGTACAGGTATCCGTTGACGTTCTTACTGGTGCAAGAGTGTAAATTCAAAAATAACAATATAAAGAAAAATTCAATGACAATATTGGCACCGGCCATTTTCTCTTAATCTCTTAATTAGTATAAAAATATAGTAATTAAATCTTCATTTCTGGCGCATCCAATACGACAGGAATAGTAGCGCAAACTCTGCACAGAAGCTCTTTGTTTGATCCGATACAATCTGAGCAATAAGAGCCAGGGCAAGTAGGGCAAAAGCCCATATTTTCGTACTTCAGTAGTCTACACTGGTTACAGTAATGTCTTGGGCAAATGCAGTCTTGGTTCATCTTCACGTCTTTACCACAGCGGAATTTCGAAGTTCTATCTATGTGTTCTTTCAGGGATACAATGGACTTCTCCGTTTCGTGCTCCATAAATCTGTAGTACACTTCTTCGAAATAAGAAGTATGCTTGAATATCTGAAAGTAGTCCCAGCAGTTTCTGTGGTACACCTTCGGGCATCCTGACACACCGCAAACTTTTGGGAAATCCCCTGCCTCTAAGTCGAAGTCTTCCTTGCATACAAAGCACTTGTCCTCTATAGTAGGACTTCTGCAAATGTCCTTCCTTCCGTACCTGTTCCAGTAGGAATACCAGACATTGTTTGCATACTTCTCTTCGTTCTCGTAACCTTTACCAAACTCTGCGTCTATAAACAAAGATGCCTTTTCTTTCAGATCCTTGTGAAAAGGAGGAGATTCGAACGTACAATTCCTTCCTCTCTTTTGAGGCTTGGTATACTCTACCAGTCTCTCTAGCTGAGTCTCTGAAGTCTGTGGACTTCCGTACCACACGGGAGGACCCCGATTTCTAGTGCTGTTTCTCCGTAATGGCATGGGGTTTGATAATGAATCGACGTGGATTTCAGAAAAAAAGCAACTTTTTTTTTCACTCGACAATTTACCCCCTTACTGTCTCTTCTCCCGGTTCCTGTTCATCTGACAAAATTGTCCCTAAAAGCTCTTTTGGTAGTGGTACTCTCTTAGGCTTGTCCTTGCTTAGAAAGAAATGCTTTAATATCCACTCATTTTTCTTGTAGTCTAAACTGCTATTAAGGTCTTCGAAAGGAGATAAGAACTCTTCTGTGTCCTTTTTAAGTGAAGATGAAGCAAATCTTTTGTCGTTCACATAATGTGCCCACGCAAGTTGATAAAATCCGCAAGCTTCATTGACGAGACTCTGTACGTCTTTAGTAGGGTGCCACGGCGCAACTCCAAAATTGTCCTTTATTAATTTTGTTACTATCTTAGGAGGTCCTTTTCCGTAAGAGTCAAAGTAAACGCACGACTTATGTCCGTTGTTTGGTACTCTGCATTGAAATCCAACCCAGTGACTTCCTTCATTTGCTTCTCCATCTTCGCCCACACCATCCTCTAAGTTTACGCAATAATATTTGTTCGGCTTTAGTTTCTTAGGAAGCATATCCTTAAATCCACAGAACTCTAAAGGTATGTTCATTTTAGGTGCTAAAGTCTCTATTTGATCGTTCGTTAACATTATATACTCTCTAAATATAATATTATCTGTATTTTAAACTTACGCGTAAATTCCTGACCCTTCCATTCTTTCTGCTAAAGCAGGCGGAAATTCTGTGTGGAAAAAGAAGTTTTCGCTGTCTGCTTGAGATCTCAATGCAGGGTTTCTCATGCAAAGAAGGGAACCACCAGCGCCTACGTTAGTGATCCCTGTCATTCCTGGGCTCGGTCCTATAGCCCCTCCAGCTACAAATCCTCTACCTCTGTTTGATAGCTTAGACTCAATCATGTCTATAGCCTGGCGAACTCTTGATTCTCCTCTTTTGCGTGGTCTGTTTTCGCCAATGTCTTCAATGAGATCTATTACCTTTCTCTTTGCTGATCCACCTGATGCACCACGTCCTGCGTACAGGCCTTCTCCTCCAGATGCCATAGCTGCGTCAATGGCGGCTTCAGCAGCCTTCTTAGCAACTGACTGAACGTTCTTGTTTCCTGCAATTTTCTTTATAGTCTTTCCAACTTTTTTCATTTTGATTTTACCACCTTGTCCATCTAGCAAATTCTGCATTGCTGAGACAGGAACACGGGCACCTTCATGATGGAGATTGTGAAAGTTGAATCCTTCACCTCCTGATGCCATTGCTGCGTCAATAGCGGCTTCAGCAGCCTTCTTAGCGACA
>Ga0070749_10003559_pt1 | contig 10411 bp, 9 predicted proteins | sample VirMetDEL_Nov_18_FD_75180 | JGI IMG/M metagenome (GOLD analysis project Ga0070749, IMG submission 75180) | Aqueous microbial communities from the Delaware River and Bay under freshwater to marine salinity gradient to study organic matter... | ecosystem: Environmental > Aquatic > Marine > Coastal...
TATAATACCACGTTTTATTGGGAAAAGGAAGTGATAATATGGTTAAATCTTTGTTCCAAATCTGTGGTGGTCACAGTGAGAACTCCATCTTGGAGCATTAGTTTTCTTACTTCCGTTTGATTGTAGTGGGGCTGATATTCTTCAAATGTATTGTCGATCCCTTGTTTAGCTTGTATTGAAAGCATGGGCGAAGATAGCTGCATAATGTCATAATTGTTTTTTATTAACTCCTTGTGTTCTTTGATGTTGGAAAATAATTTTTGTTTATTCTCTGGCTTCTCGCATTCAGCGAGTACGTCATCTAAATAGTATGTTTTTTCCTCTTTGAGAAAAGAAAATCGTTTTGCTATTGTTTCCATACCCACTCTTGGTACTCCTGGCAAGTTATCAGAGGAGTCTCCAACGATAGCTCTGGCAAGAGCAAAGTTCGTTGGGTGAATACCAAACTTTTCCACAACATTCTTTTTGTTGAGATACTCTTTTTGAATCGGGCGATGAAGAATAGTCTTATCATCTAGCAGTTGGATGAAATCCTTATCCGCTGATACAATAACTTTTTGCCACTCTGCAAACATAGGCGTATTCTTTACATAAGAAATAACATCGTCAGCTTCAACAAGTGGTTCCATAAACTGAATAACTGGTGTTTGGTTGAAATACTCGATAACACGCATTTGTTGCCAAACTTTGTTATCAGTTACTTCTTCTTCCACCATACCTACCTGAGACCAGTTAGTTCTAGGTGGCTTGCGACCTCCCTTGTAGTCTTTATTCATTGAACGTCGTTTTTTGCTTCCGCCTTTACCATCCCACACCAAAACAATCAAGTCAGGTTTGACCTCTCTTGTCAGCTTGTTTAGGATGTTGATAAAAGTGCGAATACCACCGATAGGAGACCCGTTTGGGTTTTTACTCGGATCTACAATGTATCCACGGATAAACTGGTTGTAAGCGTCTACTATCATCGCTCTTTTCATAACTTTTCTCCTCAAATAAAAAAGCCCGGCACAAAGGCCGGGCTGGGTTGATTATTCCTCAGACGGGGTTTCGTCTGGATCGTAAAAATCAGCAGCATTGCCTTCTCTATTACTGAACTTCATAATAACATCTTCGTCCATAATTGTCAAGACACTTTCTCTGAATTTTTCATCCTGAAGTTTGTCTACCCACTGCTTGCGCTGGAACTTTTCTTTGGACCCGTCATTGTGAACCAAAGTGAACCAAGCACCAGACTGCTCTAATCGCTCAGAGATCTGGATAGCGTCAAACCAACTTTCTTCATCTTGGACACCGACCGATTCGTCACCCCAAAGGATTTTGAAGTTGCAAGTGCGACCTGCTGTACCAAAGCGAGACTTCTCTAACTTAACCTTTACCTCTGAACCGATACGGAATCCGTTATCGTCATTGATAAAGCTTGCCTTTGCTCTCCTGCCAGTAAGCCAGATACGAAGAGAGTAAGAGTAAGGGAGTGCCTTACCGCCAGGAGTCACATAAGGCTCCGTTAAAGCTGCTGCTGGTGTTTTTGCTCCCAAGTTAGTTTTCAACTGGTTGAGAACCAACAAAGTAGCATCTGCATCAGCAATAGGAACAATCAACTTTGACATACCCTTAGCCAAAATTCTAGGCTTTACAGCCATAGAAGATTGAGGGTTGAAGTCTCCTTCGATATCTGAAATCGAAGGTGTTAGAGCCAATGAATCCCAAATAAACAACCACTTATTACCAGTCGCTAAAAGTTCCTCAATTGTCTCTAAAACAAACTCTACTGATTCTGCTTGGACGTAAAGTAATCTATCCAAATCACATTCTGCTCGCTCCAAAAAAGCTGGGTCGAGTGCTGACTCTGAATCAAAGTAAACAACGTCAATACCCATCTTTTGAGCGTTCGCAGCAATCTTGGCAGCCATAAATGACTTACCAGTTGATTCTAGACCTGCGATTTCTGATACTTTACCAACTGGAATACCAGCTAGTTTACCCTTACAGATAATAGAGTCTAACCAGCGAGAGCCGGTAGGAATCCACTCATTCACCTCAGTTGGATTGTTGTCCAGTAAGGAGTGAGCGACTTCTCTACCTGCTTTCTTGTTGATGATGCCCTTGATTGCTGAGATGTCAAGGGCACCCTTTTTTAGTTTAGTTACTTTTCCCATACCTTACCTTACTGATTCATAAGGTCGCTAAAAGCGTCCTCAACTGAATCTGTACTTTCAGTAGTTGAACCAAACTTTTCAACCTCAGTGTTGCCTTCTCCACCAGCCATGAACTGGTCGAGGATTGACTGAACCTCAGCAGTTGTCTTTCGCTCAAAAAGTTCGTCAAAGTTCGGCACAGTCTCCAAAAGCTCTGCGCATCGGTCATCACCGCCAACTGCCTCATCACAAAGAATTGTCTTGCGAGGGCGAGGACGAATGTCCGTTCTTGGGTAGCTAGCTCCTGGAAGCTTACCATACATAAGCTTTAGGTCGTTTCCTGTTTCTGGATCCGTAATGTCTCCATAGTCAGGGTCAAGAACAATAGTAAGAAGCTTTTCATAAGCCATCTTACCGTATCCCCAAACCTTGATACCTTCACCTTCTTCGCCACGAACAAGAACTGGTGAGAAGAAACGCTGCTTTGCAAACATTTCCTTTGCTTGCTTCTTGCTTTCTTCTGTTCCTTCGTTCCAAAGTTGGTTTGCGAAGTTGCATACAGGGCATTCGTCCCCAAAGTTTCGCTTTGGGCATAGGAAAGATTGGTTTCCTACACCATAGTGGAAAAAGCGTTCTTTGAACGGGTCGCCATCAGCGGTGGAAACAATACGAATGTTGCTTTCACCTTCCTCTGGACGCCAGAACATATTCTTGTTTCCTGCTCCCTCACCTTTTCCGTTAAGTTTGTCGAGCTTTGCTCGCATTGCGTCTAAATTAAGTGCCATTTTATTACCTCCTATGGTTTATTGTTTTTTTGCACACTCTCGGCTATAGCAGGTCAGTTATTTTCCTGACCAACTCATATTCTTATAATACTATATTTGTTATTTGTTGTCAACAACTAATTGTTGAATTTTTGGAGAAAATAATTCCACATAAATGTAATCATTTTCGTATTGAGTCGGATAAATCCCAAAACTAACTTTTCTCTCTTCTGTAATTTTTGCTTTTACGTTGTTTGTTATTGTGCGGAATAGATTTTCTTCTGTTCTCAGCTTCTCTTCGTTTATGCCATAATAATACACCATTTCGACATCGTTTTCAAGAGGAAAAAGCAATTTTTCTGGTTCTTCGATAGAGCCAAGTCCGATTGTAGTGATTCTGCAAGAATCTTTTGGTCTCTTAAATGTTGATGTGATTGGTTTAGTGTTTTTGAACACATCCAACATATAATAAGTGCTTGTAAACACTCTGTTTATTTGTTTATAATAGTCGAATACATTTGTGGAGCCGGCTATTTCTTCTAAAATTACATTTGACACAAGGCAAATTTTTTCAAAAAGACCAGAACGAGCAAAATTTTGCAAAATACCCATTACAGAACGTTGGTGAAGCACCTTTGACTCTGCAAGAACTTCGGTTTCCGGAACAAAATAAACTATTTCCATTTTTACACCCATTTGGTGCAGTTTTTCAAGCGCTTGAAGCGTAATCCCCGTTGAGTCTGAAGCTCCACAAAGAAAAATGGTGCACTTATCGTTAATTTTCTCCAACCATCTATGAAGTTTAGTCATATCCATTTTTTCATATTGTTCCGGACCTAGCTGTTCTGGTAAGGCAAACTTATATTTTGAAGTTTTCTCGAACTCATTTGAAATATAATGACACTCATAAGCAGAATATTCTGAAAGCTGCTCTACCACGTTGCACCCTGCTGTTCCAATGCCCAATATAGTCTTCAAACTTTTAGCTCCTTTAGGTCCCCAAACGTTTTCCCGATTTTACAAGTGCTTACAAAATTACCCCAACGGGTTTCCTCGAATTGTCGCTTGATATCTTTTACCATTATAGCATCTTCTTGCGCCATGTCAAGTATTATTGAATCGTGAAGTGTAAAAGCGATTTTTGATTTTTTGTTCTTGAGCATTTTTTGGATTTTGTAAGCATTTTCAATAACTTGGTCCGATGTTGTCGATTGAAGTAAGTAGTTTTGCGCTTTTCGCTCTTCTACCGCAAGTCGCCTGCCGAAGGGCGTTTGGAGCAGTTCATCCTCTGCCGCAAAAAAATCTCGGAAGGTTTCTCTCGAAAAAAAATCATCGAAAACGGTATCGTCCGAGTTAGGGTTGTAAAGCCAAGCAAATAGCCTTTCCTTAAATTCTGAGCGTTTTCCCCATCCACCGAATATCTCTTTCTGTAAATGCTCGTGAATGTCGCCCTGTGGCTGCTCCCTGCCTGATAAAGCCATTAGCATACGTATCTCTGCTGCATTTAGGTCTAATTCAATAAAAGCATCGTTCTGAGGGGTTAGTAATTGTCTTTGTTCTTTCTTTAGGGTTAAGATTGGAACTGAACCTTTTTTGGTTGTTAGTCTTCCTGTTGCCGAGCCAAAAATGTTGTAAAGGACTCTTCCCTTTTTATCCCCGAAGGTTATGTCTTGGTGGGCGATGTTTGTTGTGAAAACATGTGCTTTATGTAAGATATCGTAATCATCCTCTTTCTTTGTCATGCCATAAAGGTTTTCTAGAGCTTGTTGACGAATACGAAACCACTTTGTAAGTTGGTGCTCGGGTAGAAGGTCAGAGAAACACTCTTCTGCTAGACTTACCTTTGCTGTGGTTGCTGCTTTTTGATGAGCTTCCAGCTTTCTCTTATAAATAAGAAAAAGTTCAGGGTCGTGGCAGTAGGGAGAAAGGTCATCATCTTTTAAGGAAAGATAAAGATAACGAAAGTTCTCATCGTCCAGTAGGGGCGAGTGCTTCCAAGCAAGAAAATAGCGGTTTGCTGTTTCTTCTACATTATCAAACAAAAAAGCACCTCTGTGAAAGATGCCCTTGCAGTTATCTTTTATATCAAGTGTTTGTAAGATCACATGTAATCCTTTAATGTTGTTCGCTTGGAAGAGTCAAAATTTTCTTTATTTTCATAAATTGAACGAATGTGTTCTGACGAATACAGCCCAATTTTTCCCAAAGCCGGCTTCAAGCTGTATCCATTTCTATTATATGATAACCCATAATTGTTTTGTAAGTCAAGAACTTTTTGTCTTCTTTCTGTAAATTCTTCTTGAGTTATTTGTATCCCGAGCTCTGCGTGTCTAATCTCTAATAAAAGACTCAGCCATTCACTTCTGCCATAAACACCATCAGGAGATGGCCTCAACATATTCGACTTAGTCCTCACTATAGAGGTTGGGTCGACCTCAACCTTTGTAAAGAGTGGATTTTGATCTATAAATTGATTATAGACCCCTAAGAAAAATCTTTGTACGTCTTCGAGATCATCATAGTGTGTCTTTGCTCTAAAAAACCTATTAAGTATATTTTCTGTATTTGTGCCACCGTGATATCGAGATATATAACTTTTCATTGCTGGTGATTCAAGGTTCGCAATCAATCTCCATGGAACATTTTTATCCACATAAAAACCAAACCCATTGGCTATATCTGCATAACATTTAAACTCTAAAGTTTGCAAAAACCTACCTTTCTCTAAATCACTGTCATATGGCTGATTCGCTAACTCTATGCAAAGACCAGAAACACCAATAGGGCAAGAATCTGAGAGCAAAAAGCCAGATTTTGTTATGGGGGATGATTTTAGTGCTGGAAAGAGAGACCTCCTACTAATATCCATGAAGTCCTCAAAATCAAAAACGTCACTTTTTGAAGCTACTACTGTTCCCAATAGTCTGTCAGACAACTCTCTTATGTAGTCGGTGTATGAGTCTTGAAAGTCAATATAAGCCTTTTTTGGAACAAGACCCTCTATAAATGGAGGAAATGATATAGATGATTTTTGGGTTTTTTCGATGTAAAAATCTCTAAAATCATTAAAAGCACTAACAACAAATGACGCTGCAATTACTGATGGAGCAGCATAGTCTCCGAAAATGGAGGTTGTTGAGCCTGCATCCTCCGCTAATAGAATTGCAGGCTCAAAATTTTTATTGTAAAGCCCATAGTTTGGGTTTTCATACCACAAGTCTATAAATTCTATTTCAATCTCTTCAATTTGTTCTTTGTAGTTTTTCCTTTGTAGAAAATTCATTCTTGCCGGCAAACCATTTTTTCCAAAAAAATCCATTATTTTCTCTCCGTGCGAATATTGGTTTGATTGTCGTCACCAACGGTTACTACGATATTTTGTCTATTAGATCTCTTGACAGTGTAGCTTCTCTCTCCAGACCCAGATGTGTTTTTGGATATGTTCTGCTCTTCCAAGTTTATGCCTCCCAATTCAGATTGAATTATATCAGATTTTTCTGCTTCAGTCAACAAATTTGACATCCTTATAGTGTCATAATCTGACGCCTTCGAATCTTGATATGAAGGTAAGCTATCAGAAGGCTCCATCTCATTCTCCTTTATTTCAGGAGATCTATTTGGCGCAGAAGGTGCAATAGATTGAAGATCAGCCGAGAACGAAGAGTCCGAGTCAGCCCAAGAAACATACGATGTAGTCAAATCTGTACTAAAAGTCGATCCATCAAAAGATGTATTTACACTTATTATCTGGTAGTAACCTCCAAGACCAAGTTGAAACGCAGCAGAGTTCTTGGATCTTGGATCACCAAAACCGATACTTGACGGATTTAGATATATCATCATTCCTGGCAAGAAAAAGTTATTGCCAAACATACTAATTTGCGCTGTGTAAGGCATCTTGAGTTGATCAAACAACGAAACAGACTCAATCATCAGCGCCTCTCTTCTTCCAGGGATATCGAACTTTGAAAAACTAACGTTTTTAAGCATTCCTCTATTCTTGCCTATTTGAAGGTGATATATCCCATTCCGAACATCATCTCTTATGTTGCCTTTTAGTCCAGAAGATGCCTCTTCTGTAGATTCAGAATATACAATGTAATAATCATTGTCTGAATCTGATCTTACACTCCTCGAAGTTGTATGAAAATCAGGTAGATCATCCACGTCTACTTCTACTCTAGAATTATCCATTTTATCAGATTTCGGACCAGTGACAAGCAAGGATCTTATCTCGATATTTGATGCAATAGCTGGTACATCTGAGGCGATATTTGATGATAGCGAGGCGTGAATCAATTTACAACAAAGGTCATCTAAAAAAGCCTTCACAGAAAATTTGTGCTTCGACATTTGTTCTATTTCATCGAAGAAGTACTTGCCAAGAACGCTAATGTCTATTGGAATATCTGCAATATTCACATATTTATTTTTTCCTTTTCCTGTGTTGATTGGTACTGTTGAAAATAATATTTTCATACTTCTCAGAGATTTTTTTGACTCTTCAAGAACCTCTATCTCCTTAGTCATATCTTTTATAGAGCTTCTATTTTTTGCTTCTTTTATCGCTTCGTCCATTCCCTTTACAAGATGATAACATACTGATTCAACTATATCACCAACATAAACGTAACTTACATTTTTGTTTTTTTGTGCATCTCTTTTTAGTTTTTCTATTTCTATCCTTTTATCTGTTATGTTTTTTCTTCCGGACATGAGCTCAGAGTTTAGATTATCTGCGTCTAATTCCAAACTTACAGTTGTAGTATCATCTAGTTCTCTTTGAGAATACCCGCCCAAACTCAAGTCAGATGCTACATTTCCAAGATTTTGCGTAGTTTGTTTAGCGCCAAACGTTTCTAAGCTAAGAGCTGCTGGTGGTGTGCCTGTTCTTCTTTTCTCTAGCTCTTCCTGTATGACTATCGAACGTAAATTATTCTCCGACTGTAATTGCGAATATTCTCTTTCTAAATTGAGAGCAGATTCAAGTGATTCTTCGTTCTGCCGATACAAATCTGCAGATTCTTGGTAGTTTCTATAAGCTCGTAAATCTATGTTACTAAGACTAAAGTCGTGGATTCTTTGATTTTTGCTTTTTTGGTTGTGGTCATCTGTTAAATAAGTAAACAACTTTCTAAGTCTAGTGGTTATCTTGGATTTTGCAACCCTTTCGAGTCTTTCTTTTTCTTCCTCAGTTTTATTGACTTGTTTATCGCTCTTTTGTCCCGCTCGATAGCTTGCGATTGTGATAAGCTCTTGTGGTTCACGAACAATATCGTACATGCTATCGCTAAGTACTCCTTCCAGACGCCCAATATAATTTATATCAATGTTAGCAGACCCGTCTTGATTAACGTTGATCGTATGATCGTATAGTGTCATTCGGATTGTTACATTTGTATCTCTTATTGCCAACATCTCTTCTTTGGTTAGGATTCTACTGGCTTCAGAAAATTTATATCCCATTTTTAGGGCAATCTCAAAGCTATTAGCATTTTGGACCTGCGCTGATGATACTTCTTTTGAAACGCCATCGCCTAAAGATTTTGAGTTTGTTCTAGAAATGGTAAATAATTCTGCCAAAGGTGCATATCCTGGTGCTGGACTTCTGAAAATGTTTTCAATGTTGTCAACATATATGGTTACGCTACAATCAACCTGCTTGTCGAAAGAAAACGGATTGTTCCCAGTATATGAGACAGAAATATTTTTAATACCTGCTGCAAAAATTCCTGTTCCGGGGCCCAGAACAGATTCTCTCGTAACATTATCAGAAGAAATTGGAAAGTAAAAAGGTATATACTTGCCTTTCCATACTTTATATAGCGATACATCTGGGACCAAAGCTGAGAGCTTGTAAGTCTCAAGATCCAAGAAGTCCCTATAGATATTTGTATTTTTGGACTTATAAACTTTTGAGATAAAGTTTGTTGGTGTGTAATTGCCAACAATCTTATAAATATTTATTGAATTACTAAGGTTCTTTTGTTTTATTCTAGACGAACCCTTACTATCAGATGCGGCTTTTTTGCCGTTCGCAAACCTCTCGTATACAACATACCCCTGGTTATTGAATTTTCTAGTTTTCTTTTTATCCATCTTCTCTTTCTGCGTAGTATAAAACTTCTTCTAAAGGGAGGGGTATATGTATAGTATCCCCTAGGTTATACAAATTGTCAATTGGTTTCTTATTGAACCATCCAATGACCCACCAATAGCTCGGATCACCATAATATTTGTATGCCAACTTTGATAGATTGTCACTTGCTGCATAAGTGTGGTCTATTATTGTTAGATCTTTCATATCTGAAACCCCAATCTTTCCAAATTTCATTTTCGAAAGATGTCGGAAGTTCTTTATACCTCTTTCTTTTAGCATAGTTTTGTAAAGTTTGTGTTCATTGAGAAACACATCTCTATTCTGATTTCTATCTGCCATGTCAGTCTTCTCCCGTTATGGTACTAGCTCGAGCTGATAAAACATCTGGATTTTGTGTCGTTGTTGTAGTTTCCGCCAGTGATTGAGATCTTCCATAAGGAAACTGTCTAGTTATAAAGTTTTGTCCTTCAAAGCCTAGTTCGTGCTCGTGTTGTGGCTCGAAATTAAAGGATATAGAAAAGTGTTTTGGTAAAAGGTCCTGACCGTCGATGAAAAATCCAACTTCCCTGTTTGGATCAAAAGTTACGCCGTTTATACACCCTAATAAACCTTTCTCAATACTGTTTTGAGAGTTATTTCTTATAAGATTCATAAATTGAACTCTTAATAGCGGTGGTGCTGCCAAAGTTCTACCCTTTCCAAGTCTACCAGAAAGAGGAGCAGAATATACCGGATAAAGCATCTGTATCAATTTACTGTAATTGCTCATATTCCTTCTTGCTTCCTCTAAGGATGAGGCAACAACATCAAAAGCAATTGCGATTGTTCTAGTTGTTCCAGTGTAGTTTTTTATTGGGTCCATTCTTCCATATACACTTTCCGTTGTCCACCCAACAGAATAAGCATCACTAAAATTCGTTACAAAAGCAGGAAATTCAACTCTTTTATTTGTAGAGACGCTGTGTATTTTTACTAAAGCGTCACTTCCTTTTGCTATTTCTCCAAAAGATATCATTACTTTCTCTTAGCCTCCTGGATTTTACTTTGTAATTGGTACTTTGGATCTATAGTCAAAGTGCCTGTTCCCAACAGAGAACCAGTTGGTCCTTTATCTAGAGTTAGCTTGAACTCAGCGTTGCTGAAAGCTGCAGTGAGAGTATTGGTGGCTGCTGTTAATTGTTCTGTTGCGGGCTTAAGCCCTGATAAAGCATCTATAGTTTCTTTATTAGGAGTTTTGGCGCCGGCTCCTGAAGCCGGCCCTAGAAAGTCGTTTATCGCTTTGGCGATTGGGCTAATAATAGCCTTTGCTGCTTTTTCCCCGAGCTCGAATGCTACAAGTTTTTGGCCTGCTTTTGCGGCAATCAGATCTTGATCGATTCTTTCTGATTCTGAAATCTTAAACTCGGTCTTGA
>Ga0070749_10003560_pt1 | contig 10410 bp, 13 predicted proteins | sample VirMetDEL_Nov_18_FD_75180 | JGI IMG/M metagenome (GOLD analysis project Ga0070749, IMG submission 75180) | Aqueous microbial communities from the Delaware River and Bay under freshwater to marine salinity gradient to study organic matter... | ecosystem: Environmental > Aquatic > Marine >...
AGTACGGACAAAAAATTATTGATTGTGCTACCAATCCTTTTGAAAACACTTGGTGGACTGAAGCAGATAAACCATTTTGTTTTCTTGCTTGGTGTTATGAATACAAAGCATTTGCCGATACAGATTTTGATGCAAGTTTTGTAACTACACTTCCATTACAATCTGATTGTTCTAATTCAGGTCTTCAACATTATTCAGCTATGATGTTAGATGAGATTGGTGGTAAAGCAACCAACCTAATTCCTTCTAATAAACCTGCTGATGTTTATTCTCTAGTCGCAAATAAAGTTGTGATGAAGTTAAGAGATATGCCAGATAGTGATTATGCGAAGAAATGGTTAGAGTATGGAGTAGACAGAAAGCTATGTAAAAAGCCAGTAATGTGTCTTCCTTATTCATTAACGATGTATTCTTGCAGACAATACTTACAAGACCATCTTGAAAGAGAGCTGTCTGAAAGACAAAGACAACACCCATTTGGTGATAAAATATTTCAAGCTACTCAATGGCTAACCCCAGTTGTTTGGAAAAGTATTAATGAAATCATTAAAGGTGCAAAAGAAATTATGGGATTTTTAAAAGATGTTTCTAGATTAGTTGCATCAGAAAATTTACCTGTAACTTGGACTTCACCTTTGGGACTTCCAATCTTTATGTCTTGCTACAAAAAGGAAAGCAAAAGAGTTAAGACAATGATGGGTGATAGTATTATTAAATTATCGTTAGCTTCAGAAACAAAGATAATTGATAAACGTAAAACTGCACAATCTATTTGTCCAAACTTTATTCATTCATTAGATGCTAGTGTTTTACAATTAGCAGTCGTTAAAGCAAATGAACTTGGAGTTGATACCTTTAGTTTAATTCACGATAGTTTTGGTGTGGTTGCACCTGATGTTAGGCTTATGGCTAAAGCATTGAGAGAAGCGTTCTGTGAAATTTATAGTCAAGATATATTGGCTAACTGGGCAATGGAAATGAAGCAAATGCTTTCTGACAAGAACAAGAAGAAATTTAAGCCAATTCCTGCAAAAGGAAACTTGGATTTAGAATTAGTTAAGCAATCCTTGTTTTTTTGTATTTAGATACTTGCACTACTGCAATTAAGTTCCCCTTATGGCTAACTAAACAATCAACCATAGGAGTAATCTATGTCAGAACAATCGCTAATAAGCATTGTAGGTGAGTTTGTATATCCTCACTTAAATAAACCTGATGTTCGTTTTAACGAAGCAGGAGAATACAAGGTAACATTAAAAGTACCTAAAAATGATGCAGTAGAAATGATGAAAATTATTGATACCGCAATTGAAGGTAGTGTTGCTGAAGCAGAAAAGTCTTCAGGTAAGAAAGTAAAACTTTCTCCAAGACCATACACAATTGAAGGAGACAATGTTTTCTTCAAATTTAAAATGAAAGCTACAGGTATTAATAGAAAAACTAAAGAACCATTTAGTCAAAGACCTGTAGTTTTAGACAGTCAAAAAAATCCAATGCCAAGTTCAGTAAGTATTTGGGGTGGAACAAAAGGTAAGATAGCTTACACATTGAGACCTTACTACGTACCTGCATTAGGTGCAGGAGTAACAGCTCAATTAAAAGCAGTTCAAATCCTAGAACTTGTTGAAGGCGGTTCTAAACAATTAGATTTATTTGATAAAGAAGACGGTTACGTCAGTCAGGAGAAAAATGAAGTACAAGCGACAGAAGTTCAAGCGAGTACAGATTTCTAAAGACGTAACTTTAAAATCTGGGTTGGAAGAAGTTATTTATAACTTTTTAAACACTAACAAATGTAAGTTTACATACGAAGGTATTAAAATCACTTACTTCCAACCTGCGATTAAAAAGACGTATACGCCTGATTTTCCAATTGATGGAAGTTTTATAGTCGAAACCAAAGGTGCATTTAATAGTGCTGACCGTAAGAAAATGAGACTAATTAAAACTCAAAATCCTAAATTGGATATTAGGTTTGTCTTTTCAAACGCACAAACAAGAATTGGTAAGAAGTCAAAAACTACTTACGCAAAGTGGTGTACGATGTTTGGTTTTCCATTCCATTGTATTCAATCTACTAAACAAAACTTTCCTAGCAGTTGGCTAGATGAAATTCATAACAAGCAAAAGGACTTAATAAGCAAATGAGACAGGAAACTAAATACATTGTGATACATTGTTCACAGACCAGACCATCTCAAAAAATTGGTGCTAAAGAAATAGATAGATGGCACAGAGAAAGAGGTTGGTTAAAAATTGGTTACGGTAAAGTAATCAAGAGAGACGGAACTGTAGAACAAGGTAGAGGTGATGATGATGTTCAAGCTCACGTCAAAGGTTACAATCATTGTGCCTATGGCATTTGTCTTGTTGGCGGAAGCGCTGAAGATGATGTCAATAAACCAGAAGATAATTTTACTGGTGAGCAGTTTGAAAGTCTTAAAAAAGTTCTTGAAGAATTAATTGAAAAATATCCTGATGCACAAATAGTAGGTCACTATATGTTAGACGAAAGCAAAACTTGTCCTAACATTAATATAAGAGAATACTTACTACACGAAGATATTAAAGGTTATAAATTTCAAGATGGTTTGACTGACGATGCGGATTTAGCGGAGTTAGAAAATGAACCAAGAGAATAAGTTTCTCCATCACGCACCTTGTGAAAATTGTGGTAGCCGAGACAATTGCGCAGTCTATGAAGACCATTCGTATTGTTTCGGTTGTCACGACTACAAAAAATTAAATGGTGAATTACCACCAAAAGAAAAAGAAACAATAATTACAAATATGATTGATGGAATGTACGAAGCACTACCTAGTAGAAAACTAGATAGTGAAACTTGTGAAAAATTTAATTATCAAACAGGTAGCTATAACGGTAAGCCTGTTCACATCGCAAATTATTATGACAAGGATTATAATAAGGTTGCACAGAAATTAAGATTTCCTGACAAAACTTTTAAGTGGTTAGGTGACCCAAGTAAAATAACTTTATTTGGTCAGCAACTATGGAGAGATGGCGGTAAAACAATTATTTTAACTGAAGGTGAAATTGATTGTTTGTCAGTTTCTAAAGTTCAAAATAATAGATACCCAGTTGTTTCAGTTCCTTCAGGAGCTTCTTCCGCAAAGAAATATATTAAACAAGAATTAGAATGGCTTTCAAAATTTGAAAGTATTATTTTAATGTTTGATACTGATGAAGCAGGAACAAAAGCAAGTATTGAATGTGCCAATATACTTCCAGTTAAAAAAGTTAAGATTGCAAGATTACCTGCTAAAGACCCCAATGAATTATTACAAAAAGGTCAGGCTAGTAAGTTATATGATAGTATTTGGGAAGCTAAAGCCTACACACCACAGGGTATTATTGAAGGTGTTGATACTAAAGAACTCTTATTAAATGATGATTTTGTTGAAAGTGTTCCTTATCAATGGAATGGCTTAAATTCTAAACTTGGCGGTATTCGTAGAGGTGAGCTTGTTTTAATTACAGCAGGTTCAGGTACAGGTAAAAGCCAAGTCTGTAGAGAAATTGCTTATCACTTAATTAATCAAAAACAAAAAGTTGGTTACATAGCTTTAGAAGAAAGCGTTAAACGAAGTGTTAGAGGAATTGTATCAGTAGGATTAAATAAATTAATTCATTTACCACAAGTAAAAGAAAAATTAACAGAAGAAGAATTAGTAACAGAGTGGAATAAAATAAAAGACTACGTTTGTTTCTACGACCACTTTGGTAGTTCAGACACAGAAGATTTGATGAACCGTATTAGATATATGGTTCAGTCATTAGATTGTAAGACAATCATACTTGACCACATTTCAATTGTTATTTCAGGTTTAGCTGACGGAGATGAGAGACGCTTAATTGATAACACTATGACCCAATTAAGAAAACTTGTTGAAGAAGTTAAATGTGCAATGTTTGTTGTGTCTCACTTGAAACGACCAGAAGGAAAACTTGGACACGAAGAAGGTGTTCAGACTTCGCTATCTCATTTGAGAGGTAGCCATTCATTAGCACAATTATCAGATGCAGTAATTGGTTTTGAAAGAAACCAACAAGATGAAATTTCAAACAATGTAATGACTGCTAGAGTTTTAAAGAATAGATTTTCTGGTGATACAGGAATTGCTTGTTCTCTTATTTACAATAAGGAAACAGGTCGTCTATCAGAAGGTGACTTTGATGAATGAACCAATGTTAGCCAAGTTCATCTTGTCATTTCTGGTAGACAAAGAAGATTACAAAGAATTATCTCAAGAACAACAAGAGCTAGTATTTCTAACTTGCAGAACAATTATGACTGCAATCTATAACTCAATTAAATATGAAAATGTTTATCCAGTTATTATGTGTGGAGATGCAGAAGCTAAAGAAATTATTACAAAAGCAATTAAGAGTGTAACTCACATTCTTCCAAGCGTTAATAAAATTACCATTTACACAATCCAATAATGAAGTTGATAGTTGATGTAGAAACCAATGGGTTTCTAGACAAGCTAGATTTTAAAATTCATTGTATTGTCTTTAAGGATATAACGACTAATCAAGTCTACAGTTTTAATCCTGACAATCTGAATGAAAGTCTAAACCTACTAAAGAAAACTACTTTATTAATAGGACACAATCTTCAAGGTTTCGATTTAGGCGCTATTAAAAAGCATTTCAATTTTGAATATGAAGGTGAAATCTTTGATACGCTTTTGGTATCAAGATTAATTTATACCAACATATTAGATAACGATTTTAAATTTAAAGAACTACCACCAAAACTTTATGGAAAACATTCATTAGAAAGTTGGGGTTACAGATTAGGTTTAAGAAAAGGTGATTATCAAGAACATTCAGATTTTACTGAATTTAATGATGATATGATGAAGTATTGTGAAAGAGATGTTGAAGTTACTCACTTACTTTACAACAAATTAATTGGAGAAAATTACTCTCAACAAGCCATAACTTTAGAACATCAATTTGCTCATTGGATAAGAAAACAAGAGCAGTATGGAGTTGATTTTGACGAGACGGCTTCTCAGTCGCTACATTCTATCCTAACCAAGAGGAGACTACAGTTGGAAGACGAACTGACTGTAGTTTTTCCTTCTTGGCAAAAGCATTGTGGCACAAAAGTTTATAAAAGAGATAACATTAAAAAAGGTATCAAGGCAGGTGTTCCAGTAGAAATTTATAAAGCTGAAATATTTAATCCTAATTCAAGAGACCACATCGCAGATAGATTAATTACAGTTTTAGGTTGGAAGCCAAAAACATTTACACCAACAGGTAAACCAGAAGTGAATGAACAAATCTTAAAAGCACTTCCATATCCTGAAGCACAAAAGATTGCTGAATACTTAATGGTTCAAAAAAGATTAGGACAGTTAAGTGATGGTGAACAAGCATATTTAAAATTAAACAAAAAAGGAAAAATATATGGGCAAGTTAATACGATGGGTACTTACACAGGTAGGTGTTCTCACTTCAATCCGAATTTGGCGCAATGCGTTAGTTCAGATAGTCCGTATGGTAAAGAATTTCGTTCCTTATTCATTGCTCCTACCGATATGGTTATGTGTGGTATCGACTTTAGTGGTTTGGAGTTGCGTGTGCTTTCTCATTTCTTGGCTATATTTGACAATGGTGACTTTTCAAAAAGACTTCTTGAAGATGATATTCATACCGCCAATCAAAAAGCTGTCGGACTATCCACACGTTCTGAAGCTAAAAGGTTTATATATGCTTACATATATGGTTGCGGAAATGCGAAGCTCGGTGAAATACTTAACGTCTCTAATGACGAAGCCAAAAGAATAAGATTTAAGTTTGAGAAAAGTTTACCTGCATTAAAAACTTTAGTTGATGCAGTTAAAACTAAATTCAAAAATACTGGTTGGATAAAAGGTTTAGACGGAAGAAAATTAATTCCTAAAGCTGAATATTCAGCACTCAATACTTTAATACAAAGTGCAGGAGCATTGATTGTTAAACAAGGAACAATCATTCTCAATGATGAATTACATAAGGCAGGTTTTGTCTGGGGTAAAGACTATGCAATGGTCTTACACATTCACGATGAAATGCAGTTCTATGTAAACAAAAACAAAATAGAACAATTTAAAACAATTGCTCAATCAATATTTGGAAAGACACAAGACTTCTTTAAATTCAGAACCAAGTTAGACGGTGAGATTAAAGTAGGTCTTAATTGGAGTGACACTCACTAAAGGATTTAATCCTCATTTCGACCTTTGCCTAGAGTTTGGTGAAAAATACGAAAACGAATTTCAGAAAATAGTTGAAAGTAAACAGCTTGAAATAAAGACCGATAAGATTTGTCAAAGAACAGGAAACGTCTTTGTTGAATTTGAAAGCAGAGGAAAAGATAGCGGATTAGCTACGACTACTGCTGTTTATTGGGTTTATTGTCTATGGTCTGAAGTACGCAAAGAACAGACTTATGTCTTCATACCTACCAGAAGACTTAAGAAATTAATCAAGCAGGGAAATTACAAAGAGATGAGAGGTGGAGATAACTGGACTTCTAAAGGTTACCTCATTCCCAAAGAAGACCTCTTAAAATTAATATGAACTATAAAAAAGTAAAAATAATTTGGATTGACCCAACAGGTCAAACAGGTTGGCAATCACAAGAAGATTTAGAGAATTTCAATCCTGAAGAATGTGTCATTGAAGGTTATCTTTTTTCTAAAGATAAAAAATTAGTTAAAACATTTTCTTCTTATTCAATAAACAGCGATACAGGTGAAATGACATTTGGAGATACCAATGTCCTTCCTACTTCCTGCATCAAATCAATAAAGGCAATCAAATGAAAAATATAGTTGAGTTCCACTCAAACAATCAAAAAGTAATGTTAGTTGATGGTGATTTACTTGCATATAAAATTACATCAGCAATAGAACAACCAATTGATTGGGGTAATGATATATGGACATTACATTCAGATTTAAAAGTAGCTAAAGCTAATTGGGAAGCTGATATTAAATATTATCAGCAATACACACATTCTAAAAATGTAATTATTTGTTTTTCAGATAAAGAAAATTTTAGAAAGAAATTTGACAACACATATAAATCTTACAGAAAGAAAATTCGTAAGCCTATAGCTTATGCACCGTTAAGAGATTGGATTAAAAAGAATTACCAATGGGTATCTTTTCCTAATTTAGAAGGTGATGATGTTTTAGGATTATTAGCAACAGGAGTTCATAAAACAAATAACGTCATAATATCTGGTGATAAAGATATGAGAACAATACCTACTTGGCATTGTTTTATAGGCGATGATAGTATTGAGTATGTAGACCAACAAAAAGCTGATTATAATTTTTGTACTCAAGTATTAGTTGGAGACCAAGCAGACGGTTATAAAGGTTGTGTTGGTGTAGGTGCTGTTAAAGCATCTAGAGTTTTACTTAATAAAAAATCAATAGATGAATTATGGGAAGCGGTCATACAAGAGTATGAGCGTAACAAACAAACATTTGAAGATGCTTACCATCAAGCAAGACTAGCAAGAATATTAAGAGCAGGTGAGTACAACTATGAAAATCACAAGGTTAGTTTGTGGGACTACAAATACAAAGAATATCAATTAATGAAAAAGGCTAGTTAATGACCAACAAAGATTATTTTAAAAAAGTTTTAGAAGAACAGATTGGTGGCAATCATTATAAAGATAGATTTGAGATTGAACCTGCTGAATTTATTTTAAAAAACAGATTAGATTTTCCTACAGGGTGCATAATTAAGTACCTTTTGAGACACCCATTTAAAAACGGAAAAGAAGACTTGCTCAAAGCAAGACAGTACTTGGATATGATTATTGCAAGGGATTATGAGTAATTTGTTAATTAAGTTCCACTTTAGGAGTAAGTAATGTCAAAAAAAGAGATAAAGATACCGATTATTAATGAAGATTTAATAGAGTATCTAGACAGACTATTCCCAGATAAGTGCGCTGACCTAAACGATAGTGAAAGAGTAATCATTTACAATTCAGGTCAAAGGTCAGTCGTTAATCATTTAATAGAAAAATACAAAATACAACAGGAGAATTAGTTATGTGTACGTTTAGAGCGCCAAGTCCGCCACCTGCACCTGAACCAATTCCTGAAACACCACCAGTCGTAACTCAAGCTACTACTACTCAAAAAGCTCCTGCGACTGCAAGAAATGAAAGTGGTGTGAACAGAAATATGGCTTCAGAAGTATCTAGAAAAAGACAAGGTAGAGGAAGTTTAAGAATACCTCTAGCATCTTTAAGTTCTGGTAGTGGTCTTAATTTCCCATCAGCATAGAATATGGAACAATATACATTGAATACATCAACTGTCGGTGAAGATAAAAATTCACTAGATAGTCAGTATTCAAAACTAGAGTTAGATAGAGAAATTTATTTAGAACGTGCAAGGCGTAATGCTGAATTAACTATTCCACATCTATATCCACCAAAAGGTTCAAACGAAGCTACAGAATATCCAACACCATATCAATCAGTTGGAGCAAGAGGTGTAACTAACTTAGCGTCAAAACTAATGTTAGCTTTATTTCCACCACAAGCTCCATTCTTTAGATTAGATGTTGATGAATTAGTTTATAAATCTATTCAAGGCGACCCACAGCAAAAAGCTACAATCGAACAAGGTTTAGCTAAAATTGAAAAAGCTGTGATGGATAGTATTGAAAGTAATAACGATAGAGTTGCAGTTTATGAAGCATTGAAACATCTAATTGTTTCAGGAAATGTTTTATTACAAATAACTGATGAAGGTTTAAGAGTTTTTACTTTAGACAAATATGTAATCAAAAGAGACCCACAGGGAAGAATTTTAAAAATTATTATTAAGGAAGGTGTTTCACCAACAACTATTCCTGAAAAATTAAGAGCAAAAATAATTACAGATAAAATACAAGAAGAAAAAAAGAGTTTAAATTTATTTACTTGTATTACTAGAACTAAAAAGAATTATTACGTTCACCAAGAAATTAATAAAGTTAAAGTTTATGAAGAAACTTATGACTTTGATAAAGTTCCATACATTGCCTTAAGATTTAACCGTATTGACGGTATGAACTATGGCAGAGGTCATTGTGAAAGTTATGAAGGTGACCTACGTAGTTTAGAAGGTTTAACAAGAGCGATTTTAGAAGGCAGTAGTGCGTCTTCTAAAATGCTTTTTATGATTGCTCCTAATGGAACTACAAGAGCAAGTTCAATAGCAAAAGCTCCTAATGGAGCAATTATAGAAGGCGATGCTAAAGATGTTAGCGTTCTACAAGCTAATAAATTTGCTGATTTTAGAGTTGCTTATGAAGCTATGGGAAGAATTGAACAAAGACTTCAATTTGCTTTCTTATTAAATGCTTCAGTACAAAGACAAGCTGAAAGAGTTACAGCAACAGAAGTACAATTAGTTGCGAATGAACTTCAAGATGCCTTAGGTGGTGTCTATGGAATTTTAACTACAGAATTTCAATTGCCATACATCAATACTAAAATGGCAATGTTAAGACAGAAAAAACTTTTACCAGAACTTCCAAAAGACATTGTGAAAACAAAAATCATTGTTGGTATGGAAGCATTGGGAAGGGCAAGTGACAGACTTAAGTTATTACAATTTATGTCTGATTTAGCTAACACTCTGGGAGCTGAAACACTTGCGCAATATATTAATCTTGATGATGCTATTAAGAAATTTGCAGTAGCAAATGGAATTGATACTCAAGGATTAATTAAGTCACCAGAGCAAATCCAACAAGAACAGCAACAAGCTCAAGCACAGCAACTTGCACAACAAACTTTCGCAGACCCAAGAGTTGCTATTGAAGCAGGTAAGTCAATGAGAGATGCAGGTGTTAGTATGGGTGCTGATGAGAATGGAGCTGTTGAACTACAACAGGAGTAAACAATGAGTTCAGAACGTATAGAAATCATTCCTGACGAAACAAATATATCTTTAGAAGAACAAGCGAAACAACAGACTGTTAATGCTACTTCACAAGATAATACAAAAGTTGAAGTCAGTACAAATGATAACACAGATAAATCAACAGACGAAACAAGACCAGAATGGCTACCAGAGAAATTTGGAAATGCAGAAGAATTAGCTAAAGCCTATTCTGAATTAGAAAAGAAATTTTCTTCTGGTGATAAAAAAGAAGAACAACCAGAAGTTAAAGAAGAAACTAACCAAACAAATAATACTTTAGAACCTTATTATAAAGAATTTGCTGAAGCAGGAAATTTATCAGAAAAATCTTATAAAGATTTAGCAAAGATGGGTTTAGATAAAAATTTAGTTGATGGTTATATTGCAGGTCAAAAAGCAATTGCTGAAGCAGAAGTAAAACAAGTTCAGTCTATAGTTGGTGGTGAA
>Ga0070749_10003562_pt1 | contig 10407 bp, 15 predicted proteins | sample VirMetDEL_Nov_18_FD_75180 | JGI IMG/M metagenome (GOLD analysis project Ga0070749, IMG submission 75180) | Aqueous microbial communities from the Delaware River and Bay under freshwater to marine salinity gradient to study organic matter... | ecosystem: Environmental > Aquatic > Marine >...
AAGATTATTTTTTGACATTACATTTGAACTATCAAAAATAGTAAATGGATTAGAAACTCTTAATCTTCCAAATGCATCATAAGCATTTGATCCATTTCCACCACCAATAACGGTTGGTTCTACGTTAACATTATTACATCCAGACATTAGCAACCAAACCTCATATTAAACCATGCAAATCTCTGCAATTCTTGTTTTAAATCTTCTTGATAACCAAAATTTAATTGGTTTTTTTGTGTATCTAAAGCTTCTATTAACTGTCTATGATTATCTACTCCGGTTTGTTGATCCATGATTACATCTGGAAATACCGCTGTAATTTTTGCCATTATCTTCTTCCTCCAGCTGCTATATCTAATCTTAATGTACCATAACGCCAAGATTCATCAACTGCATCATTTTCAATTTTAATACTCACTTGTCTACCTCTTACTCTAGTACTTATAAAGTTTGTACTAGTAGTAATAGTAAATGGCCCAGTGATCAAAGGTCCATTAGAATCACTCTGTTTTGCTTCTGCAGGATAATCTCTAAAAAATAAAGTTATCTTTGCATTGCCATCTAAATTTTTAAAGTCAGGAATAAATCTAGATATTCTCATAATAAATTCTCCATCTCCAGCTAATCCTTGTTCAGACAAATCATAATCTCCTGATTGAATATAAGAAGAAATAGCAGTAGCATTACCATTAGCATCCACTTGATTAACCCCTGTTTCATGAGCCCAATATTTGGAAGCACCAAAGGTATTAGTAACTCCATTAATAGTAGGAAAACTAGGTGTCGCAGTCCTGGTATATTCCGTGGCATAAGGTAAATTATAAGTGTGTGCATCATTATAAGATGTTCGAGACAAAGAACCAGTTGTCCAACTTTGTTCCATAAAATTATAAACAACTGTTCTATTAATTTGTTGAGAATTACTAGATGCATAAAACCATCCTACTTCATTATACAAAGAATTATGATAGCCATAAGTAATTAGATTAGCATCAGAATTAAGTCCTGGTGCTCCACCTTGTGTAGTGAATACAAAATCTTCAACCAATGAAGGTAGTTGTTTTACAGTACCATCATACATAAAAAATCCTCCACCAAAACCCATCCAATAAACAGCGCCTTGTGCATAGACTGCCGCATGTTGACCTAAACATCCACAGTTAGAACCCACTTGTCGTAATGAGAATGTAAAAGGTGGTCCCACAAATTGAATTACATAAGCAGCTTGATCCGTAAGTACTAATACATAGTCTTTACCTTGTACCGCTGTTATAATTTCATTTCCTTGGTCAAGGGTAAATGTACCTGCGGTATTAGTTGCAGTAGGATTCCATACACTTATATCTTCTTGATTAGAAAATCTTATAAACATTTTATTTTGAGTAGAAGGACTTCCAACGGTTTCTTCTGTTCCCATTAAGAATAAATGTCTATCTCTGTCGGATACTAAACTTAATAAAGATGTAGTAGGTGCGTTGGCAACAATAACTGCTCTTGTATCTAATGCTGAAGGAGTGCCTGGACTCCAAGTAAAGGTTGCACCGTTTCTTATCGTTGCAACTAGCAACTGGCCGTAATTATCGAGTGACCAGGAGCCAGGATCAAGTGTTACATTTGTTACTGATGCAGCTTCACCCCATTCTTCTGATCCCCAACTATCAACACCCCAACCATAAGCTGATGTTTGAAACACAGGGCCAATATTAATATATGAATTTAATGTTGCCGAACCTTGTGCGGACATACCTGATCCAGATTCATTAGATGGCATTGTGATTGTAAAAGTATTAGCTGTTGGTTGTGAAATAACTTCAAATAGATTTGTTGTAAAATCTGCTGTAGTATATCCAGTTACTCCTCCACCTGGTAAGGTAACTGTTTTAAATTTAAAATAGTCCCCAACAAGTAAACCATGTGAAGTTAAGTTTACGGTGACTGTTGCTGATCCTGTTGTTGAATCAAAAGTACATCCTGTTTGATCTGCATTGATAGGTGTAATGTCATAAAATCCACCTTCATAATAAATGATTAATACTTTGGATGTACCTAATGCGGCATATTTTCTTCCATTTAAATCTGTCCAAGTATGTTGATCACGAATAGGGCCAGATATTTGACTATCTACTAACTGTTCCCAACCACCTATTTTTTCAGCTTGGCCATAACGAAAACGTACATTATTTCCGTCTATCCATTGACCTTCAGCTCCGGTAGCGGTCTGTTGCTTATTAAAACCTGGTTTAAAATTGATCTTTTGTAAAGGCATAATACTCCTTTATATAGACTTTATCTATAAATGCACTATTTTTTTGGTAGTACTATATTCCATTCTAGCTTATATATCAAATCTTTTTACAATGCTTATTGATGAAAAGATGAATTAACATAGTTAAAATTTATAACTACTCTTCTTTTTTTATTCGTTACAGTTGATCCCGTATGTTTAATACATGCATCAAATTCAACTAAACGATTTGATTTACTTTTTACAATTTTTCCTGTTTCAAATTTAGTATAGCCATCATTATCATTTAAATAAAAAATTGCTGTTTTTGCATTTTTTACATGCGAATCAATATGTAATCCGTGTTCATATATTTCATGATGTTTAGTTAATAGATTTGCTTTAATTCTTATTAATTTTTTTATTTTTAATTTTTCTATAAAAGGATTTAGTATTTCAAAATCGTTTGAATTAATAGCATCGTCCTTAAAAAAAATATGTGTAAATTGAAAAGAACTGTCTGGTTCTCCTTCTCCCGTACCATAATTTACTCCATTATTCCAATACCATGGAAAAAATGAACTCATCATTCTTTCATGTAAATTATTAAAAATATCTTTCTTTAAAAAATTATCTTTTACTTTTAAGGTCATTAGGTAATCCTAAATGTATTCTACCGTCATATTTATTTTCTTTAGAACCTTTAGTTGCTTTATTATTATAATGCAAAAATACTTGACCACACAACTTGCCTTTAAATGGTTCTCTCCAATGTTCAAGAATATTTCCTCTATAAACTAACATGTCTCCAGGTTTTAATTTAACTTGTATATCTTTATTATTTTTTGATTTTAAAAAGATATCCCAATGATCCCCTCCTAAATTTAAAGTAGTTGATATTTCACAACTAAATCGATCTTTATGTTTTTTTAAAATCTGACCTGTCTCATAGACTCTTGTGTATGAATATGTCTCAATTAATTTTAGACCTGTAGTTTTTTCCATAATAGGTTTGACTTCAGTTAATAAAACATCCATGGCAATATCTCCATATGCAGAAAAAGCACCTGGAACTTGCGGGTCTTTAAACGTTCCGTGTCTGTCATCATAAGGAGTGATATAGTTTGTTTCGATATATGTTTTTAAAACATCTCTTTTAAGTAAAAGATACTTGTAAATAAAATTAGCAACTTTAGAATCAATTGCTTTTTCAATAATAGTATATCCTTCTTTCTTAAAACTCATAATTAATTATAACTAAAAACCATTTTGATATTGAAAGAAATTGCATATTTAGGTTTAGGAAAAAAACTTCTTGCTGCTTTATGTTTTAAGCATGAAGAAAACAATACAAATTTTCCTTTTTCTGGTTTTACAAATCTTTTTAATTCAGGAAATTCTAATAATTGTTGATGGTCGTTTAAATAAATAACACCAGATAAATACGCTGGCTCGTGATCATGTTCCATGGTTCTATCACCCATGTCTTCTCGTAATCCCCATGACTGCCATAAACTATAAGTTTTTATAAAAGGAATTTCATCAAGTTTGTCATTAATTAAATATATAAATTTTAAAAACTCTGGGTCTTTATTAAAATATTCCCAATCTGTCATTTTTCCCTGAACGTTTGTTTTATAATTATTGGGAGATATAATAATTCCCTCTTCAATTCTTTTGATTAAATGCTTAAAATCTAAATCAACTTTACCTACAAGATATAAAATATCTCTAGGTATTTTTGTCCAAAGTTCTTTTTCAATAATCATCGATAAGGTTTTCCTACACTCCATAGCACTAAAGAATGCCTTGTTCCGCTTGTAACAGGCGTAACTCTATGCCAAACAAAACTAGGAAATACAATAATAGATCCTTTTTCTTTTATTTCTTTACAAGGATAATTTTTTACTTTTGGTTCATCTCTATATTGAAATTCTAAAGTACCTCCTTTATATTCTTTAGGATTACTTAATGAAACAATTGCAGATAATTTTCTAATTTTACCATTAAAATTTGGATCAGTAGATTGCATGGGATTAGCAAACTGATCAGAATGCCAACTATAATGTTGTGTTTTATTATATATCGTAAATTGACAATCTTCCATCCAATCAATATCAAAATTCCATCCAGCTTCTTTATTTGCTTCGTTAATAAAAGGAACAATCGCATTATAGATCCATTCATCATTCATCCAAATAACATTTGAATTTCTTATTTTTAATAAATCTTTATTAGCTTTTTGTTTGTTTTTAGATTTTTCTAAAATTTTTTTCTCTGAACCAATTTTTCCTTTTTCTTGGTTTTTATTTAATCCATGTTTAATGATGTCATCACAAAATTTATGTGACAAAGCTTTTTTAAAATAATAGTAATAATTCTGTAGTATCATTTAATCTTTCTAAATTATAGTTTTATGTAGCAATCTCCCATTCTGAAGTTGTTATATTCCAATTATACCTTGTTGTAAAGTTATTATTTTCTAAATCACTAATTAAATAAGAAAACCATTGTTGATTTGTTTCATCCCAATGAATAATATGAGTGTCATCATAACCTGTAGGTTTTGCAATAGGGGGTTGCCAATCGTTATTAGCATCTAATGTCCATGAGTCATAAGGCTGAGGTTGAACAAATTCATCTGCATTTGCGTCATAAGTATAACCTATTCCTGCGTATTGTTTTCTAAATCTATGATTATAAGAAGTTTGTTTCCAAGTACCGCCAAGAAGATTAGCACAATAAATTTCACCATCAACATGTTTGTCATTGTCACCTAAAATTCCAGAACCTGCTGGAATATCATTGGCAACAACAATGACTTGTGTAACGATATTATTTTCATCTAATTTTGCAAAATGTGCCATTAGTCTATGGTTACCGTTCCTGTAGTTATAAATTTAGCCCATGTTGCACTGCCATCTGTTCCTGTTGTATTAGAACCGGGAGTGACCGTAAATGTAGCACCTTCGGGTGATCGTAAATAAACTATTCCAGAACCTCCAGCTGCTCCAAATGTGGCAGGACTTCCGCCGCCACCACCGCCGCCACCGCCGCCAGTGTTAACTTGGCCTGCGGTTGCAACAGGACCTCCTCCTGGGTTATATTCACTTCCTGCTCCGCCGCCGCCAACACCACCTGAACCAGCAGTGCCTGATAATCTAGGAGTTGAAATAATTCCACCTCCACCTCCACCCGCTAAAGCGAAAGGAGTTCCTGTAATACCTATTGTTAAACCTGCACCACCATTTCCTCCACTACCAGACGGACCGGGTGCATTACTTCCTCCTGCTCCTACAGCATTTTTTCCACCGCCACCACCTCCAGCAGCGTTTTGTCCTGATTCTGGAGTTCCAGCACCACCCGCAGAACCACGACCAGCAGTTCCAGCACCACCAGAACCGCCGCCTTGTTGAGCATTTCCTGAACCTCCTCCGCCAGATCCACCAGGATCTCCTGATATACCTGCAGCACCACCTGGGTTGTTTGTTCCGCCTTTTCCTCCACCAGCTGATGAAATAGTTCCTCCATACTGAGCTGGAAAAGCAACACTTGAAGATGCTCCTGATGTAAGAACAGCGCCACCACCACCTACTGTGACTACAAAGGGACCTGTTCCTGATTCTACGTCTGAGATTGCGCTTACGGGTCCTTCATCAAAAGATGAAACAAGGCCACCTGCTCCACCTCCACCAGCGATTGCATTTCCACCACCACCACCACCAGCGGTTACTAAATAATGAATTTCGTATTTTTTCTTTCCACCTCTTCCGAAGCCACCTTTAGAAACTGCTCCAAATGTACCTAATAAAGGCATTTTAAATTATCTCCTTATGCGAACTGGGTTTGAGACGCAAACACTGTGAATGTAGCATCCGCAGTTTTAAAAATAGTATAAGTGTAGACATCAACTGAGTTTGTGTTTCCAGAAGTAGGTGCTGAACCACCTTGCCACTCAGGAGTAACTCCAGAACCATCAATTTGAACTGCTGAGTTGTAATATGCTGTCCCAGTTTGAGTTACAAGATGAGCTATAGTTATTGACTCACCAGTGTCCATAATACTATTTAATGAATTTGTTCCATCGCCTCTGATATTTAATGTCCAGTTACCAGATGCTGCTGTTGTGTAATACAATACTGCTTGAGTTGTGACATCATAGTTAACTGTTCCAGTAGCAGCTGTAGCCGATACTGTTACTTTTTCTGCAGTTTGTTCAATTTTACCTGCTCCTAAAACAACTCTGCCAATACCTTTTGGTGTTATGTTTAAATCAATATTTGAATCAGTTCCAACTGCCGCTATATCAGGTCCTGATCCCGTAGCTTGGTTAGTTACATCAATAAAGTTTACAGCTGAAGCTGTTTTTTGAAATCTAATATATGGATTATTTGAATCATCTTCAATTGCACCTGCATCATCAACAACAATATCATTGCCATTTGTATCTAATACCGCCGATAACTGTGGGGCATAATCATTTGATAATTTTCCAATATTTGAATCTGCAACATCTGTTCCATTTACATATAAAATTTTTGAACCTTTATCAGTCGCTGAAAAAGTTATACCTGTTTGACCAGAAACTAATACCGTTACTGTGTGTGCACCTGAAGTGCTATTTTTAATAATATAAACTTTATTTGTTACAGTTGATGGAACAGTTACGTCAACGTTACCAGTAATGGTTCCTGTTAATTCAATAACTGCATTTTTACCATTAGAAGTTAATCCATTTGTAAAAGATAATGTTGCTCCTGTAGTTGCGTTTAATGTAACTTGTTGAAAACCAGCAATGGCTTGTTGAAGAATAACTAAGTTTGTATTTGTAATATCACCCCATAGTCCAGCTTTTTCACCGGTAACCATTAACTCTAGTTTAAGGTCTGTTGAATAACTTGATGCCATATTTTTTAATTCCTTATTGTGTTATTTTATTTATGCGGCTGTGTCAATTATATTCCAATTAACACTAGTTCCGGTAGATACTTCTATATAGTTTACTGTAGTTCCTGTGTCAACAAACTGCCAGGATTGTATATTAATTGATCCTAGATCAAGTGTCAACGCATTTCCTGTTAAAGGTACTTCTGCTGAAGCACCTGCTATCGCTGTTCCTACAGCAGTGTTTAGCTGTTGTCCGGTAGTATTAGCAAAAGTTACAGCATCTAATACTGCTGTTCCTAAATTAACTGTTAATTCAATACCTGTAACATCAATGTCAGCTGTTCCAGAAGCCGTACTTAAACCTATTCCAACAGTCATTTCAATACCAGTAACTGTAGCATCTGGACTTGGATCCACTGTTCCTTCAGCTGAAGTTAAACCTATTCCAGAAAGTTCTACAATGGTAACAGGTTTTACTTCTACTGTTCCTTCTGATAAATTTAATTGCTGACCTGTTGTTTCTGTAATAACGGATAATGTAGAAGTACCCCAGTCATTTTGACCCCAAGTTAATCTTCCCCAACCTACATTAATTTCTCCTGTTACGATTACATTACCTTCTGCAATATTAACTTGAGAACCGGTAACTTCCGCATCAGGAGCTGGATCTAATGCTCCAAGATTTGTACTTAAATTAACACCGGTTAGAGGAACTCCAATACCAATAATTGTGTCTCCCACTGTAGAAGTGAGTTGTAAACCTGTAGGAATAACATCTGGATCTGTTTGCGCTTGGCCTGCAGCGGTTGTTAATGAAACAGAAGTTGGAAATACATTTGCATTAGCTTTTATGGTTTCATCGCCTAAAGCTGTTGTTATACCAACGCCCGTAACTTGAACAATAGCATTTGTTCCGCCTAAAGCGGAAATGGGGGATTGAGAAATTGCTGTAATACCTAATGCCAATGTAAACTCCTATATGGGTATTATAGCGTGAAAAGATTTATAATTCTACCCGTTTGTTGAATTCCAAGTTAAACTTTCTTCGTCCCATACACACGTTTCATCTGGTTTAGGTACTGGTGGTTGCCATACATTATTTACTAATGTCCAAGATGGATGAGGTTGTGGTTCTGTATAAACTCCATTTAAATAGGTTCCATAAATTTGCATAGTATCACTAGCAACACAAATCCAGTGGGGTTGTTCGTTTTCAAAACCTTTTGGTATACCTGTTTGAATTGTATCATATTCAATGCAATTTACAATTTTTCCAGTTAATGTGTCTATAATACAATGTCTAATCATAATTTAAAAATAAGCTGTTATACTAATAAATCCAGAAGCACCAGCTCCACCTGTTGCAGTTCCAGATCCACCCGCTCCACCCGCTCCAACTGCATAAGAATAAGTAGCTGAAGGAGAAGTAATTATTTTTTCTAAATATGCACCAGCTGCACCACTACCAAATACTTGAAGTGTACCGCCTTGTCCACCAGATCCTCCACCTGATCCGGGAGCCTCTCCAGCTCCACCATTACCATATCCATTTGTACCACCAGCACCTCCACTTCCAAATGCAGAGGCAGCTCCTGGTAATCCATATAAACCTCCAACAACAGCACCTTGTCCGGTTCCTCTTCCACCTTTAAAATTTAAATCACCTCCAGTTGCTGTTCCTCCGCCTGAACCTCCACCAGGAGTTCCTCCTCCTCCACCAGTGCAAGTTAAAAATGAAGAACCAAAGGTTGTTGATCCACCTGATGATCCACCTGTAGTTGCTCCAGATGAAAGACCAGAACCACCTCCACCTGCTCCAACCATTTTTACATGTAAGTATGTCGTGCCACTTGGAACGGTGTATGTTCCTGTACCTGTTGTATAAACTGTTATTTGAGGTGTAACCACTGGAAGATTAACCGTTGCACTAGATGCATTTAGTGTTGCACCAGACGGAACACTAATCGTATCCCCACTCGCACCTAGGGTTAATGTGGTTCCTGATTGAGGTTCTATTGCATCAACTTCAAGTTTGCTCATTAGCTACTCTCCTTTGGGTATTTATTTTTTACTGCGTTGATAGCATCTTGCCAAGTATTAGTACCATTAACTTTATCCCAGTATTGCATATCTAGTTGGTCTTGAATAGATGGATATTCTTTTGCTCTATCTCTTTGATATTGGTTAGCTTCGTATTCAGCTTGTAACTCTACTATTTTAGCTTGTATATCTTCTTTAGAAATTGGTGTTGTTCCGTTATGCCATTCTATTTTACAAGTGTTAATATCATCTCCACTAACTGAAACTTCTGCGTTAGGATTTATTTTTAGTATTGCTTCTATTATCATAATTTTATCCTGCTATTTCCATCGCTGTTATCATTGAAGAAACACTCATATAGGTATCAGTTGCTCTGCGATTTAAATAAATAGTTCCACCTGAAGTTTTCCATTGAATTTTATAAGTTGTTGCTGAAGTAGTTGATGGTGAATCTAAATATTGAGTTGATTGTTTCCACAACGCATTTCCACCAGTAGTTACGTCATTTATAACAACACCTGTTTGTTGAAAAGTTGCACCTGAAGTACCAACTGCTAAATTAGTTGAATTTCTTACTAAATTCCAAGCAACTAAATTATTTGCTGTACTTTCACTAAGTGCCATATCTACTAATACAAAAATTTTACTTGAAGTAGATGATGGTGTTATTGAAAGTGATAAACCAGATATATCAACAGCACTAGTAGAAGTCGTACTAGTAGTAGTAGTTAATACAGTTTGCACCACTTGCAAAACCTTACCCATACCTGAACCAGGAGTAGCACCACTCCCTAAAGTAACCGTATCCCCTGACGCTCCAATGGTAATCGTGTCACCTGATTCGTTGATGATATTATTACCGTTTTGATTCTGGATCGTGTCGACTTTTAATATAGATGACATTATTCATTTCCTCCGTTATCTATAACAGTGTTTCCTTCTGAAATCCATTGCTGGATAGCTTGGTAATCTGAATTATCTTCAGCTAATGGTACGGACAGTTGAATATTACTATTCACGTAAGTAACAATATAACCAGCTTCTTGTCCATTAAAATAATATTTTGTAACTGTATCAATCATAATTATAACTCCGCATTTAATCCTAAATAAGCTGACGCACTATTTAATTGTACCCAACCGTTTGAACCAGATGTACCAGTAAAACCATCATCTGAATAAATAAGTCCATTTAAATAATTAGGTATATAAATTTTTATTGAATTAAAATCTTCAGTAGCTCCATCTCTTTGATAT
>Ga0070749_10003563_pt1 | contig 10404 bp, 13 predicted proteins | sample VirMetDEL_Nov_18_FD_75180 | JGI IMG/M metagenome (GOLD analysis project Ga0070749, IMG submission 75180) | Aqueous microbial communities from the Delaware River and Bay under freshwater to marine salinity gradient to study organic matter... | ecosystem: Environmental > Aquatic > Marine >...
TGCCGCCAGCGTTGGCGGCTGCTACGATCTTCGCCTGCACAACCGTCTCCTCACTGAAGTACTTCGGCCCCGTTCCATGAATGAACGGACGCCAGTTCGTGCCAGCAGGCATCAGGTCGGTGATGGCATCACCCGTCATAACGCCGCCGTTGACGAACGCCGTGGCCAGAGCAACGCCCGAGTTCTCGTTCGTGTACGTCGTTGTGTCACTGACTGTCAGTGTCGCGGCGCCACCACCGTTGGCGGTGATGCCGATATCAATGTCGAGCGTCTCGGTGCCCGTGTCGATGTCATCCGTTGACAAGAACCCGAACAGTGTAAGGCTGTTTTTGGGCAGCTTGAACAGATTGACGAGATCGTTGGCGCTTGGTGCGACACTGTAAGTGTATTTGCCCCACCACGCCTTGACGTTACCGTGCAGGCCGTGACCTGCCGGAACGCTGTTCGAATACTGATTAGTAGATACGGTTGCCATGTGAGTGTGCTCCTATCAAGCGTCTGCGGCGGCCGCGAAGTAGCCGGTCACAACGCCGTGATCCTTCAGATCGTCAGTATCGGTCGCGCCAGACCCGAAACGGAGCTTCTCGACCTTGTACCATTGCTTGATGGCCAGACCCATCTTGCGCTTGTAATCGAACTCTTCCTCAACCGTCTGGGGACGCATCGCCCACGCCATGCCGAGCGCCTGTGCGCCGCACAGATAGCAGGGGCGAACCACGGCCGAGCTATTGCCGACAGCACCGAGCGATGGGATGTCCTCGATCTCGTAGATGTAGACGTTCTCCCAGATGTAATCGGCACCCGTGAACAGCTTGTTCTCGTCGCCACGCATGCCCGCATCGCGGTTGGCCTGCTGGAACGTCGAGTTGGCCGCCAGATCACGGACCATCTGCGTCGGCGCAAACAACACATAGCCGTCTGAGCCGCCGATTGACGACTTCGGGCGGATCGGCCGGATGCGCGGGTTGGCCGCCTTGGCGATGCGCTTCATCAGCGAAATCGCATCCGGCGTCAGCTTATCGTTCGTCGTGTCGACGTTGCCGAGCGACGTCGAATGATCCAGGCTCGAATGGTTCGAGATGGCCGCACCGAACAACACGCGGTCCGTGTTATCGGTGAGCCACGCGTCCTTTTGCGCCTCAGATGCAGACGCATAGGCCACGCCGTTGATCGAGCCGAGCGCTTCAATGATGTTGTCGCGGTCAAGCTCCATGTTCCAGTCCATGAGCGCGTCCTTGTGCGCCTGCCGGAGCGGAATGGCCGTCTTTTGCTCTTCGAACTTCGAGAACTTGACGGCGTGCGAATACTCACGAACGGTGAGCTTCTGACTCCGGAGCGTCAGATCCTCTTCGTTGCCTTCCAGCGTTTCACTTGAACTCTTGGCCTCGCCGGTCAGGCGATTGACGAGGCTGAACGTGACGGCATCGCCCGGCTTTTTGGTCAGGTCCTCCTTGACCTGAACCATGGAGTTGGAGCCCGGGCCCATGAACTTCCTGAAGAAGTTCTGGTTCAGGTACTCGCGGAAATACTGTTCGTCCCACTGCTGGACTGTCAGTCCAGTAGGAATGTAGGTCTCTGCCATGTGAGTTAACCTTAGCCTAGCAGTTCATCCAACGACGCTCGGCCCTGGAACTGCCCGTTCGGTGCGCGGGGTTGCGAGGATGTCCGAGACGCCAGCGATTTAGGAACAGCGGCGGGTGCGGCAGGCTTGGGTGCAGCGTTTGAGATCCCATACTCGGCCAGAACTTCAGCACGCAAACGCTCTTTGGCCGACTGCGGATCGCGGATGATCTCGATCTCTTTGTACCACTCCATCATGGCCTGATAGGCGTCGTCCTCTTGCAGAAAACGAGGCTTCATGCCAGCGCGGTCGGCCAGTTGGAGCGCGGTGTCGACAGCTTCGTCACCGTACGTCTTCCTAGCCCGCCGTTCGTGTCGATCGAGTTCACGCGATTGCAGCAATGTGTACGCTTGCTGCACCGCCTGCTGCTGCACAATGGCCGCAGCGCCTACGGGGTTCTCGAACCACAACCGCTCGATGTCCTCTTTGTTGAGTTGAGGCGCTTGCGGTTGCCGTTGCTGCTGAGCGCGAATATACTGCTCGTACTCCTGAACCTTGCGCTCGTATTCCTGTCGTTTCCGACGCTCGTCCTCTAAGGCTTTTCGCGGCACATGAGGCGTTTCCACTTCGGACGGTGCTGTCGCAGGTGCATCGGCCGGCGGCGCCGTGCTGTCGTTTACGCCCGTCTCAGGAGGCGGCGAGGATGGCGCAGGTGCCGCTTCCGTCGTCTCCGATGCGTCTAGCATGTCCTCAAGCGATGAATTCGTCTCCGTGCTCATGTCCAGCCTCGTTTGCGCCCGTTAGATGCCCGGCGGCGGCGGCAGTTCGGTGGGTTGTGGAACGCCCGTTACATCCGGCGGCGATGACTGAGGCACTGACGCGGGTACAGATTTGGTTACGGTCGGCGGCACAATCTGGCCCAGAGCGACCTGCGTCTGCAGATTGTCCGTTTCGACCTGGATTTTCAGCGCTTCCGCCTTGGCTTTCTCGGCCTCGGCAATGACTTTATCGACTTCGGCCATGGCGCCCTTAAGCGTCAATTCGTCCTTGATCTTGGCCATCTCGATTTGCTCAGGCGTCTGCTGGCCGCCTTCCAGCTCTTGCAGCAGTTCTTCCTTGTTCCGCAGCGCCGAGGCTTTGAGATAGACCTTCGGCGGGAACGTCACGGCAGGAGCCAGCTTGATCAACGCCTGGAACTGTTCTTCCTGGACATTGGCCGCGTCGGGCACCTCCTCAATCGTGATGTCCATGAACATTTGCGTCGGCTGGTTTTCGATGCGTACGACCTGATCCAGCATCGGGCCACGCATCGGATCCTGCGCCAGCTGGCCGAGCGTCGATTCGATCTGCGGAGGCGTCGCTCCCTGCGCTTGCATGCGCTTGGCCAGTTCTTCCTTCATCGTCACCGGGCGATTGAGGCCGACAAACCGCACGTTCTTTTCGTTGTCGGTGACGCGCACCCACCATTGCTCGTTCTTGTACTGCCGGATCAGATCCCAGATCTTCTGGTACGTGCGCTTCTTCAGGTGCCGGTGGCGGTCCAGCAACAACGTGATCTCGGTCTGTCCCGATTGCTGATTGGCGAGGATGGCCCGGCCAGACGGAGCGTCGTGGTCCTTGCCTTGCAAGGCGGAGTTCGGCCCCATCAACTCGATCTCGGATTTGCTCTCCTGCAGGAGTTGCAGTTCGCCGGCCAGCTGCTCGGCCTTGGTCAGCATCTCAAATCGGAAGCCCGGCGCGACCGTGACAACGCCGTCCGGCTTCGCCATTTCCTCGCGCACCTTGTCGATGTCCATCACCGCGCCGTCCTCCATGACGACCTGCTGGACGGTGAGACGGTGCAAAGCTTTCGAGCGGCGCTTGTTGATCTCGTCCTGAACGTCGATCATCATGCGAACGAGGCCATATCGATTGTTGTCTCGGTCGACATAGGCCGACTGCAACAGCATCGGGCACCAACTTTGGCCGTCCTGATCGAGAAATGGCACCGGCATCGATGAAATCCTGCCGCCCTTGGTGAAGACGCAGTACATCCAGCGCCCACCCTCTTTGTGGTACATCTGGACAACGCGAACGCGCTTGCGGCTTTTGCCGCTCACCCACGTCTTCCAGCGCGGACGGTCGTCATACGTCGTCGTGAACGATGCGTCGCCTACGGTGCGCTCGATTGCCTCCCGGCCTTCGTCCGTGTCGGCCAGTTCAAGCGCCTCTTCCTCGTCCATCCAAATGTAGCCGCCGACATAGCGGGCGTCGGAAAAGTCGAGCTTGCGCGAATGCGGATCGTAAAACAGCCGATCCCATTCCCACTGCTTCACGGTGATTTCATTGGTCCCGTCTGCAGACGGCTCGATCACAAGCTCAAGCCCGCCGAACCCTTCGATCAGCATGTTTTGCCAGACGTTGGAGAACGTCAGATCGAGGTCGACCCTATCCTTGACGTAGCGGAGTGCATCGGTCGCCGCTTCGGCTGCGTCCTCATCCTGGGGCGTGCGAGGAAACGCGCGCGGGTCCGTGCGGTTGGCGGCCTCAAATCCGGCGAGAAAATCCACCTTCGGCTTGATGCGGTTGATCACCACGTCAGGTTGGCCGCGCTTGCGCAGCACGGCCTTTTCGGCAGCCGTCAGCTGCTTGCCATCGTAATAATCCCGATCACGTTCGGCGGCCTTGCGCGCGGCATCGGTCGCCTCTTCGGCGTCCTCCACCCATGCGACCAGCGTTTCAACGGGCGTTTTGGCTTCGTCGTAGCCACCGGCATCGGCCGGCTGCATTTCATCAGCCATTAGCACAGTTTTTCACCTTGTCGGGTCTCAGACCGAAAAACTCAAGACACGTGGGAATGAAATTCTACAGCGTCTTCCAACTCGCTGCCGTGTCGTCCTGCTGGCGCCGCTTGAACGCCTGCGCCCAACGGCTCTCGGGGCCGGGTTGCGCGGCCGGGACGCGGGCCGAAACCATGGTATCCAGCATGCGGCCGATCAGGCCGAGGGCGTCGATTTGATCGTCGTGTTTGCCGGCTGGAAACGTCAGCATCTCATTCATCAGGTCGGTCACCCAGTGCGCCCCGTGCGGCATATACACCTTGCCCATCGCAGCACGGGCCTGGAACGAACGCGCCCGCGTCGGCTTGTCGGCCACCGATGCCATCTGCTCACGCCGGCAATAGATGCGCCGTTCGCGCATACGCTTGTCGATGAACGGGCCGAGCGACTTGACGATTTGGCCGTTTTCTTCGCCCCAATTCAGAGGCTTGTGCCGGGCCACGAGGTTCAAGAACTCTTCGACCCAAATGTGGCTTTCGACCTGCCGCCGCCAGACATCGAGGACATACAGATTGTCGTCGGGGTCGACGCCACAGACCACATGCACCGTGTAATCGCCGCCGTTGGCCGTCACCGCGTAATCTGATGCGCCGTAGGTGCGCAGATGGGCCGGAGGCTTATCGTAGAACTTGAACCACTCGCGCTTGAAGTAATCGCCCTCTTCAGGTGTCGGACGCTGCTGGTAAAGCGCGGACCAATCCCGGATGTCGAGCGTGGCCCTGATCTTCTCCAAGCGCTCAAGCGGGAACTTCTGATGCCAGAGCGCGCGGCCGTCACTGAGGATCGCCGGCAGATCGAGCACTTCCCAGGCGTCACCGCCGTTGGCTTCTGCGGCCTCGACGCGACCGGCGAGATCATCCTCATGCCACCGTGTGCAGATCAGGACAATAGCGCCATCAAACGGTTCGGCTCGCCCTTCTCCAATGTCATCGAGCAGTTCGAACCAGAGTTGATCGTCCTCACTGATCTGGTCAAACCGGATATCGCTTTCGAGGCGAGTGTAGGCGGTTGATGTGTACCAGCGCCAGACCTTTTCCCGATGGCGTTCGCTGTCGGCCTCTTCGCGGTCCTTAAACGGATCGTCTATCAGCAGAACGTGTGCGCCGCGTCCCGTGGTGGCTGTGCCGATACCGACTGCCGCATACATGCCGCCGTGTTCGGTGTGCCAGCGATTAGCGGCGCTGCTGTCCTCGGCTAACGACGTGTCGAAGATGGACCTGTACGCCCGACTGGCGACGATGTTGCGCACCTCGCGGCCAAAGTCCGCTGCCAGATCGCTGTTATAGCTCGCGGCGATCATGTGCCGGCGGGGATGGTTCCCCATAAACCAGGCCGGAAAGCGCTTTGACGCCAGCTCGCTGTTGTGCGTTGGCAGCATTGATTTGCCGGCCAGAAACAGATGGCTTGGGCTATCCACCTCGATGCACACCGTATCAGCAACGCCAGCGGGCTCGACCGCAATGTACCGATTGAACGCCCTCTTCCCGTGCCTGCACTTGACAGCCTTGCGCGTCAAACGGGCCGCACCGGCCATGTAGAACATGACGCGATATTTCGTCCCGCAATCCTTGCCATTGCAAGTCGCGCGCCCGGTGACAATGGATGCTTTGTGCCCAAGCGTTGCCACCAATTCCTTTACGTCGTTGGCCAGATCCGACAGCATGGAACAAAATTCAACTTGCCCATCGCCTGCAACGTATCCGTCCGTGTCTATCAGTCCTTGTAAAAGTGCCAGTCTTTGTTCTGCTGACGCTCTCAGGTATGTAGTCGGAATACGCTTGTTTCCAATCAGGCCCATCATTCGTAAGCGGCCCTGCAGCGTCTGACTGGCTGCCACTCCCTCTGACCGATAGTGCGGGCCAATTCGGAAATGACGGGTATTCCCGCGCACAGTGTAGTCGTTGTGGCCGCCTTCGATGCGCGATACTTCTGCTATGATCTCATCGTCCGCAGAACAGATCGCTGAACTTTTCGTGCGCCCATCTCCGAGCCAGACGCCAAGAACGTACGGATCAATTGGCAAATCGACGGACGGCAGATGCAACGGTTTGGCGGCCGCGATACAGGGTGCCCGTTTCGATTTGCGCGCGGCGAGGTAGCGTGTCGTCTTCAGCCTAACGACCGGCCTTTTGCGGCACAGCCGAACCGGCCATTCATGTTCGGCGTCGGCAATGATTTCGTCTCCATCATCCGTCAACACGCGGTAAACAGGTCGATCACGCCAGACAGGGCTCACGGCGACGACGCGGCATGTCATGCCTTGCTCATCGAAAACCGCATCCCCTAGTCTCAAGTCACCCATGCGCCGCCACCCATCGGGCGTCGGGATCGGCGTGTTGATTTCGAGTGCCTTACCGTGACGCGGCGGCATGTGGATGCGCAGCCGTTTAATCTCACCTCTCGCGACCGATTCCAGCTTCTCCGCGATCATGTCGTGATGCGGGGCGGGCATGTACTGCGGGAACGTATACCTACTGAATGCGATGAGGTTCCGCTTGGCCCTCGTTCTCCGCAGCAGTTCGCGGGCTGCCCAATCGGGCGAGGGCGATAAGCTCTGACTCGGAATAATCGGCGACCTCTTTCTTGGTAGTGGTCTCGACGGTGGCCTTGGGCTTGCCGACAGCGCGGTCGAGCACGGCCATTGCGGCTTGGAGAGACACCCTCTCGTCTGTGCTGTCGATCAGCTTGACGAGTTGCTTCAAAGCCTTCTCGCCGCTCTCTTCAGCAAGCTTGGCGATGGACATGACCTTTTTGGGTCGTCCATTGGGGTTTCCGGACTGGCCGGGTTTCCATGGGGTGAGGCGGCTAGTGTTAGCAGTTCTCTTTGACACTGTTTCGTCGGTCACGGTTCCGTGGCCTTTGTTTCACGTGCAACGCTTGGCTCTGCGGCCTGCCACTTGTCGCCGTCGCAGAATGGGCGGGCCTGCACCAGCAGGGCCGGCTGGCCGGTGATGTCGTCCGTGAACAACTTGCACCAGCGGTCCAAGTCGTTATGGGCGCACGTGGCGCAGGGCTTCTTTGCGTCGGCCTTGGGGGAGATCATTTGCGCACCGGATACGCGACGCGGCCTCGTGCCGTGTCCTTGATGACGACGCGCTTGCCATCATGCGCCAGATACATCTCCCCCGTTACAGGATCGATTTCGAGAGTAAAAGTCGCGTCGATGGCGATCGAATCTTTTGATTTTTTTTCCATGCTACGCTGTTTTGAGGTCTGCCGTGTGGATGGCGGCAGATATAGCACGGGCGAGGGCAGTGTCGGGGACGATCTTCTCGCGGATGGTCTCGTTGACGTGACCAGTGCCGACGCGGCTGCGTAGGCCGTCGCCGAAAACCAAATAGTTGACGTATGGCGCTAGGAACGTGGTCACGATGGCGATCAGGAATCCAATCGCGATCTGCACCCAGGTCAACGGCTCGCGGCCGGGATCAAGGCTGACGGTGGCAATCTGCGCGACGAACTTGGTCTGATTGACGATGGGGCTGGAGGCGTATTTCGTCTCGGCCGACTTCTCGCGATAGCGATCCACGAGCTTCTGCGTTGCTTCGATCTTCTTCGTCAGGTCGGTCTTTTCCTCAGCGATGGCGATCTGCGCTTGGGTCTCGTCGCGGTCCTTGGTGAACTGCAGGCAGCGGGGGCCGCAGCCACCGCGCTTGCTCTCCTGCTCGATGGCAAGGTTCAATCCGGGGAGCTTTGCCCGAAGGGCTTCCGCCGTGACGGTCGCAGCCCATCCGTTCTCGGCCTCAAGCTTGGCAAGGCGGGCCTTCCACATGGCCAAGTTGGCCTTGTTGTCGACGACCTGCTCGCGGCTGTCCTCGTATTTCGTATTCTGGACGCCGGTTAGTTCGGTGTTCTCGACGCGGGTTCCGATTGTATATCCCACATGCGAAAAGAACTCGGCAGCCAAGAAGATGCATGCGACTGTGCTAAGCAGTCCGGCCTTCCACGGGGCGAGACCGTTGGCGCGCAAGTGATCGATCAGCACGAACATGAAGGCGGCGACGATGGTCAGCAGCGCCAGCGTGAGGCCGTGGGCGAGGCTCATCGCTGCGCCAAAGGAATAGCTCATCCACGCGCCGGATGCCAGCGCGATCATGCTGACGGCCAGCATGCCTCTCTTGATTTTATCGATGTCGGTCATGGGGTCTCCGTGCGGGGTGGAGACGCGAACTATTGGACGTAGGGGCTGAGATATTCGGGCTCTTGGAGGGCAATCCAGGCTTCGTCGATCATGTCGGCCACGATGGCCTTGGCTTGGCGGCGGGCGATGCCGTTTTGGATCATGAGGCAGACGATGGCATCGACAAAATCAGGGACGTCGATCTCATCCTCGTAGGCGTCGGCGTGCATCATTTGCGGTACAGCCACCAAGCTCCGCACACGTACGCGAGTGCCACCTCGGAAATGGCCGGGACGTAGGGGATCGAGTGCCCGAAGATTTGGATGACCTTGGCGAAGATCAGAAGGGCCAAGGCATAACCGATGATCTGAGTGATCAGCGCGAAGACTTGTGCCAGCAACTGGCCGACATTGATGTTTTGGAGGTTCATGGCATGACTTTCATCAGCGCGGCGAGACCAACCAAGGCAGACGCTGCCACCAGAATTGCACCCACCCAAGCGCACGCGATCCGGCTAAGCGGTTCGGGTCCGTCAGGTCCGTCCATGACAGCCATCCAGCGGTGACGAGGGCGATGATGTATGCGTACAGGGCGAGGGTCGAAAGGAAGCGCATCAGCGACTTGGGTCACAAATTCGGCGTTATCGTGTGGGATGATTTGCATGCTGGAGATGGCCCCGGCGCTTGTGAGTAGCGTAGCCGGGGCCGTTAGTCTGGGCGCATTAAGGGATTGGTGCGGATAGAAAATCCGCCGGGGTGCTCAAGTCGCCTCGCCTACAACTCTCGGGGGCGACGGTCCGTCAGCACTCGTCCGCGAATCACCTTATCGCCCAATTCATAGTGATTTGCAAGGCTTAGCCTGGATCGTGCTTGCGCAAATTATGCGGCGCGATACTGACGCGCGAGAGCCGTCCGAACAGTTGCACATCCACCAGCCAACCCCGGCGGCACTTCTCGATCACCGTTCCCGGCAGTGAGGCAAACGTCCCGCACTGAATGATCACGTTGTCGCCAGCCTTGAACGGGTCGGGCGGCATGTGGCCGACGTCGCGGCGCGGATAGAGGCGGGCAATGGCGGTGCGCTCGACGGCGCCAACGCGGGTGCGGATGTGCTTGGCCTCATACGGCTTGCCCTCCGCGAACACGTAGCCCGGAGCGACCGGGACGCGGCGCTTGATGGTCTTCTGGCCGATCCTGTAGGTTTTCTTTTCCGTGGGCACGTAGGCCCTCAGACCGGCTTCGCGGGCCTCCTTTACGGCTTTGCGCTCCTTCTGCGGGGGTGTAATGTAGGCGTGCAGTGTCCGCATGTAGGGCCTCGTCTAACAACGCGAGCACCAAATCAGGATGGATGGACGGCCAGCGGCCTGCCTCTTTGCACAGCAGGGCAGCGCGGCGGGCGTCGGCGCGGGTCATGGCTGCCCCTTTTTCATGTTCACAGCATGATCCCCCCTGCCATGAAGGCGGCGAACAGAAGCCAGAACCCGCGCCAGCGCTCGGGCGTGAAGATCACGGCGTTTTCGATGCCTTTCGTTGCCATGCTTTCAGTTCCCTGCTTGCCTTGAGAGCCTTGTTCTTCTGACGGTAGGTGTTGGCCTTGGGCTTCACCTTGCCGTCCTTGATGGAAGCCTTGCCGATCTTGATCATGCGGCCGGTCATTCGGCGGCGTCCAGCAAATCAAACAACGTCCTGTCGCGTGCTGGCTTGATGCAGGCCGGAGAAAACCACAGCCGCTCGCGCGTCGCATTCACGCGCCCTAGGCCGTCCTCATCGTCATCCTGAGACCCGAAACCGCCGCGCGCTTTCCATTCGACGATTTCCCAATCGCTCGGCATGTCGTGCTCGCCGTCGTAGCCCGCAAGACACACCCGCATGAGCGGATTGCGCCCCTGCTCTATGGCCCATACA
>Ga0070749_10003567_pt1 | contig 10398 bp, 19 predicted proteins | sample VirMetDEL_Nov_18_FD_75180 | JGI IMG/M metagenome (GOLD analysis project Ga0070749, IMG submission 75180) | Aqueous microbial communities from the Delaware River and Bay under freshwater to marine salinity gradient to study organic matter... | ecosystem: Environmental > Aquatic > Marine >...
GCTCGATCTGTTCGCCGGTGTCTTCCTCGTATTGCTCAAGATATTCAAATAAGGCCATATGCCCCTCATATGTAAAGTAATCATATCTATCATACGCCCGCCATCTATTGAGGTAATCATCAAAAGTAACACGGTCTATCATTTTTATTCTTCAGAGGTGTTTAAATCGTGGTTTAGCTCTGCATTAATAGCCATTATAGCCATCTTAGCCTTTTTATATTGAACAGCCATGTCATCAACATCCTTAAAGTATATTTTAAAGCGTTCTCCAGCTTTACCAACTTCTACCCAATTCTTTAAACCTTCGTCTACTATTTCATGTATAATTGTTTGAACTGCTGAGTCTTTAACGCTTGGAACTGCAAAGCTCGCCTTACTAGCCTGTAATTGAGGCATAGGGGCTTTACTATAAACTTTTGTTATGTTCTTGTAACCGTTGGGCCTTGTCATTATTTCTACTTCGACAGCCTCCCCAATAGCTTGACTTAAGCCTTTTACTACTTCATCCTCAAATACACCTATAGAGCCCTCAGAAGTCATAAACTTGGTGTATGGCTTGCCTGTTTTGGCTGTTTCCATTGTCATTCCTTCCACTCTTATTATTTGTTTCATCTCCTATTAAACCCCCTTTCAGCTTATAATAAAAGCCATTGTGAAAATAAACGAACAGTTTATATTTTGTTTCTCCCATGTTAATTATATTAAGATATACTAGTATATAAATGTTTGTATAAACTAATTAGTAGTTAATTTTTATTGTTCTACTTCACTGCTTATTGGCTTAACGCATAGCTTATTAACCTTGATCTATAAGCTTCTAGTCTGGAATGCTACGCATTCCAGACTAAGCTAGTTTATATAGATTGTGGTGAATATAAGCCAAGCCGTGAAGTAGGTTGGGCTAGGCGAGGCTATTGGCTAGCTAGCTAGCCAATTATAGCGCCTAGCCAAGATATAAGCCCCTCGGCATAAAGCGTATAAGCCGCTAGCTTACGCTAGCTAAGCTTATAGGCTTTACGCCTACCGCAAGCCTGTGGGCTGCCTCAGGCTTGCCCCGCTGGCTTGTGGGTTGCCTCAAGCCAGCCCCGCCAACCCCACGCTGTCGCGTGGGGTTATCTCATATTATGTATTAATTAGTAGCGATTACTGGTTGGTTTGTTGTTTTTGTAGGTGTAGGACCCCAGCCAAAATATTATAAAAATAGAGATAGGGCCTAAGCCCTACCTTCTGTCTTGTACAAATTCCCTCCCTATAGGAATTCGCCACTATTAAGTTACAAGAAATGTTTATATACTTTATTATGTTAAAAAAAAGATGGGAGGTTTTTTTTACAATGCGGTGTCCGAAGTGTAAAGTGACGAGTGAGTTCGATAAAGAGGAGGATGAGTTTTGGTGTAATCTATGTGGTTGGACTCTGTATGTAGGTGAGAATCAAAAAATTTTAAATTTTAATTAATAATGGGAATAATTGAGAGAATTAGGCCATATGTAAAGCCTAACAGTAATAGATGGGGGTGTGAATATGATTATATTAAAGCTTTAGGCTTAAAGAGGGTAGAGGAGATAAAAGAAAAATTAGAGAGTACGTACGTACGTACGATAAATAGGAGCAAGGAGGTAGAAGATGAGTAAAGAGCATGTAACGACAACGATTACGCCAGAGCAAAAAAATTTGGCGCGGCGCGAGAATATTGGGATATCTGAGGCATTAGCGTTTGGTATTGAGTTTTTAATTGCAGATAAGTACGATTGTTTATACCCTAATAACAATTTAACGAGTAAAATTGAGAAATTGGCTATAAGGTTAGAGGAATTTAGTAGGAAATGTGAGTTATTAGAGAATGAGAATGCAGAATTGAAGAGGAAGATGGCTAATATGAAGGAAAAAGTGGGGTTGAATCGCTATGAAACTGGTGTATAACTATGATGCGTGGATAAGTGTAAACAAGTTATACTATCTAAGGCAGAGTCAGTACGGCAAACAGCTGACTGTAGAGGCCAGAAATTTGCGCGCGCGCGTGATCAATGATACAATAGAACAAATGCATGATAGGGATTTTGCCAAGTGTCTGCCCATGAATGTGTGTATTAAGTTCTACGGAGGCTGGTACGGAAAGAATACTGCTCCCAAGAGGAAAGATATCGACAATCCGTTAAAGTTTATCATAGACTCTATATTCAAGGCGTTTGATATGGATGATCGATACATATTTAATCTTTGTGTGCATAAGATTGAGAGTGAAGAAACGAAGTGTGAGGTGATTATAGAAAATTGCAATTAGTTTAGACCCGTGGCAGGAGAAAGTATTAAACACGAAGGGGAACATTGTGTTAAGGACAGGAAGGCAAGTAGGGAAGTCTACAGTCGTTGCTATTAAGGCTGGTGACTTTGCTGCAAATAATGATCAAAAGACAGTATTGGTGATCGCTAGTGTTGAACGACAGGCGCAATTACTTTTCGAGAAGATACTGGCTTACATGGAATCTAAGTATAAGAAGAAGATTAGAATGGGGAAAGAACGACCAACCAAGAGCAGGTTACGATTATTGAATGGCTCTGTCATCTATTGCTTACCAACTGGACTTACAGGACACGGTATCAGAGGCTATACGGTAGATCTACTCATAGCTGATGAGGCTGCCTTCATTCCCGAAACAGTTTGGCTCGCAGTTTCTCCTATGCTCGCGACCACTAAGGGAACGATGATCCTGCTTTCTACACCATTTGGTAGGGGGGGGTACTTTTACGATTGTTTCTCTGACACACAGTTTACCTCTTTTCACGTTACGTCGGAAGAGTGCCCCCGAATTCCAGTAGCTTTCCTGGAAAATGAAAAAAAGAGAATGACACGATTACAGTATGCGCAGGAATATCTAGGTGAATTTATTGATGAACTTAGGCAATTCTTTCCAACAGATTTAATCGAGAAAAGGATGAGAGTAGGGGTGAGTAATCCTAACCCTCGATTAAGGAATTATGCTGGTTGTGATATTGCACGATTAGGAGGTGATGAGAATGTTATAGCGATTGGGACATTGTATGGTGATAATATTGTCATGAAAGATTTAATCACAAGCGAGAGAGAGAGGACTACTGACATGGCCAAAAGGATAATTGAAGAAGATAGGAAATGGAACTTTAACAAAATCTTTGTTGATGATGGAGGGATAGGAGGAGCAGTGGTTGATATCTTAATGACAACTACTCAAACGAGGAGGAAAACTATCGGATTAAACAATGCTCGTAAGTCAATAGATCGAGAAGGGAACAGGACTAAACAATTATTGAAAGAGGATATGTACACTAACTTATTACGAATGATGGAACAGAAAAAGATTGAATTATTAATTGATGATAACTTAGCGTTAAGTTTGAAGTCAGTACAATATGAGTATTTAGACGACGGAAGAATTAAGATCTTTGGGAATTATACGCACATTGCAGAGGCTTTAGTAAGAATGGCGTGGGCAATAAAATCAAAAGGCTTAAATATTTGGGCAAGCATAAGTTAATATGGACTTTACAGATAAATACACTAACACTACTGACAGTGAGGCAGGAAAGGTAGTTTTGTCTGATGACATCTTTGCTTTATGTGAAATGTTGGACAGGGTTGCGGTTAAATTAGGATAATGGCTGATACTGGAATATTTACAAACGGGACAGAAGTTGCAAGAAAGGCAGGAGCTGGAGCAAATAGTACTGCTACGGCAGAAGTATATACAAATGATTTTATAATTCAAGCAGAATCTTTGATTAATAATATTTGTAGGTATAACTTTTCAGATAATTATTCCTCGTTAAATTCTGACACTAGAGAATTATTAAAATTAGCTGCGAGTAATATTGCAGCAATGTACGTAATAAATTATGACATGAGCGGCTATACTAATAACAGAGAGGCAGAAACAATGCAAGATTTCTTATGGGCTGCTGCTCAAAGAGCAATGGCGTTATTAAGAGATAAAAAGAGGCAGACTTTTATAAATGGTTCATGACTTTAAAGCATTTCCAGAATTAACAAATAGGCAAATGGAGGTGTATTACTTTGATAGTCCACATATGCAGATCACCGAAGATTTTACTGCAAGAGTAGTCAAAGTAATAGATGGGGACACTGTTAAGTTAAGGACTGATTTTAGAGATTTTGATTTTCCACTTAGATTAGCATACATAGCTGCTCCAGAATTAAATGAGCCATTTGGATTAGAGTCGGCTCAATGGTTAAGGGATAGGGTATTAGGTGAAGAAGTTGAGATAATAATTGATCCAAAGAATAGAATAGAAAAATTTGGAAGGTTATTGGGAACAATGATTGCAAGAGGCATCAATATTAATCAAGAATCGCTAGATGAAGTACAAAGTATTAGATTTAGTGAATTAGAAAGTAGTGGGGAATTACCAGACGTAGATAAAGAGTTGGAGGCAATATTAGATGACCTTACCACAGAAGTTTAGAAAAAGTCCATCAGCATCAGTGCAGTATAGTTTTACTGACTGGACACAACGAGTAGGAAAGTTAAGATTATATGGTGTGTTGGGGGAGGATTCATCTTCGACGAAATATATCTTAACGCCTGATACACTAATATTTGGATCTGCAAAAAGTACTAATAGGGCACAAAGTGCAGGATCAATCCAGATGGATTTTGAAATTGCGTTTACAAACCCTGCAACAATAAGTGGTTTAGCGACAGCAGCATTCTCATTTCAAGGGACATCAGCAGCCTCGCCAGGTAGTGATAATTTTACAGTTGTTGTTACTGCAGGCCTATATCATGTAAGTGATAGTACAACACAATTGGATAGCGATATATCAGAAACAACAGGGACAATTAATGGAACAGAAACTAAATATAAACAATTATTAGCAGAGTATGATGTTGGAACTGTAAGAATCAAAGCAGGGGATATTATTAGATTAAGAGTAACAATGGCTCCTTCTGGATCAAGTAATAGTACATCAAATGGAACATTGCATCACGACCCATTAAACACTGATGCAAGCAGTAATACTATATCAACAAGACTTATAGTAAGTCTACCTTTTAAACTAGATATATAGAAAGATTAATATAAAGAGAAAACTTTAAAAAGACATGGCCGAAACAGACATAACCTCTACAGTAAGCAGTAATTTAGATAGTGTGCAACAGGATTTTCAAGTTGATAGTGAGAGTACAGAGCAGTATGGTAATCAAAATGAAACGTATTATGATCAAGTTTACTGGACAAAATGGTTTGGATATTATAGGCAAGTTCCAGAGTATAGCGCATTAATCGACGCTAAAGCTACATGGACAGTAGGAAAAGGATTTATAGCTGATCCTCAAACGTCTTTTATTTTAAACAGTTTAAAAGGATGGGGTAAAGATACTTTTAACACAATCTTAGAAAATTTGATAAGAACGTATCATATTGGAGGTGATAGTTTTGCAGAGATCATAAGAGATGAAGATGGACAATTAATTAATTTAAAACCACTAGATCCAGAAACTATGAGGATCGTAGTTAATAATAAAGGATTAATTAAGAGGTATGAGCAGAAAGGTAAGACTCCTAAGGATGTTAAGAAATTCCAACCAAACGAGATTTTTCATTTAGCGCGTAACAGGGTAGCAGATGAAATTCACGGAGAATCAATGACAGAAAAGGTTGAGTGGACATTGCAAGCATTAATGGAAGTCAAAAAGGACATGAAGATTTTAATGCATCGTCATGTAAAACCTATGAGGATTTGGAGTTTAGACACTGATGATCCAACAGAGATAGCATCATTCAAAAGTACAATTGATAAGGCTCACGATAATACAGAAAATATTTATGTGCCTAAGGGTATTGTTGAACAAGAGGTAGCAACAGTAGCTCCAAACGCTACATTGAATCCTCTACCTTGGATTGCAGAATTAAGAACAGAATTATACCAACAAGCGAGAGTACCACAGATTATCGTCGGTGGTAGTAGTGAATTCACTGAGGCTAGCGCTAAGATTGCATATTTAGCATTTCAACAAAATATTGAAGAAGAACAATTATATGTTGAAGAGCAAACAGCATACCAGTTAGGATTAACTATAGAATTAGATTTCCCAGCAAGCTTAGAAAATGAAGTTTTATCTGATCAGAAGAAAGATGGTAACTCAGCATTCCAACAAAATGATACAACAGCAGGAGTAGGACAATGAGTGAAGAAGAATTATTTTTATTAAAACAACAAGTTCAGATACTAAAGGAAAGTTTTGATTTAATGAAAAAGGAATTACGATTAATTAAGTACATCATGGTATATCTAGCTGGAGCATTAAGTATAAATTTAACTGGGGTAACATTAGGATGGTAACAACAAGTCAAGATAGAGCAAAAAAAAGGAAGAGAGAATTAGAGGAAGATAAACAACGTAGAAAAGAAAATAATCAAAAGAGGCAAGAAACTTTTGGGCCTCGAAAGAATTTAGCATTAGGATCAAGAGAGAATCAGTTACGTCAAGGATTAGGAATAAGAGATCAAGCTACTGGTGATTTGCAACCTTTTAAGACAGGAGAAGTAAGTGCAAAAGAATTTAATGAGGCTAAGAGTCAATCAGAGATTTTAAGTAAAGGTGGTAGGAGAGTGCCTAGAGATGTAGGATTAGAAGAGCGAAGAAGAGTAGCAAAGTTTTTGGGAGTTAATGTAGAAGATTTAAACGATATACCTAACCTAGATATTGGAAGATTATTAGACTCTGGAGCTATACCGACAGAACAAGGTTTTGATAATAATTTACAGTCGCCATTGCCGGGTGATGTACAATCAGTACTACCTCCAGAACAAGATACAGGTAATTTATTATTTGGGCCTCCAGGGGATAGAAGTGATCCTATAAGTCAATTTATTTTTAAACAACCAGGAGATCTACCATTTAATGATCAAATAAGAAATTTATTATTTAAAGATGGACAACCTGCAACAGGTGAAGGATTAGGAGTATTAAATGATATAGGAGAAGAGCCTGGAACTGCTTTAATTACTGCTGGAGCATTAGGCCTAGGAGCATCTGGATTAATAAGGGGAACAGTAGCAACAGGAAGTTTATCAACAGTAACCAGTGCTAATGCTGGAAGAGCTTTTGGTGCTAGTGAAACTGCATTTAATACGGCGAAAACTAATGTAGGAGGTTTATCATTGAAGAGTACAAAAACTTTATTACAAGGAGGAGCTGCATTAGCTGGTACTGATGCAATGATGGCTTGGTTAGCATCTGATAATATTTTATCTGGACAAGGAATTTATGTAAGAGATATAGCAAACGCAGTAAAGTTTGATGGTTTAGACCCTAGAGAGGCATTGAAATTAATTGAAGAGGCAGAAGAGATATCCACATTAGCAGAAAATTATCTTAATACATCTACCTCCGTAAATCCTTTATTGATGCCTTATAAGAATTTAATCCTGGCTAATGTTGCCCAATCAAAATTACAGAGAGAATTTCATAAACAAGAAATATTAAAACAAGCATTCTCTGGATTATAAACTGTAAGGAGGTAAAAAAGATGGATGAAGAAAAAGGAGTTACAAACGAATCAGTTATTAATGATGATGGGAATCAGCCTAAAGAAGTTAGCCCGATTGAGCAAGCAAACATTGCAGTTAAAAGGATGGAAGAAGAAAATGCAAGACTCGAAAGAAACATTGCAGAACTCTCAAACCTTAGAGCAGCAGAATTAATCGGTGGTAGAACTAATGCTGGTAAACAAGATGAAACCCAAAAAGAAGAAACGCCTCGTGAGTACATGAAACGAGTCATGTCCAATCAATTATAAGATGGTTGTCGAGGATAAAGAGTTAGGGTTAAAGATCGCTACTAACGAGGAAGAGGCTTTCTGGACTAGAACAAAAGAAAACGCACAAAAAGAAATTGAGAATAATTTGAGGATTAATATGATGAATCAAAAGATTATTGAATTGTGTGATGAGAAATTGTTAGAGAAGTAATTTACAGAAAGATTTAAATAGTATTTATTGTTATTATTTTTAATGGCTTTAGAATGGACATTATACAGGGAAACAATGTTACCTATCCCTTTTACTGTAGCAGATGGTACAGGAATTGAAAAAGGTACACTTCTTAAATTGACTGATCCTAATACAGTAGCAGCAAGTGATGGTGCTGCTGATGTTATCGCAGGAATAGCTGCAGAGGAAAAGATTGCGAATGATGGTAAAACTACTCTAGCAGTGTACACAAGAGGATACTTTATTGCAACAGCTGGTGGAGCAATCACAGTAGGTAATGCATTAATCTCATCTACTGGTGCAGCAAATGAAGTAGTGGCTGCAGCAGCAACAAGTGTTAATTTGATTGGTAGAGCATTAGAAACAGCAAGTGATACTGACACTTTATTAGTAGAATTAAATCCAATGACAGGAACAATAGGATCATCATAAAATGGCTGACGCAAGTGGACAAGCATTAATTCGAGGACTAGATATTGATAAGTTAGTAAAAGGATTTGCTGACGAAGAATTATTATTAAAACGATTTGTTACTGTATCTAGTACAAAAGCAAGAGAGATTAGATGGTATCAGAAAACTTCTGGATTCTTAGACTCTACAGATACAAGTGGTATTACTGCATCACAGATTGCAAACGTTGGTGAGAAAGCACTCCCAGTAGTAGTAGAACAATCATGGACAAGAAACACATCATATGTACGAAAGTATTTCGTTGAGTCACCAATGATTTCAATGGAAGATATCAAAGATAGTGATGTTGATATTATGGCTACAAATGTTCGTGATCTAGTACGAGCAGTATCAAAACAAATTGATGTAAGAATTTATAACGTATTAACAGAATCATTAACTCCAGTAAACATTTTAACAACAGCAGCAACAGCTGATGGATGGGACGATGCAGTTACTGGTGATCCAATCCTAGATATTATGACTGGTAATAGAAAGATTAGAGCACAAGGATATGACTCTTCAAAGGTTGTATTATACATTAATCCTATTGAACATCAAAACTTATTACAATTTTTGATTTCTACTAAAGGTTCTAGCATTCCAAACTTTTCAAGTGAACGAGTAAGAGATGGAGTAGTAATGGAAATATTAGGTAATGATGTTGTAGTATCAGAGAATGCTACTACTGACTATGCTTTACAATTTATTCCAATGAGAGCTTGTACATGGAAAGTGTTTGAAGGTATGACTTCTGCAGTTATCGACGAGCCTGGTATTGGTAAAAAGATTAGAGTATGGGAGGAAGGTGAGGCTCTATTAACTGATCCTAAAGCAGTTCATTTAATAACCGACACTGTAAGTTAAAATGACTTTTCAAAATGCTAAAAGACTTTATGACCACTATCTTTCGATGGGTATGCAAGCTCAAGCCGATGAGTTGGCTAAAAGGCGACCAGCCCTCAAAGAAGAAGAAAAAAAGGATTCTAAGAAAAAGGTTAAAGAAGAGGTAGTTTAGTATGGTTCGTAACCAGAGGGACTTTAGAACTTCTGCTTGGACTGCAACAGCTTATGATGTTAATAGAGTTATGAATGCTAACGGAGCATTGGGGGATATTGCAGACAACGCTTGTACATTAGTAGACGATTTAATTTCATCTGGACTTATTACAGGGAGTAATAGTACAGGAGATAAAAGTTTTATGGATTCATGGACAGTTGTAAACGATAACACTGATCGAAGTATTGACGCTAACGGAGCATTAGCAGTTATTGGTGACGGCTTTGCAACATTAATAAGGGACTTAAAAGAGAGTGGAGTTTTAACAAACAGGAACATAAGAGATGCACCTTTAAGAAATTGGGTTACATCTAATAATACTACTTTCAGATCAGTAAGTGGTTTAAGTGCAACTTCAACACTTGGCGACATTTTAACAACTTTAATAATAGATTTAGGAACTTTAAATATTATAAACGATACAACATAAGATGGTAGAAGTAGGAACAGCAACAACAGGCGAAAAAGAAATTAAGACTGATTGGCCAGTGGAAGAAGGATTAGTAGCAGGCACAACAAAGCAAGAAGGGAGAGTTAGTAATTTAGTAGCGCAAGAAAGGAGCACTGTACTTGAGAGGTATAGGAAAGGATTATAATGGGTGGTCAAGGCTCTGGTAGGCCTACCAAAGAACAAGCAATAGTAAGAAGTTTTAAGAATTCTGGTAAATCATACACACCAAAACAAACAGCAATAGCATCTGGAATCTTTATACCAAATCATTCTGGTGATCATAGTAAAGGGAAGGTGTTAAGTTCTCCAGTAAATGATACTGATTTAGTTAATAAAGAATATGTGGATACTCAAATTAGTACAGCAGTACCGCAGTATTATGGAGTTTCTCCAATAGATATCACTGCCAATTATATAAGTTTTGATTTTAGTGTTTCTAACAC
>Ga0070749_10003568_pt1 | contig 10396 bp, 14 predicted proteins | sample VirMetDEL_Nov_18_FD_75180 | JGI IMG/M metagenome (GOLD analysis project Ga0070749, IMG submission 75180) | Aqueous microbial communities from the Delaware River and Bay under freshwater to marine salinity gradient to study organic matter... | ecosystem: Environmental > Aquatic > Marine >...
ACCCCCCCCTTTGGTTTTTTTTATTTTTATTTAATTTTTATGTTTCCGCTCCAACTGAACTTTATTAATTTTAATAATTGTTTCTACATAGGAGGTATTATCAAGTTCTCCTGTGCTTTTAGTTAGGTGTTTAGCGTCATAAATATCGCTACACTTATAGGTATATTTTTGATGTTCTCGCAAGTCAAGAACAACGCTGTCGCACTTGGGACAAACAGACCAACCTGCTTTGAGTTTTTGTGCTTTTGTAAGAACCTGTCGGTCTTTCATAACTTTCGCTTTACTCTGTCGCTGTATCTGCTGAAATACAGGGTCAAGTGCTACAATTTCGTTAATCGCTTGGGTGAGGGTATAACGATTTGTTTGTGGTTGTGGTTGTGGTTCTTCTGCTTGACCTTCAATATATTCTTCCTCTTCCTCTTCGTTTTGAATATCATACGCTTTTTTAATATTTTTCATAAGGTCTATATATTTTCCCTCTGGAATAAGTGGGGCGACCTCTTCAATTATCTCCATCATCGTCGTCATAATCTTCATAAAGTTCTGTGCTTTTTCGCTGGTTTGTGCTGATACGGACGCCATACTATTTTATATATATATCTTATGAGTTGTCTTTAAGTCCCTTTTCTATACATATTATATATATATAAAATAAAAAACAAAACTACTTAAAGATATAGCGTTAATATATATTTAGCAACTATTTTAAAATTAATTTTTTAAATCACCTGTAATATGGTGTAATCACCGATAAATACTTTTTTCAAATACTTATAAATACTTGTCTTTAAATACTTTTCAGTATAAATATTTAAATACTTTTCAAATCACCTGTGATACAAATAAATCACCGATAAATACTTTTCAAATCACCTGTAATATGGTGTAATCACCGATAATATTATATCTTTAAGTGTTATACTATATATATATAAAAAAAACTACTTAAAGACAACTCTTTTTATATACATATAGAATAGTATGGCGACCATCACAACTATAAAGCAGTATGAATTTTGCGACGAGATAAAGCAACATATATTATCATACCTCGGTGCTAAAAAGATGAAACTTACTGATTTAACACTAAATAGAAAAATACAAATTTTAAGTAAGAGTATTCCTGCGGAAATAAAACCGAAACATATTTATAAACTTCGTATGCTTATTTCAAAGGAGCAATATAATTACGAGCGGTCAAAAATAGGTATTAAACACCGCAAAAAAATTAGAGATGAGATGAATATGGAATTCCTGCGGAAAAAACTTTACTGCGATATAAATAATTATTGGAGAGTAAAATTAAACCCTTTTGGTGGTCTTGATGGGAGTATATTGCCTTATTTTGAACTTGATACAGAAGAGTATAACAATTTTATAAAAAAAATCTACAACCCATATCAAAAATTAATTTTTAAGGGATTGTATAAAGATGAAAAAGAAGGACACCTTTGGGAAATCCGTTGTGCTGGAAAAAAGTTTCAGTTGAAACAATCTCAAAATACATAATCCTTTAACAAAAGTTTTACAAAAAAAATATTTAAATAAGCAACTTGCTAATTTTTTTCCGCATCTTTTTTATTAAATACTTTTTGTTTCCGCATCTTTTTTGTTAAATACTTTTTGTTTCCGCATCTTTTTTGTTAAATACTTTTTTATCAAAACCCCAAATCACCTGTGATATGGTGTAATCACCGATAATATTATATCTTTAAGTGTTATACTATATATATATAAAAAAACTACTTAAAGAATTGTCTTTCTTAATATATATAATAGTATGGCGACCATCACAACACAAAAGGAATTTTACTTCTGCGATGACATCAAAAAAAACATATTGTCGTATCTTTGCCCTAAACCGATGAGACTGACTAATATACTTGACCCAAAAATAAAAAAACTGATTAAGTGGTGGGTCAAAAATTTCGACGAAAAACAAGAGCGAAGTATTTTCTTTAAGTTTCGTATGATTGTATCACGAGAACAAGCACTATACGAAGTAAGTTCAACAGGAATTAATCATAGAGCAAAAGAAGAAGCAATACTCTCAAACAATAGCGAGTATATGAAATATTTACGCTCATACAAATCGATTTTATACACTCTAATTCTGTCATCACTCGCTTACCTTGAAGAAGAAAAGTTTAGTTTATATGGAGTGGAAGATTATAAAGAGATACACCTATTAGAGATAAAAGAAAAAAACAATTAAAACGAGGTAGTCTTTACAAACAAAAAAAATATTTAAATAAGCAACTTGCTAATTTTTTTCCGCATCTTTTTTATTAAATACTTTTTTATCAAAACCCCAAATTATCTGTAATTTTTATTTACAGATGATTTTATATTTTTTAAGCAACTGCGACTGCTTTTGGTTTAGCAACTTTCTCCTTAACTACCTTTGGTTTAGCAATTTTTTTTGCTGGGGCAGGAGTAGGAACAGGAGCAGGAGTAGGGGCTGTCTGTGTCTCTACGCTTTTGGTTTCCATCTTCTCGGCAACATACCCCTCGTGTGCCTGTGAAGTGGGTTGCGAGTATTGTTTCTTGCTTACAAGCAAATCAACAATCTCACTCTTTTTCATCTTGCTAAAACCCCTAATTTTAGCACCTCGTAGTTGGTCTTTGAGTTCAGCGACAGCAGTTTTGGCGAGTAGTTTGCGGTAATCTTCCATATTATACAATATCAATAGACTTTTTTATATGGGTTTTTTTAAGACAAATTATCGGTAATTTCCTTATATATTGTCGGTGATTTGCTATTACAAAACATCAAAATCTTAAAATCGCCTGTTTTGTTCCTTAATAAAGCGGAACATCTTGCGTAGATATTTTTGCTAAATCTTACAGATTTCACGCCGTCTATTATTATTTCAAAATATCCGCTCTTCTTTCTAAAAGTTCTTAATTCATTCTCCCTGTCGTAATTTCGTGGCGGTCTATTGTCCTTGTTCTTTCTCGCCCATTCTCGTTTGCTAATTTTAATTGCTTCTAAACGCTCCTCCAAAGGTTTATACATATACTATAATTAGATAATAAAATAAGGGAACTCTTCGTTCCCTTTAACCCTCCGCTATAAAGGGGTTTAAGGGGAATATTCCCCTTTAAAAGGTTCCACCGCTTTTGTATGTATTTCGTATGTTTTGAACTCCAATAGCAACCCCAGCGTGGGTATTTGCTGTTATGTTATTTCGTATATTGTTATACGCTATATTTGTTCCTTTCACTTGTTCGTCGTATGCTTCTTGTGCTTGATTTTGTGCTTCTTGTGCGTCTGCCTCTGCTTTATCCTGTTTCTTTTTAATTTTCTTTTCAGTTTTCTTTTTAGTAAGTAAATCAAACACTCCTACACCTACCCCTGCGAGCATCAATCCTCCTGCGACAGCATCTACTACTGGGTCAAACGCTCCTGCTACTGCTATTTCTCCTGCGGTTTCCTCTAACGCTACTGCTGTTCCTGCTTCCGCACCTGCCTCTGCTCCTGCTTCTACACTTGCTTCTGCCTCTGCTCCTACACTTGCTTCTGCTTCTGCCCCTTCTCCTGCTCCTTCTACAAGTGGTTCTCGTGGTTCGCTTCTTTCTAAAAAAGGACTGCTGTATGTTCCTCGTGGAACATCTATTCCTTCCATCTCTGTTGCTGGTGCTGTTGTAGTTGATGATGGAGTTGAAGTAATATTGCGTAATTCTATTTCACTACCTACTTGTGGTCTTGTTATTTGTTCTTCATCGGCACTCGCCATAACCTCATCAGTTTTAGTAGATGATTTTACTTTATCAGCAATATTGTCTTTTGTTTCTTCTAATTTATCTTTAAACTTATCAAAATCTCCTTTATATTTATCATAACCTTTTTTAGCGGATTTAGTAATTTCTAACGCTCCCCCAGCACCTTCCAAAGCACTAACTAATTGTTCTTGTGCCGTATCTTTACGAGCAAACGCTCCTGTAATTTCGGCAACTTTTCCTTGAAACTCTGCGTTAATATCTGTAATCTGTTTTGAAAACTCGTTTTGGAATTCGGCGATTTCTTGCTCGTAGTTTTGAGTTCCACTTGTAAGTAATTGCTGATTAGCGTAGTCTAACGCCGAGTTCTGCTGACTTGCTGAATTAAGCGAAGCGTAATAATCCATTATATAGTATAGTTTTAAAAAAATTGTAGCAAAATTATAAATAATATATATTGAAAAAAAGACTTAAATATATATTATGTAAATATAGTATATAATATGGAAGGTCAGTTAGAATTAATTATTGAAGGTCAGTTAGAAAATTATAAACTGCGTTTGATTGACGGAAAACGAATTGAAAGATTTTGGAAAGCAAACGCAGAAAAACCTGATAGATGGAAAGAATTAAAAAAAAAGTCTAACGGACAAGGACACTATCAAATAGAGTTTTATTTTACCAAAAAAAAGAAAAGATACATATATTACCATCGTTTAATTTACTGGTTTTACAATCAAAACTGGAATATTCTTGACGGAAGTAAAAATAATAAAATAAAACACAAAGATAATATTGAAAACAATAGTATTGAAAACTTGGAGTGTGTTTCTCAACAGCAACCTTGTTTAAACAAAGTAATATATAAAGCAACAATTAATAGTGATTGTCTAAAAATAAATCTTGGTAGTTTTAAAACGAAAGAAGAAGCACATAACGCCTATTTAAATTATAAATTAATTTTTCATCAGTAGTGTTTATTCTTAATCTCGCTTAAACTTTCTAATTCTTCTTTCTTTTTCTTTTTTACAGGTGCTTTCTTTTGTTTCTTTTTAGGTTCTTCTGCTTTTTTATTTGGGGTTTCTTCGCCTTCTACTGGGTATATTTTGCGTTCAAATCTTAACCACGCTTCTACTGGGTTTGCGTCAATATTAATATACATAAAAGAATACGGAGCGTCGTTTAAACAATAATCATATAACTCTCTAAATCTACCTCCTAAAAATCCGTTGTATTCGTCTTCTATCTTATCAATCTCTTTCTCGTTTGCTATTTTCATAAGAATAACTGCCTTGCTGTTTGCTCTAATTTTAGTATCAAGTGATTTAAACGACTGACTAACATAAATTAAATATTTAATATTGTAGTGTCTAAACTTAACTGCTAAAAAGTTTCCTAACGAAAATCTGTTTTGTAGATATTGTATCGCATCATCAAATACTAATCCAATCGCATCTCTGTCTTCTTTTGGTGTTTCCATTTGGTATTGTAAAACTGCTTGTAAATACTCGTCGCTATATTCATCAACAATTTCAACACCTTCTTCACCTAATAAAAATCTACAACTATCGTCGTTTCTTGCCGTAGGACTGAAAATATACCATCTATCAAGCAATCCTCTCAAAAAGAGTGGCGACAATATCATATTATTTACCAATACACTTTTACCACTTCTAAAAGAAGCGTAAATACATATCAAACTTGGCGGTTGTGGAAGGTTAGGGTGTATTCTTCCATCTAATTCATCAGGTTCAGCAGGTTTAATTGGTAATACAACAGGGGTTTCCATCATATTATATTGTGATATAATATTATGAAAGTTTTGTTAAAAAATTAATCCTCTGCCTCCTTGTTTTTTGAGAAGATGTGAAACATCATATTTTTTTCGCTGTTCTTCTAATTCTGCTTGTTTTTTCCTTACTTCTGCTATTCGTTTATCTCTTTCTTTTTCGTGAAAACTAACAAGAGCGTTTTTTACATAATCGTCTAATTCCGCTTTTGTGTAAAGTTGTTCGTTTGGAGTTTCCTTAATTATTGGTGGCGGTGGTGGTGGTGGTTCTTCTGTAAGAACCTCGTTGGGAGGCGAAACACCTTTTACTGCTTTTTTTTTGTTTTGTCTTGCTAATAGTGCTTTTGCTCTTATAGTTTCCAAGTGTGCTAATTGTTTCTCACTTGCTTTGCTTGTTTTTGGAAGGGAGTTCCTCCCTTTTGAACCCTCGCCGTTGGGGGGCGAAACCCCCACAAAAATCTCGTCAGGTGTTCTTTTTGGTAGTTCAGGTTCAGGTTCAGGTTCAGGTTCAAGTTCAATTTCAGGATTAGTTAAATCAACAAAAACTCCCTCTCTCTCTAATTGTGTTTCTATAACTGGAAACTTCTTCATACATATTCTTTCTATTTTATTTCTAAACTTTTTCTAAACTTCGTCTTTTTTCTTTTTTGGTCTTCCTCTTGGTCGTTTTTCCTTTGGTTCAGTTTCTATTGGGGTTTTTTTTGGTCTTCCTCTACCTCTTTTTTCTACTTGTGTTTCGGCATCAACTCCTTTTTTCTTTCTTGGAATATCAGGAGCATCTTTATCTTCCATACCCATACGCTCTTTTTCCAACGCTCTTCGTTTTGTTTCAACTACTTTACCACGCTTCTCCCTTCCGTGATAATCTTTTCGGCACATAGGATTAGCAACCGCACAAGAAAAATCCATACGCTTTTCTTTCGCCCAATCTTTAATATGATTAACCCAAGCGTTCGCTTTTCTGTCTTCCGCATCAGGATAAAACCGCCTTCCAGTTGTTTTTACTGGTTCTGCTTTAACAACATAATTATTTCCAGCAATTTCAACAACTCCTTTCGTTATTTTTTTATCACTAATATTATCGGTCATATTATATAAATCACCGATAATATTTTTTTTGATTTTTATTTAATATTGAACCTCTTTTTGTATGACGCTAAATTAGTTCTTAAACTTGTGCTTTCGCCCCAAAGTAAAAACCTACTTAAAGAACCTGCGTTTATTTTAGTCCAATCTTCGTTTTTTTGATGACGAGCAATATACGCTTGTCGTTTTTCTTTATCTTTATGGTCTAAATAAGTAGAACTGCCTTTGCTTCCAAAGTGTATTGTTTTTGGTGGGTCGCTAAATACAATTTTATATTTCTTGTTTGGACTTGTAGAAGTTGTTAAACTTTCAAACTTCATATATACTACTGGGGGAAATTATTTCCCCCAAACCCCCTTAAACCCAAAAGCGGAGGGTTAGAGGGAACGAAGGGTTCCCTCCCCCTGTTTTTTATATCCGTATAAATCTCTGTATGTAGCAGGACGAATATGTAATACGAGTGTAGTATTTTTAATTGCGGATAGAATATTACCAAATTTATCTACAATCTCAAAATCAAGAGCAGAGAGATATAGTGGAGCAGGATTATTAAGTGATACATACAAGCGGTCGTATTCGTTAAAACTATAAATAGGAAAGTCAGTCATATTATCATCTTCGTTAGTATGGTCGTAGCGATTTACAACAGCAAGTAGTTTATCATTATCAACGCTATTAATAGAACCCATAGTAGTTTTTTGCGTTAAATTTTTGAGGCGAATATACATACCAATCAACAAAGGATTTTTAATACTACCAACACTATAACTTGCTGTTCCAGTTAAATAATCATCTTGACTTACAGGAGCAATTACATAACCAGTAGCACCTACACTTTGTCTAATATTAGGTGCGTATAGAACTGGACTTGCTATTTCTTTTACAATTACTTCTTCCGCTACATCAATATACAAATAAGGGTTAAGTTCTAACGCTTCGCTGTCTGCTAAATCATATGTATTAGGTTCGGTTCTTGCTATAAGCGGATAAAACAAGTTTGGTGTTATGTCGTTAAAATTATTATTATATATTTCCGCTGGTATAATTTGTCGTTTTGCTTTATACTTGCTGTAATCTGCGTAGTTTTTACCAAGATTTTTAACTTCTGTTTGTTCGTTTGCTTGACTAATTGTTAGTAAATTAAAAGCGTTGTTTGTTTTATAGATTGTTCCTGATACTTGAAGAGGATAAACAGCATCACTTAAATAATCGCTTAATTGTGTTTCTTCTTCTTCACTCGCAGGATTAGGCAACCAAGCGACATCTTGTCCGTTTATAATAAAATTAACAAGGTTTCCTGTAACTTCAATTCTATTATTTGTTGCTCCTTGATTTGAACCAGTATAAACCATATCAATTCCGTCCCAAGTGGGTAAATCACTTTGAGGGTCTAATTGTTTTGAGTATGGAACTCCAAAGTTTTCGCTTATTAAAGGGTCGCCTGTTGCTATAATTATACATCTTGGGACAGATGGACTATCACTTCCGTTAATATGTCCCTTTTCGTATTTTAATATATTACAACACATACCTTCTAATGTAGTATCCCAACCTTGACTTGTAAAATTATTAGCAGTAGAATATAAACCTAACGATTTTCCTGTAATATGAAAAGCATATTCACAAACACTATCTTTTGAAAGTCCATAACCTAATTCGCTAAACAAAAACCTATCTGTAAGATAAGGTTTATATTGTTCTTCTCCTATACTTCCAACATAAGCGTTGTATGGTGATGTTGTTGAACCTGCTTCGTTGTATGATGTTGAACCTGATTGGGACATCTGCGACCAACCTAAACTTACTTCTTTTTGTGAAACTTTATAACCCCATCTTTTAATACCAACAACCATCTCGTTTAAAGTATTGTTTCTTGTGCTTAAAGAAGGTTGATAAAATCGGTTAATTGAAAGAACCCCACCGCCGTTATGTATTCCTGCTGATTGAGAATAAAATATTGATGGTAAAATTGCTGTTCCTTGTGTTCCGCTTGATTTTGTAATTGTTCCAGTTTCTCCAAGCGTTAAGGCATCACTTCCCAACACAATTGTTTTAAATACCGCAGATGAAAGTGGTGTAGGAAGTTCAGGGCAAATATTACTGGTATAAGTAAAGGTTGGTGTTTGGGCGGAATTGCTTACGAGAGTATTAACTGATAAACCGCTAATTTGTGTTCCGTCTTCCTGATATTTTGTTTGTAGTTGTGGTCTTGGGTCTAATTTAAGATATTCTACCATCTCGTTCCAAAAACTCTCTATTGACGAAAACTTTTTTCTTGGAACAAAATATAAAAACGGATTAGTAGTAGAGCAAATTGGATATTGATTATCTGTTCCTTCTTGGTCGGTCATAAAAGTATCGGTTGATGGAGCGAGGTTTAAACGGACTACTGGAAACTGGTTGCCTTTATTTCCGCCAGTCATCTCAAAATTAACTGCTCCGCTTCCTGTATCTATTACGAATTGTCCGCTGTGTAAAGCGATTTCACTATAAGGTGGAACTTCCAATACTCCGTTAAATCTGTTGCTAAATCTGTATCCTTCCTGTTGCTGTAAATAGTTTGCTTCCGCACGAGAATTACTTGAAACTTGAATAAGCGACATATAATATATACTTCTATTAAAAGTATGTATTATTCTTAAATAAACAAAAATAGACTTAATTGCTCCTTACCTTAAATAATTGCGTATAGAATTATTTTACTTCATAATCTTTGATTGTCTTTTTTTCTGTTTTACATACTGGTTCTAATACAAGGGATTTATCCGTTTTAAAAATCTCGTTCATCTTGGGTCTAATTTTTCTACGCTTTTTAAGTTTTAAATCTTTTGTTAGAGGCATCTTCAAAAAAGATAAATTATCGTCTTCTATTTGAGGTCGTTTATCTAACAAATCCATAATATAATATATTTATATAAAAAGGGGAATACTCCCCTTAAACCCCTTATAAAAAAGTATTCCAAACCCCCCAGCGGAGGGTCAAAGGGAACGAAGAGTTCCCTTATTGTATCTTTATTAAACATCTTCCTTTTGGAAGTTCTCCGTATTGTTGTATCATATGGTCTGTGTTTTTACAAACAAACTTTAATAGATTAATAGGGATATTCATATGTTCCTTAACATATCCGCTCGTCAGGTATTTATTGTATTTCTTTGTTGTTGTAAAAATACCTTGCTCTTCAATTGTTTTATTATTATCAAACTTGTAGCAATACATACCATCTGTGAATAAAAAAGTTGCGTAAAAATCATAATCAGGGTATTTCTTTTTTGCTTCAATATATTTATTAACTCCTATAATTGTATCAGGAAACCGAGCATAATTGATTGTTCTGTGCTTACATTCCAACAAAAATTTTTTATTATTATCAATCGCATCAAAAATATCATATTGTTTTTTTGTTCGCTTGAAGTCTGCGTCTAAAAAAGTATTCATATTTTCAACTTGGTATTCAATATTTTCAGGCAAAGGATTTTTAAAAGTAGGCATATTATATACTATATATATATATTTTTTCTTAAAATACTTTTGTTGTAAATATATATATTTAAATTGGGAACTCTTCGTTCCCTAAAACCCTCCGCTATTTAAAGGGGTTTAAGGGGGAATATTCCCCTTAATTTAACGAGAAATTAATTTAACCACTCTTGGGTGTTGAGGTTTTACCCTATCAAAACCATATTCTACTGCGTGAATAGCAGATAGTCCAAAACCGAACCCTTGTTTCATATACATAATCTCCGAAGTTGATAATCCTGCTGATATAGCATACGATACTACAACATCTATATACGAAC
>Ga0070749_10003571_pt1 | contig 10393 bp, 14 predicted proteins | sample VirMetDEL_Nov_18_FD_75180 | JGI IMG/M metagenome (GOLD analysis project Ga0070749, IMG submission 75180) | Aqueous microbial communities from the Delaware River and Bay under freshwater to marine salinity gradient to study organic matter... | ecosystem: Environmental > Aquatic > Marine >...
AAGATCCGCCCTCCATATGTACTTCACCGCATTGCCCAGACAAAAGTTCATATGCTCGGTGATCTGGATACACTCAATTCCGGAAGGATGAGAAGTGTAATGCTCGGGATGGTTTACGTTGTCGTTCATATCAGTTGCAGTAGGTGAATTTACCGATGGTCTGGCAGACAGTCTGATTACCAGATGGTGGAGTGATGTAGGTGAAATCTCCATTCTGGAATATACGAGTCTGATCTCCCGTGTCATTAGTAATAGTGGTGTAGTCCCCATTGCGCCAGATGGTCGTGTGACCCTCATTGCTAATGGGTGCTACAGGCAGTACTTCAGGTATCTCATACGATGGGTCAGACAGTGCTGCGAGTAGTATTAGTTCTTTCATGATCGTTGCTCCAGTGTCAGTTTCAGATAGTCCATCAGAACACCTAATTGCATTTCCTCAAGATGGTCGATGCAATACTCAGCCATCATACGAATCTCAATCTCGCTGGACTCTTCCAGCTTCTGCGCCCATTCGTTTTGAATTGCGGTGGTCATAGTCACTCCTCGAATAGTTTATTGAGTTCGAGCCAAATGCCTCTCTGATAACCTTGAGGTAGTTCTTTGACAGCTTTGAGTATCCGTCGAGCTTTTGCGTCATGACCTATCTCAATCTCCAGCTCGGATTTAGGCCTTGGGGGGTTCACTTCCTTGATGAGTTCCTTGACCTGTTTTTGCGTCATGTCCGGCTCAAGCCGTTCCATGGCTTGGGGGAAACGGATGTCATCGAGACTGGCGATGTCCGCGATAGCCCTTTCGCTGACGGGTAACTTCTGTCTAGTAGACAGAAGTTCGTCCGCCCGGCGACCAACGGCCTCCCATCGGAAAAGTGTTCCAGAGTTGCACCCCAGCCACTCGCACCCTTTCTTACTGAACTCGGAGCCGCCCTGGCTGCCGTCGCAGTCCATACGGAACTCATGAACCTCTTGGCAAAACTCGATATAGGCGGGGATGGTGCGCTTGGCCAGATTCTGTTTGGCGGCTTTAAGTCTGCCCTCCCATTCAGGGTTGACGATGAGGGTGTAGTCCAATATGTCGATGATGAGATCACTCATGACCGATAGCCCTTGCAATGCTGACGACATTAGATGGACTGATCGACTGAAGCTCGTGTTCTCGCTCCATCACCTTTAGTCCGAGGTCTTTGATCCTGACTTCCATACTCAGTTTTTCAGCCTGAACACTCAGCATCTCCAGTTGAAGATTAATCAGTTCCTTCTCCACCTCGATCCGTTTCACAGCGACCTGATACCCAGAGTCCAACGATACGCCGATCAGTGGGGCTGACTGTACCGGCATTGACGACACGAACTCACGTTGGGCTACATCAAGAAGTTCTTGCATCAATTCGCGACGAGTTCCTGTCGCTGCTCTGGCGACAACATCGATCTTATCAACAGGGATGTATCGCTTATTGCCCCGCACGATTTGTTTGGTTCCTAGAGGACTTGAGATCGACGACTTATAGCCACACGCCTTGGCTATGTCGCTGGAACACAAGTGAGGCATACCATCATCGAAAATAACATTGATGTGGTGATTGTTGAATTTGATTTGATTATTCATATCGTTTTCCTCGGGGCACAAAAAAGCCCCATCAAGTAAGTCCCCGGTCGAAACCCATCCGAAGATGGGCGGGGACTTAATTCATGAGGCTTTATCAGTTTCGACGCTGACGGGAAACGAGTGTAATACGTTACTTTCCTTTCTGCAAGCGATAATTTTTAACTGCATTCCGCAGCCCTGACTGAGTGGTGGCTTTCTCCTCCAAAGCCAATGCTTGCGCCTGATCTAATGTGTTGCGCGTCAGGATGCGATGGCAGATCACTGGCATACCTTGACCCTGACGCCTGACACGGGCGTTCATCTGGTCATACAGATCCAAGCTCCAGTTCAACCCGAACCACACTACGATGTGACCGTTCTTTTGTAGTCCGTCGATGCCGTGTGCCATTGAGTTATGTGAAATAAACATTTCACCATCAGCGTTCTTGATTAGAAATCTGTGTCTTGGACCACAATTCACTATGTCATAGACATGCGCTTTTCGCGACGCTTTACGGCACTCGACGTTTGGCTCTTCCCATAAGGCGAGTTCTTTGCATCTTCCACAGCTTCGTCTGCCGACATTCCGCGATTCAATCTCATTCGGAGCATCATTTTGCTGATCCCTGTTCGCCTGACTAATTCTGCAAGATGTATTTCTTCCCCTTGATAAACCAAATATCGATTTGTCCGTTTGTTTGACTGTTGAACCATGTTGGTAGCCCATACACAATTCTCTTTGCAGTAATGTTGATTCACATTCACTCGTTCTATGGTGAGATCGTCTGAATATGTTGGCGACATGTCCGAGTAAAACACGTTGAAATCCGACCATTCTTGACAAACACTTATTCCACGTCCTCCGTAATTTTTGTCCGCCTTGTCTCGTGCTCGCCACATCATGCCATGCCATATCCTCCAAATGCGTGTTCCTGTCAGCCTGTGAAACGTTTGATTTATGCATAAAGAACAATGCTGTCTTTGATGCTTGTTGCTCTTCACGGCATTTTGTCGAATTATTGTAGATTCTTCCCCGCAGGTTAGACATCTCACTTTCACCATGGAAAGCGCTTTTCCATTTGAAAGCCGCTTTGTTCCTACCTTCTCTAGTATCTCGAACATTTCTTGCCTCTACCCATTGACCATCAATCATTAGTCTGTGATCGGGTGTCATAGTTATTCCGAACATGTCGATAACATCCTTGTATCCCGAATACGAACACCCATCGTGTGAGACAAACTCGACGCCATCAAACACTCTGTCTGTTTGCTCTACATCGACGATATTGATCCATCCATTCCGTTCCGTCAATACCAAGGTGTCCTCACCGACACAAGCCGGATGCCCGATCATCAGACGACAGTCACCTGTTTTCCATCGGTGCATCGCTGTCGTCAAGCTATGCTCGGACTTGCACTCGGTCAGGTTAATCGGGTCAAGCTCATGGAACCGTTTCATGATCCTCTCAGCATCTGAACGATAGGTGTAAGCACACAGCACCGGGCTACCGTTTGCCTCTTCAATAATGTCCTCTAAGGCATCCAGCTTCAGCTCGTGTACAGGCTCCCAGAGTGGCATACCTGCCACCGGGTAAACTGCTCCATTGCTGAACTGGAGGCACTTATTAGTCAGAGCCGCCTGGTTGAACATTTCAACCTCACTACCACTATCGAGCTGGAGGAAGAAGTCCTTTTCCATTTGCTCATACATGGCTCTGAGCTTGTCAGGCAGATCAACTTCGACATCGTTGACTATCAGGTCGGGTAGCGGGTTGTAATCCTCGGCGCTCATCTCAAGCGTAATGTCGCCTATGAGCTGCTTGATCGTAGACTCAGTATCCTCAAACGGCACTTCTTTGAACGGTCCCACCTTGCGATAGAAGCGAGTGCCGAATGCGGTCTTACTCGTACCCAGACGCTCTCCTCGATCCACGACCAAGAACTGACCATGCAAATCCTTGTAACCGTTGCTGGCGGGTGTTCCGGTAAGACCCGTTGTCCAGTCGAACCCTTTCTCAATCTTGCGAAATGACTTGACCCTCTGAGTGCTGGAGTTCTTCATCTTGCTGATCTCGTCCCAAACAATACCGTTGAACGGCAATGGGCGATCCTTCTTAACGAAATAGGTCTGCACCGTCTCGGCAAGCCAGCCGAGATTCTCGTAGTTAATGAGGTAGATGTCAGCAGGGCGCAATAAGGCACGGGTTCGTTGATCTCGTGTACCCATAACCATGCTGAATGTCAGATCCTTGGTGTGTGCCCATTTCTCGGCCTCCTGACGCCATACAAGCCGGATAACTCGGATAGGCGCTACGATGATCACTCCTCGTAAAAAGCCCACCTTGAGCAAATGAGACAGGCTGGTGAGGGTGATGACGGTCTTGCCTAAACCCATGTCCAGCCAGAGCATTGAATGGGGACGCATACACTGATGGTTAACCGCCTTCTGTTGATACTCGTGGAGCAGGTCAGGGGTTAGCATCCACCACCTCCTTGCCCCTCTCGATACTGTCCACTACGAACACTAGGCATCCTTGCTCCCTGAGTCGATCATGCTCGCGCAACTGACCGGCTGATGGTTTCAGTCCCAATCGTTTGAACTCGATGAAGATCACCTGACCCGTGGGTGAAATGAAGATCTGGTCAGGTACGAAATTGTGTCCTGGGGATACCCATTTGCGAGTCAGCCAGCCTTTTGATTCAGCGTATCGCTTAACTGCTTTTTCGATGTCACGCTCTAGCATAGTTTGAACACCAGCTTTTCCACTTCCTGAATGTAATAGTCGTAATCTACCGGCAGCACCGCATCGTCGATCCGGTTACAGACCTGTACTCCCCAACCACTCTCAATTGCGAAGCTGCGCCACTCGGTCTTGTCCTTGAGCGGCGGAAGCCACTTAGTCAAAGACTTACCGTTCTCGGCAACGTAGTATCGAGACACGTTCTGCACAACATCTTGGCCCCATTGCAGGTAGCCTGTGCGAGGCACTTTGGTGCGAAGCATGAAGTCCATCAGGTCAGGCCAGTTGCGAACTGTCTCGACAATCGGCGCACCCTCGACCAGCACCTTCTCAACGACCTTGGGAACCACAAGACAGCCAGCGTTCTGGTGCCATGCAGTCACATACTCATAGGCACCCTTACGCTTGACCTTGCCGGTCTCATACACCGCAATGTAGTTGTTCACATCCCGAATGAACATCTTGCTGTAAACCGCTTCCTCCAGCTCCAGCTTCGTCAGCGTCTCCCACTCCTTCCTCACGCGCTCAAGTGCCTCAAGTCCAGTCCGAGGCAGTGCAACAGTGAGGCCGTCAGTGTTGACCTGGATGAGCATCAAACCGGGGATAGTCAGCAACTCTTCAGCCAGCTTGCAGAGTAAAAGCTGACCATTGAGCGTGATCTTCATGGTGAACAACGGATCGTAGAACACGCTGAACTTGTTGTTGCTGTCCCCATAGACACCATTGAGTGCGAGCTTGAGCATGGCATTCTCAGCCGATGCTTTTGGATATCGTTTACGCTGCTCGTATAGGTCTTTGTAAATGCCGCAGAACCGCTCGCTTAGGTGCTGCGGGTAGAAATGATTAGTGATGGCAAGGTTCGGGTAATAGCTGGAAACATCAAGGTCCACGATGACCGTCTCATCGTCAGACTCGACAACCGTGTTCTCAATCGAGCCATGGATGCCGCCCAGACCAAAGACGAACTCGAACCCGTCAACTGTGGTGGTCAGATCTTTAAATACACCCTTAGTCTCGGTGATGCTCTGCTGCTTCAGCCATGCGACGATGCGGTTGAACTCCGTTCTCTCGAACTCTATCCACGGCAGAATCGCATCCTTGAGATGGATAGTAGGTCGGAGCGTCTGCTTCGGGGTACGTCCGCTGTGGGAATAGTCGTAGCATTCGACACCAGACTTCTCCAGCTCCATGCTGAAAAAATCTTTGCCGATCTTGGTATCGTTGAAATTCAACCAGTCTTTGCCGGGATACTTGACGCATAGCTCCTCACGGAACCGGATCATGTCGCGAGTATGTGCATAGAAAATCTTGGTTTGCCTTACATCATGCAGGTTGTATTGCTTGAGCTGATCGATCTGTTTCGATGTAAGCGTTGAGCCGACCTTGAATGGCAGGTCTTGAATGTCATCGGATCTCATATTGAACTCAAGCGACTTGAGTCCGGTAGCCCGTGCCTTATTATCGAAGTGATGGATCTTAAACAAGTCGATCTGAGGCTTGATGCGATCAGACTCGTAGACCATGTGTGTCCATCGGTCATCGCTGTTCTGAGAGTCAATAATGGCCTGCGCCTTGTCATACAAGACCTTGGGGCTGGCGGCTCCCATGCGGATCAGCATATGCAGAATCGGGTAATCGAAGCCCAGATTGTTGAACCCGATCATGCGCCCATTGATGTTGTAAACGAAGTCGATGATGTCCTTGCAATCGTTGCGCCTATCGCTAATCTCAAAGCACCACGAGAATGGTGCTTCGACAGGCTCGAAAGTGATCGTGAATACGTTGGGAAATGTCTCGATGTCGTAGATGTAGTCGGTCATTGTGCGTCCCGCCCTTCATCATGGGTGAACAACAGATCACGCGCACCCCTTACCATAGCGACTGCTTCTTCAACGGTATCGAAATATCCGAGGTGAATTGATCGCTGATGATGCCTGACATGTGCCTGCCATTTATTATCGCGCTTATGCCAACTCACCCCGCGATAACCAGACGTGTTGCTGGAGTGAAGAGGAAGATTCTCGCCATTCTGTTTGTTGGTTGCTAGGCGCAGATTACTGATGCGATTATCTATCTTATCGCCATTAACATGATCGATTTGATCAGGGGGAAACTCACCGTAGACGTAAAGCCACGCGAGTCGGTGTAAACGATAACTTTTCCCATCGATCACGATCTTTAGATATCCTCTACCATTGTCCCATCCTGCCGCATCACCCGCTTTAACTGTACCCCGATTCACTCTCCACCTGAATACCCCCGTATCAAGATCGTAGTGCAGCAGTTCCTTCAATCGTTTCTGTGTAATCATTAGTGTTAAAAACGGGGCCGAAGCCCCGTTAATCCTCAGCCTTGCATGAAAGGAGGCAAAGGCATCGCTGGCGCAGCAGGTGCTGCTCCAGAATCACCACCCGTTACAGCACCGAACAGATTCGATGCGTCTACGGCCCCCTCACCAAACGCTTCACCATCCTTGGCAAACTGGAGAGCGATCAGGTCACAGCGAATGGCACGGCCATGCTTGTTATCCTGGAGCCATGGCTTCACGGCGGCGTTGACGTAGCAGCCACCGTACATTTTGCGAGTGAGCTGCTGGTAAGCCATGCTGTTGGTCGGGTCGATAGGTGTTCCATCGGCCTGAATGATCTGAGGCTGACTGTCGCGCCCAGCGGTGATGTACACATTACCTGCGTACCCATCGTAGGGCTTGAACGTCTTCTTGTTCAGTTTCTCATCACCGTTCCCATAACATCTGAACTTACGATCATTCTGGATCATCTGCATGATCGATGCGGCGTGTTCAGGCCATTTGGCAGATACCATCTTGCCAGCTTCGGTCATGAACTGTTTGAACCCCAGATGATCGGGAGGCATCAGCAGTTCACAGTTGTAGCTGACCCGCTCTTCACCAGACTCGGTAGGTCTGCGCTGCGGCTGGATGATGTTGGGAAATGAGAGACGAACGTTGGAAAGAAAAATTACATCTGACATGGTAAATACTCCTTACTGTAACCAAGCCGGGAGTTCCTGATTCGGGAACATCGGCGCTGCATTGAAAACCACCGCTTCGCGGCGATCTGACTCGGAAACAATCGTCAGTTTGCCCTGAGATTTCTTGATGTACTCTTGATTGAGAGTCTTCAATTGGCGATCTGACAACTGCTTAGTAGTTTCGCCCTTGACCCAAGTAAGCTTCTCGGCCTTGGCAGGGCTGATCAGCTTGGTCTCAAGGACGTCTTTCTTCGGGATACCCATACGAACCAACTTCTTAACCATCTCCTCATCATCAAACGCCCAGGAACGTGAGCCACGACCATAGACTGCCTTGAGTCCGCTGATGGTGGCACCGGCCTGTACACGACGAAGAGCTTCTTCTTCGACCTTATCGAGGAGCTGGCGCAGCAGTGGCGCAGCTTCGATAATCTCGCGAAGTTGTTGGTCAGAGAGTTCGTTAGGGTTTTTGTCGGCTGCTTGTTGAGCGACATCGATTGACGGGAACATATTGATAGACTCCATTACATTTACATTTAACGCTTCACAATTACCAGCGGCTTTACACCATTTGCACTGACTGTCACCCGGTGTGAGGGCTGCGTCAGGCATTGCTGCTGCTCCTGCTGCGATCCGGTAGAAGTTTGCCTTCTCCATCAGAGCCTCTCGGGTGAGGTCATGATGCCGGATGGGGGACATGCTAATCCTCGGTTGCACGATTGTCAAGCGAAAATCCTTGATGTGAAGATTTTCAGCCATGACACCCAAAGCATAGAGTTCTAATTGCTCATTTCCTTCAACCTCGACCATGTTCCTACCGTCCTTGTAGTCGATGATCTCGGCAGAGTCTCCTGCATGGATCTGCACATCCACGGTGCCAGAACATTCATCCGTCCATAGCAGTTTTTTCGGATTAACCCGAGTCTCGGTGATGATCTTAGGCTGGGATGTGCTCCTTGCCGCGACCTGTTCCATAATGTAGTCATAGGCAATCGCCACTCTGGCGGCACGCTCTTTGTCCACGCCGAATATGCCATCATCGTCATACAGGTCACGCCCGATAAACTCACGAGGGTGAATACCTAAACGTAAACTCTGCTCCAGCAGAGTGTGAGAATGAGTGCCGTCCGTGGCAGCAGCATTCCTCGTATCGGGGTATTTGGCCTCCTCCCTGATAGACCCGGCACACTTGGTCCAACGGTGTGCCTTAGAGGGTGAGAGCTTCGCATGGAAGCTCATCGAAGAGCCTCGACTGCGGCATAAAACTGCCCGTACTGCTCCGGTTTCACATCGTTAATGTTCTGGACACCCAGACCGACCAGTACGTTCTGAATACCGGCTCCTTTCTCGGGACCGAGTTCCTTATATGCCGACATGACATACTCAATCAGTCCTTTACCGTCAGCAAACGGAGCAGCGGGTACTGGCTCAGGTGCAGGTGCTACCGGAGCAGGTGCTGGCTCAGGAGCAGGTGCTACCGGAGCAGGTGCTGGCTCAGGAGCAGGTGCTACCGGAGCAGGTGCTGGCTCAGGCGCAGGTGCAGGGGCTTCATGAACTTCGCTCTGCATAGAGTCAATCTTGGCAGTCAAGGCGATGACAGCCCGAGTCAGTTCTTCAATCTTCGCTTCTAATGACATGATGTTACTCCTGGTTAAAAATAGTCTTGCGGACAGGGGGACGGATCGTTACGCGATCCTCAACGAACGCTTCAACGAGGTCGCGCAGGACCGTCGATGAGCCTCCGAACTCTTCGGACTTTCTCCGAAATTCTTCAATGATGTCCTCGGTGCATCGCACCGTGAGGAATTTATCGTAAGTTTGTCTAGCCATTTTTCGTCTCCGTTTAAGGTGCTTGCATTGTAGTAGAAACGTGCTACACTTGTCAACAAGCAGGTGGGAGATGAGCGGTAAGTGTTTCCTACCTGGTGCTTCAACTACCGAGTCCAGACAGTGCGGCCATCTCTCTATGGTTCTTGGCAATGCGAGGGCTGGACACCCCAATAAGAGAAACGAGATGAAACTCAATGACAAAACAGCAAGGAAGCTGCATGGCGAACTGATTAACGCCATGGTTCGATATGAGATGGGAGGATTCTCGATTGCTCAGTCATGCAGGACAGCAGCTAGGCGATATAAGGGCTATGTCGCCAAGCAGCTCAACCGAATCGCGGATCTGGGAGATCCTGAAGCTGAGAAGATGCTGGATATTTATTTCAACGAATGGGAAGAGTATAGAAATGCGAACCACAAAGATATGCCCGAGTTGTGATGAGGTCAAGCCGCTGGAGACATTTGGCTTAACACCCAGCAAGAACGGTAGAAGCTACCCACACTCTTACTGTAAACAGTGTAGGGCAACACGAGAAACGATGAGAAAACAGAAACTTAAGGAGATCAAAGAATGGGCAGAGACGACTTATTCAGCCAAGCGCAATCCATGCTTCACCTGTCCGGTCAGGATAGGGTGCCGGGAAGAATGTTCAGCGTTCGTAAAGTATCTGGCAGTGGGGTGATTGCATGGCGATAGAAGAGTTTATAGCCATAGTTGGGATCGCTGTTTTGATATTTGCCTACCTTATGGAGATGTAAATGATCTGCTACCGAGACATGAGTATAAAACTAGAGCCGAGAAGGATTTGGGTTGATGGTGTTCTTGCTGACCAATGCTCCACAAGACTACATGAAACAGAAATCCCATATATCCGAGAAGACATTGTGTTCAGTTTGATAAAGGCTTTGGAGGTATTTCAAGAGCATTGCGAGAGCATGGCTGATGCAAATTGGCGCAGATGGGAAGAACTAGCATCACCAATTGAATACGAAAGATGGGTAAAGGCACGTGCGGCACACATGGCCGCGCAAGCCAGAGCCGCACTCGCCGAGGCACGAGGTGAATAAATGCTCTGCTATCGAGACATGACATTCTGTGCTGATTCAGATCAATGCGCTGATACAGATTGTCTTCGCAAACTGACTGACAAAGTGAAACAGGATGCTGAAAAATGGTGGGGCAAGCCCGGCGCACCCATTGCCCTAGGATCATTCAGAGAAACATGCAGCAAATTTGTAGAGGTGAAAGA
>Ga0070749_10003573_pt1 | contig 10389 bp, 27 predicted proteins | sample VirMetDEL_Nov_18_FD_75180 | JGI IMG/M metagenome (GOLD analysis project Ga0070749, IMG submission 75180) | Aqueous microbial communities from the Delaware River and Bay under freshwater to marine salinity gradient to study organic matter... | ecosystem: Environmental > Aquatic > Marine >...
CACCTATGGCGGTGGTGGTGGAGGTGGGTACGGCGGTGGTGGTGCAACGAGCGCACTCGGTGGCATCGGCGGCCAAGGCATCATCGTCATTACTTACACTCCTGCGGGTGGCGGTGGCGGTGGCTTCGGGGGTGGCACATTTTATTGGGGTGAAGAATAATTTATGGACACCCGCGACTACGGCTTCTATCTCCTGACCTCCACGCTGTTGAATATCGTGCAAACGGTAATAATCGTGGTGCTATTATTTAATCGAACATGAAATACTCTTTTTTTGATTGGATGCCGAGTTTAGCGTATGTTCTACTTGCTATGAGTGGTGGTATCGCCCGTTATTTACACAGTTATACTCATGGGGCAAAGTTTCATTGGGGTGTGTTTAGCGCAAATGCGGTTCTTTCAGGCTTCTCTGGCTATATTTTTGCCCTCGTTGCTACCTCAATGCAGATGCCCGATAATCTTACCTTTGTCTTTGCAGGAGTAGGAGGGTTTCTGGGGCATTCGGGACTTGAGTGGTTATCAGAAGTGATTAAATCAAAAATCAATGCCAACACAAAATAGCTTTAATGAGCAAATGGAGCGTGAGGCGCAAGACGGGAGCGAGTGGAGGCTCGGCGCAGTACCAGTAGACCTCGCTCTCGTACCTCTCAAAGACCGTATGCTGTGGACTCCTTTAGGAGTGCTTCAGTACAACAATGTTATGGACACGAACGGTTGTGCTTCTCGCGGCCCCAATAATATCCTCGAAACCAAGCTCAACTACTTCTACGACCACGGTATGCACCCCGCGATCAAACGGTGGTGCGATGAAAAGGGATATCGTAAAGACGGTAAGTTCGTACTCTCCGACAACTTCTTAGAGATACTTTCGGGAACGACAAGGCAAGGCAACTCCCTCAAAGCTCCTGTAGATGCTTTGCGTCTTTATGGTGCTATCCCCGCCCACATGCTCACCCTTGAGCCAAATATGACATGGGAAGAGTATATGAACCCCAAGAGAGTAACGCAGGAGATGCTTGATCTTGGTAAAGAGTTTTTGAAACGTCTAACTATCAACTACGAAAAAGTATTTGTGAGTGAGTTCTTAAGATATCTTGAGAAAGATTTGATAGATGTAGCAGGAGCCGCATGGCCTCAACCTGTAAATGGTGTGTATCCTCGGCACGAAGCTTCGTTTAATCACGCTTTTGCTACCGTAAACCCCGAGATAGACGCGCTTGATAACTACGAGCCATTCACCAAGCGACTCGCAAAAGACTTTAAGTTCTTTGAGTGGGGCTACACGCTCTCGATAACACGACAAACCCCTTACCCAGAAATCGTGCTGACGATGTTTGAGATACTTCAGAAGAAAGGCTTGTTGGCGTATTTCGCCGACTGGCTGAAGCGATTTACTACTAACGTAAAAGGATTATGGAGTTAAGCCCATTTCAGTGGTTCATCGCGTTTATAATGGGAGGTATTGCCACTTTAGTAGCCTTATTTAAGACATATTACATGCCAAAGGAACCTGATACCGAAGTAGAGCCTATTGCCCCGCCTACGCCCGAAATTAAGCCCACAGAGCCTATTAAACCGCCCCTCAACATACAGATATACCAAGAGGCGAGAAAGTGGTTAGGCAAAGAGGCTTCACCAAGGGACTTAGCGGCAGATGAGTATGGGTGCGCCGAGAGTGTAAGTAACATTATCAACATCGTGCTTCCCGATTTCTTTGCGGGCATACTTTCAACTATCGTGCTCAACGAGATACTTTCAGAAGACTCACGTTTCCACACCGAACTCAATATACAAGCTGGGGATATCATTGTTTCGCCCAGAATTGGGGAACAGGCAGGACATTGTGGCATCGCTATGAGCGATACGAAGATAGCGAGCAACAACAGTTCTACAGGGCTTTTTGAGACAAACTACTCGTGGCAATCTTGGATTAAGGAGATGAAGGATAGGAGGGGATTGCATACCTATATTTACAGGGCTAGGTAAGGTGTATAATACCCTTATGAGCAAAACTATTGCTTCGGTAATCGCTCAACTACTCGTGGTTGCACTCCCTTTAATTGGGGTAACGGTGCTCCCCGAGCAAGTGACGACCTTCGTACAGACGGGGGTTATTATCATCGGCGGTATTATTATTTGGGTCGAGCGCGTTCGTCGCGGCGACGTTAATATTCTCGGCGTAAGAAAGTAAAGGGCAACTTCCCCTTACAGGTATGGAGTGGCTTGCCGCTCTCATATTGCTGGCGATACCGTCGCCTGTACTCTCAGCTCCCATAGCTGAACCTGTTGCGTTAACGCAACCGACTCTTCAAGATCAAGCTCTCGCAATCGCCGAGGAGCTAGACTTCTCTACGACAACACTTTTTGCCGTGATTGAGGCAGAGACAGGGGGGACGTGGGATTGCTCCAAAGTAGGCAAGGCGGGTGAGCAAGGGTGCTTGCAGATAATCCCCAAGTATCACGATGTAGACCCTCTCGATTTCGATGCGTCAGTGAGATATTTCATAGAGCAGTACAAAAAGGGTAATGAGTTTTACTGGGTGTCGTGCTCCTGTTGGGCGTTTGTGAAAACTCAAGTGAAAGATTTACCGAAGATGAAAGATATTGTGCCAAACGCTAACCGTGCGGTAGGCACAGTCGCGGTGTTTCAATACAAAAAATCAAAGCACATCGCGCTCGTAACTGAAGTGCATGACACCTACTTCATTGTGAGGGAGAGCAATTTTGACCCCTGCGAATTAAGCAAAAGAAAGGTGTACTACGACGATAAAAACTTGTTAGGCTTCTACTCTCCCTCTACTCTTCCGTGAGGTCGAGTACGCGGCAGGTAGAGGGAGAAACACCTTACAGGACAGGTATTTACCTGCCCCCTGTGAGTTAGTTGGCAGATGAGGCCGCCGCTTTAGGCGGTCTTTTCTGTAAAAAAAGCGACCCCATAAAGAGGTCGCAGTTGGGGGAGGAACCCAAGGAGGAAACCCCACAGCAAGGAGGAGTGTTGCGGTGGACACTCACTATAGCATGAAAAAGTAAGAGGCACTATTGGTGTGCCTCTTTGTAACTGGTTGAGGGTAGCGGACTCGAACCACTCACTGAATGGACTGCTAAGGCTTCCAGCGTTCAGTGGCAACCCTTGCACCCCCGTAGTTAGTTGATGTGCCTCTCGACAATATCAACTAAAACGCGAGTTAGTTTACATGTGCAGGACTCGCACGAGCGTGGTACTCAATCTCCTTCTTATCGAAGAAGGCGAGCCACTCGGTAACGTAGGGAGGAACATCGCCGACCTCAAGGAACGTCTTGAAGTCTTTGTTGATGGTGAGCAAATCACCAATAGAGGGAATAGCCCTCACATTGTCATATTTCACGCCAACAAAACATTCGATAAAGGCTTTACGAAGTGAAATGTCCTTCGTATCGGCGTATCGGCGAATGGTAGACATGGCTCTCTCCTTACCTAATCTTCCGCATCGTCTTATCGACTTCGCGGAGTACCCATACCACAGCACTAACGGCGACCAGAATGATGACCGCCATCACAGTGAAGATGACAGTGAACATCAGAGCCTCCTTGTGAAAGACCAACTGGCCTTAATTATACAACACCCTTCATATCCTCCCACGCAAGAAGCAGTATCTCCTCTAGGTCTTTCTCGGGGATATGCTGAATGTCCTTTGACCAGTAGAGGAGCTTAACGCGTTGACTAAAGTTCGCGTACTTCGCGGCATCTATGATGGCTTCTTTGGTGAGTTTCATACCTCTAGTTACTGGGTAAGGAGAGCACTATCTCGCACGCTCTCGTGCAAAAGTTCAAGACATGAAACTCCATGTAACCATTAAATAGTGAGCGTGCCGAAGTTACAAGTATCCTACATACCTCACCACCAAACATCGCACCCGTCGTTGTAGCGGTATAAATCATATCGATGGTGTGTTACTGGGTAATCTATCAACGCACTCGTCGTAAGTGGGGGTCATAATCAGTGAGTATTAGTGCCCTCTTCGAGAAGCAGCGTAGACAATGTTTTGCGCCTCTTCTTTTGTTACAGGGGTTCTTTCAACCACTACACCTTCTTCAAGGCGCACAATTTTACCTTCTACAAGAAGTGCAGCGAGCTTCATGTTCTTGAGCTTCTCTCCTTGTCGTATATAGATAGCTTCTCCCTCCCCTTTATCTGCGGGAACCCATATTTGCACCATCTCGAGAATATCTTTCATACATCATTTATTAGTGCCTTATAAGTTACTTATCTCCCATCAACCCCTGATAACAATTCTCTATAATATTTGCGTCAATCCCCTTAAACATCTCTTTCTTCATATAATCGACTACAAGGCGTGGTATGGGTTTGTGATAAAATTGACCTTTAATCCATCGTATTGGGTTATACCAACGACGCGAGCCTTCATAGCCACCTAGTAAGGTGATGTATGGGATAACCCCTTCAAGCACACCCTCTTCCCACATCTCCATAGCCAGTCCTCTCTTGGTTTTACCAATCACGAGCGGATTTTTTGAAAACTTCCCGCGCTCTTTACCCTCACCACGTTCAGAGAGTGCAAGGTATTCTTCAATCTCAACATCAGTCGGTGTGCATGGGTAAAAGTACCTGCAAAGGTCTATGTCCTGCTGTTGTCCTTTAGTGAGCTTCATACCTCTATTTTACCTCCCCTCTGGGTGTGGTGGGGTCAAATCTCTATTCATGCACCCTAACGGACGTTTGCCCTCTGCTAGTCGTCTTGGGTTGATGACAAGGTGTACACGCCGCGCCCAGTCTAAGAGTTGAGAGTTTGGTATTGCGCTTTTTACCGAATTGCACTCACGACACAGCACCTGAATGTTTTTTGGTGTATCTGTACCGCCTAATATGACGGGTTGTTTGTGGTCGTAAGTTAAATCGTCAGTAGACAAGCAATATGCACACTTTTTCTTAGGCTTGACGCGCAGTAGTTCTTCCTTTGCTTTGAGCTTCATACCCGCAGTTTCTCTAACCCTGCACGGACGGCCTCTAAGCAAGAGTTCCAACCCTTTTCTTCTTCAGCGTCATACGGGTAACTCGTGTAGAACTTCCCTGGCAACCCCTCAATAGCCCCCTTAATCACCTCCTCCCTACCCACAGCCTTCAACCCTTCCGACATTTCTTTCGCAAGCTTCGGGAGGTCATCTAAATCAGCACCACTTATCGGCCAGTATTTACCGAAAGCCACCATTACTTCTGTAAGGACTTTATTCTTTACCTCCTCCCTTTCAGCGGCGAGGAGAGAGCGGATTAGAATGATATTGTCGCAAACCTCTGTGCATGTTTTGTGTGAGCATAGCGAGGCAGCTTCTTCTACCCACTTCTCACCCGAAGAGGGTATCCCCCCATTCTCTACTGCTTCGATCTGAATAGGATCGGAGGTAATAATTATCGCTCCATCTTGTATTTTACGTTGTTCCTTTCGTTCTTCAGTAGTAATTGAGACAACGTAGTTAGAGGCGATGGGGAGGCCGCAAGTTTTGCAGACTGGGTATTTCTTGAAGTCATTTACAGGCGGGTTCCCAATGAGAAGCAACACTGGGGTTGCACACTCACAGCACTGTTTTTCTTTGTTCATGGCTTCAAGAACTTATCTGACAATGCCTGTGCAAGCTCGGTGATGTCCTTTAAGTTAAAGTCGTACAACCAGTCGTGTTTGCTCCAGTGAACATAGCCAGTACCATACTTACGAGTGATGATAACTGTATAGAGTGCCTCTTTCGGTACGTCATTTACGGTCGCCTGTGTCTTTTTTATCTCTATGTTCATGGCTTCTATTTATCGGGTAATGTGCTCTCTTTTGAGAGGGCGGCTCGCAAAGTTTTTCCCCAGTAGGCGGGTGAGGCTTCTCTACCCATTTTCACATTTGGGTCATGCTCCTCTATCATCTCCCGCGCCCTAGCTAACCCAGCTTGGTACGCAAGGGTCATTGAGATGGAGAGGAAGAGTTTGACGTCATCAAGCTCACCAAAACCGTTAGTCCCGTCTATATAGGGAAACTCTTGGTCAAACTCTTCGCTTCTTTTCTTTTGGAGGGTTTCTAGTGGGGTCATAAACTTTTGAGACGTTCCAACACATCTGCGCTGGTATGTCCGTCCCACTCGGGAGATTTATCGAGGGTCTCTGCAAAGTTCGCTTCATCCCATCTCTCGATGGGAATGTGATAGGTGACTTGTTTCCCGTGGTCTCGACCTATGCCCATGATGAACTGGGTACCAGTGCCAAAACACAATTCACCGTCTGAATGGCGCTTTGAACGCCAAGGAAAATCGTGGACAGTAATAGTGCTTTCCTTCACCACCTCCGTGCGAGGGTGACACCAACAGACTGACGGCATATCCAGGACGTGCTCTCGAGCAGAAATGATACGGCATAATGCAATGAATAGTGTTATGCGATGGTCATACAGCTCGTTGAACGTGTGATAACCGTCTGAAATCTCCCCTTTGTCTTCTTTCATATCCTTCAACAATTAAAGTTTACTTTGAGGTGGGTAATTGCTTCGAACAGAACGAGCACCAATCTTTCCCTTTATAAGTTATGGGCATGGAATAATGGTTACCTGCACATTGATATTCGTTCGACTTCTCCCCCTCTGTAGGGAGGGTGGCTTGGTCTAATACCGATTGCAGCGTTGGGCCATATACGATGTTAAACCCTATCGGCGTATTCGGGTACCATTGAAGCTCCCAAATTGAGTCGGCCTTTATCATTGCTTCGACAAGCTCTTTCGGTACGTCTTTTGCCAAATTCTGTTCCGCGAGATATTCCTCGGCACTCTCGTAGTAAGCCTTGTGCTGGTTGTGTGTGATATGGAGAGAGGCTTCGTGTGCTGGTAGTAAAGTATCTAGTCGCTCCTCCTGCCTTACTTGGGTGAGGATAGCTACTACCTTGTCGAAGTCGAATTTTGAAACCTTCGCACCCGCCTCAAAGAAGAGGGTTACGATTTTGTCTGCGTACTCGTTTGTATCCATGTTATTGGGGGTTCATCTTCTGGTAACGGACACCATTGAGGGTGATGATGTCTGTGCTCTCGGTTACCTCAACTTTCTCCTCTTCTCCAAACTTAGCCTCGCCTTTGTAGATTAGATAGTTGCCGTTTTCTATCTCAACCTCTTGTATCTTTTCTCCTTTCCACTTTACTCCGAAGAATAGACCCGCCGTGAGTTTTAGTTTGCCGTACACCTCCGCATCGCCGTACACCCACGCATTGCCGGACACCTCCGCATCGCCGTACACCCACGCATTGCCGGACACCCGCGCATCGCCGTACACCCACGCATCGCCCTCTTGAGACAAGTTATTTTCTTTCTCTATCCACCCGCCCAACTCACCTTCTGCTACAGAGCCGAACGCGACCGTAGCTTCAATTTGGTAGAGAGTAACGCCGCAACATTCTTTTGTATTATTAGTTAGTTTGTACTTCATAATCATTGGGGGTTACGCTTGCTGTTAATTAAACATGAGCTTCACGAGCACATAAAAAATGAGCATTACGACCAACCCGAGGACGTAGGGCTTCCAATCCCAGTCGTTCTTAACCATAACAAACGCCACGATACCACTAATGAGTGCACAGGATACGATGTATAGGATTAGGTTCATATTTGTTTAATAGGTTTATGGCAATTCATGCACATCGTTCTTATTACCCTGTCCTCTCCCATGAACGTACGAGGGTAGTTGTTTTGACCCATAGCTAGGCAGACGCATTCCATATTAGTTAGTAGCTGTTAAATATTTTGTGTTTAAGACCTGAAAGCTCCTTACTCACCGCCCGTAACGAAGCATCTACCTCAATCATTCTCCTGCCCTTTTCAGTAACCCTCCAAGAATTGCTAGCCGAGGCGTTGGTTATCTTTTGGTCTGCTCTGTGAGTCTGCTCGAAGATGAACAATGCCTCTTCTTTCTTTAAGTCACCCATCTCCATAGATAAGTCAGCGAATAGGTGATTCATGGAGTCAAAGTACTCCTCTACCTGTTCTTTAGAGAGGTGGGGAACCTTCACCGCTTGGAGTAGCTGGCCGATGTTCATAGAGGTATGGCCTTCATAGCTATTGCTCGGCCTTTAGCATCTAACACAGGCTCGTATCTATAGGCTTGTGGGGCAGGATTTGGGCTTACAGGGCTGTCTAATAGCTTGTGGTAGGCAAAGCCATGCTCATCTTCACCTAGAGTAGATATGTCGTGCCCCTCACCTCGAAGCTCGGATATACGACCATTGGCTTCGCTGATTAACATGACCTGCTTTAAGTACCTTGCACTCAACCAACCGTCTTTAAGGTATTCAGGGGGTACGTTATGCTCACCTGAGTTAACGGCTCTCAACACTTTAAGGATTCTCTCCTGTTGAGTGAGCTTCATGGCTAGAACGGTGTGTCGTCAACAACTCCACCTACTTTCTGCAGGATTTGCCCCAATACACCTTTGATGTCAGCTAGATCACCTCGTACAAGACCTATATCTGTCCGTGTGGCGTCTAACTTCACCTCTACACGGTTAAGGTCGGGAGTGCCTGGGCTACGGCTGAACGTGGACTCTTTCTTAGGAAAGACGAAGTTGTAGAACCTATCCTTTTGAACAATGTCTCCCTCTAGTTCTTGACCCACCTGTGGGGCTTGCTGAAAGAAGCCACTGATCTTATTGGGATTACCCTCTACCGTGAAGTTAACCCTAGTCTTGCCGTACTGTGCGGGGAATGAACCTGATACTGATTCAACGATGTATTTCATGTTTAGTCTTGTTTAGTGCGCGCGTGTGAACGCTTTATTGTTTGTATAATCATTTGTTGCTCCTCGTTCATTGAAGCGTATAGGTCAGCTCCGTTGGGGATCTGGCGGGTGGTGATGTATATATCCAACACCTCGTTGAACTCTTTGGTCGATAAACCCTCGACTCCTTTCATTAGTTTGGTGAGGCGTTTCTGCTCACTGATAGCATCCTCTGCCGTGCCCTCGTACTCTGCCTCTACATAACCGTATGGCTCGACTGTTGGGATTCGTAGGAGGTGCTTCATGGTAGTAAGTCTAAACCCATCTCTTGTAATCTTTCTTTCTCCTCAAAGACTTGTAGGTCTATGAGATCTTGCTCTTGTTCTTCGGGGGTCATATGCTAAGTAGTGAGAAGAGAGTGATAATCAAACCTATCGCCAAGAAAGTGAGTAAGCCTCCGATAATGTCTTGAGTGCGAGTGTTTGGCTTGTACACAACACCTCCGTCTGTTGGTATGTACTGCATCTCATTCATGGGGACTTTCATATCTTTAGGAACCACGATGGGTTCGGTTCGCTTATAATGTCCGTTAACTTGTTGACGCTCTCTTGAACCTTACCGAACGATGAAAGTACCGTGCCTACATTCGCGGCCTCGGCTCTCATACCCTCGGGACAGTGTGAGCAGTATTCAATGTCGAAATCATCTTGACCGTTGGCTGTGTAGACTATCCCTGAATTATCGCACCATTTGCAAGAGTGATTCATAATGTTGTGGTAGGTGGTTAATGTCCTACTCCTTTACCTTATATCTTAGTGCTAGATAGGTCAAGCGTACCCATGTGGATAACTTCTCCTGCCTTTAACCTCTTCCAAACTTCTCTAGTCTTTGCTCCCCCTTTCTTTCCTGCCTTACTGGTAAATTGTTTGCGCTCTTTAGCACTCATTGAAAGCCAGCGAGCGCGCCCTGCTTTCTGTTTCTTTGGGTCTTTCATTACAGACACCATCTTACTATTGACACGCTAGTAGTGTCAAGTATACTTTCTCTATGACCAAGAAGAAACCTGCGGAGTTTTACAGTAGTGTCGGTGTAAAGGAGTGTAAGGAGCACGAGCACTCCATAGAGTTTGAGATTCTTGTTGACGGCTTCTTTGGCATCTTTAGTAGGGAGCTGTATTGTACGGGAGACAGGCAGACTCATCTGATTAGGCACCTGTGAATAGTGAACTTGCAATTAAGTAGGTGCTTCATGTATAATTCACCTATGCGGAACCAGTCAAACATCGTTCTCTGCGTAGTGTCGGCGGCTTCGGCTGGTTCCGCAAAAATTAGCAGTCGCCGCCACTACATAGTGAATGATTAACAACCGCTTCACGGCGGTTTTCGTGTTTATCTACTGGGGCAACGCCTGACCGGCGACCCGCCTCTCTTAAAGCCGTTTGTCTGGTAATAAGGGATACCGTCAAGTGCAGGAAGCATACGCATAGAGCGCGCAACTCTGCCCGAATGGATGACAAGTAGCGGGTTAGCGTAATAGACAAAGTCATGTGAAGGGGAGCGATATACGGGGATAAGCACACGAAAAGGCATGCGCGCCAATTATTAAGAACGCTCTTTTGAGTAGGGAAGGTCATACTCTAAAAAGCTCAACCGGGGATAAG
>Ga0070749_10003574_pt1 | contig 10388 bp, 3 predicted proteins | sample VirMetDEL_Nov_18_FD_75180 | JGI IMG/M metagenome (GOLD analysis project Ga0070749, IMG submission 75180) | Aqueous microbial communities from the Delaware River and Bay under freshwater to marine salinity gradient to study organic matter... | ecosystem: Environmental > Aquatic > Marine > Coastal...
AAACTCATTAAAAAGGTTTGCAACGTTTAAAACGTTTATATTGTCTGTGGTTATTTCGACAAAATTAGAATTATAAATTCCAACTGGGTCGTGACCGCCACTATTATTTGGAAGTAGAAAAGTATTTTTGTATTTTGATTCAAAATCAGAACTCTGGGAAAAAGGAACTTTTTCATCAAGCATAAGCGGTCTACCATCTCCCTTTACAAAATCGTAATAAGCGCCTGCTAAAATTAATTCAATATCTAAAGGCTGCTTAAGTTCAGAAAGACTATTATCGTCAAAATAATTGTTAAATAATAAAGCTGCTTGTGGCTTGGGTAATGGCATATTATGTCTCTAAAATAAAATATTGGTCTTCAGCTTCAACCATACTTGTCTTACATAAATAACTAGAATTTAAATCTAAATTTTGTCTTGATTCTGATAACAACATAAAATTAGGTGAATTTACTAAATTATTATTATGTCCTAATAAAACATATATTGGTTCAATTACGCTTCTTTCTATTAAAGTTATAGAGTTTTTTGACATTGTATCTCTTGGGTCTACAAAGCCTAAATTGTAATTTTCTGCACGCTCTTCCATAGTTTGCTTTTGATCAAAAGAATACTTCTTTGAATAACTACCATTAAGCTCTGGTAGTTTTGAGACAGGCTTAACTTTAGCTGTTAAAGTTCTAATGTATTGAACGCTGTCTTGTTCAATAGAAACATTTGAGCTTGTTTTGTTATACTCTGATTTAAAATCAAATTTAACTTCTTGATTAAATGTGTGTTCAAAAGTTGTAAAAGCATTTAAACCAGTTGTTTCTGGTCTTCTTTTTAAATCATCGCCTCTTTCTTCAAAGCGTGATGGCAATCTTAATCTCCGACGTAATGTCGTCATATCTTTAGAAAGCTTTTCAGTTAATTCTCTTACCAGTGATGGCTCTAAAGAAGATTGTTGCAAAGCGCGGTCGTATATATCGTGTACTTTGTTTGTAATTTTAACCGCTGACAAAATAACATTTTGTATATATTGTATTTCTCGTTCCGAAGTTATTGCTTGTGTTTTTTGTCTTAAAAAATTTAAAGCTAAAATTAAAGCATCGTGAGCTTCTTTGGCTCTTTGTATTGAAAAGTCTTTTACACCAACCTTAACTTTATATTTTCTAATCTCATAATTTTTAAAATGTTGATCAAAAGAAAAGTAAACAATACCATCTTCAACACCACTGATGGCTATCGAGGCTGGACTTAATTTTTCTTCTATGAGATAATCTCCACCATAAACATAATTTATGTTTGTTCTTTTTGCTCTTCTGTCTTTTATTAATGAATTGATTTGAATTGATTCTAAATATTCATTTAAATCATTCATATCAAAAAAACCAGGAAATTTTAATATTTCGTTCATTGAACAGGATACGTTCATGGCAAATATTGCCTTAAGGTGTTTTTCACCTTCCATTCTTTCAAAAGAAGTATAAAGTTGACTAAATTTGGTTCTGCAAATCTTATTCGCACTCATCTTTTAGTCCTTCTGTTGCTTTTTCGATTTGTTCTAAATCTTTAGAGTAATTTATTGCCAACGGCTCTTGGTCATCAACATAAATATTAAAAAAGTGTTCGACGTTATTTTGACTGATTGGGTCTTTTTCATCAACAAAAATTAGTTTTTTAATATCCTTATAACCATTAGAATATTGGAACACTTCTAAAATAAAATTTTCACTATCATCAAAAGAATTTTCCTCGATTACTTCAAATTTCATGTCATCAGAACTTCTATCAATATAAATCCTTTTAAAGCCATTTTCAATAGTCTCATATACCTTATATTCACAAAATACGTTTAATTGTGGTATTTTGTCATGTCCGTATTCATCAAGTGTAATGCTTGGATTATTTTTTTCAAGCTCTAAAGGTATTTGTTTAATGGTTCCAGTAATTTCGCCTTCTTTAACATAGATTTTCCATGCAGGTTTATAGGGTTGTATGTATTCATACCCACCTAATTCAAAATATTTTGGATATTTTAAAGGGTCTTTATCTCCTGTGCTGCTATCTTGTATAGTATCGTCCCAAGTTGTTTGCTCTCCCATAGTTAAAGCAGCTTTTATCCTTGGTTGAATATCATTTTGTAATTCTTGTTTATTATACTTATTATACACCACTTCATTGTCGTAAAAAGCATAAGAGTGAGGCTTAAACTTGCCCATGGCAAGCTTTTTTCTGCCAATTTCTGTCATGACAAGATCAAAAGTTTCTTCTTTTTTATTTAAAAATGTCATGCTTCTTCGTCTTCCTTACAATAAACTTCTGCTACTAACTCGCCAACAGGTAAAATAGTAAATTCGTCGTATGGATAGTTGTAAGATTGTCTATAGTCCTCTTCTTGGTCGTATTTAACGTTTAGAAGCTTACTTCTCCATACTTTATAATTAGTTTCTGCCCTTTTCTTTACCTTTAAAAGCATTACTCTAATAGATTTATTCTCAAATTTAAAATTTGGTCCAAATAACTCAACAGGAACGACTATAGATTGTTCTACTTCTTCAGAAGCAAGTAGATTATCTGTTAAAACGCCTTGCCAAAGTGAAAGTCTGTCGCACCTACTTATTTTTTTGCTGAATTCAAACACAACACCAAAAAATGGTGTCCAAGTCTTGTCTTCCAGTATACGACTTACGTCAAATTCTGGTGGAAATACATATTTTTCACTTGCTAAAATAAAATCATCTACTGGGTTTGGTGGGTCAGCCTCTTTTGTGTCTCTATTGAGGGTTATTCCACCTAAATCTTCTTCTTTAAAGTGTTTAAACCTTAATTGTCCGTCTTTCTGCAAGTATTTCATACGATTTAAGACTGTTTCTCGGTCAATTTTTAACGGTTCTGCTAGTTGTTCATAGTTTTCGACCAGCGGAATAGCTAAAATTGCCTCTTCTAGAAAGACATTTTCTTTCATTTGACCGACTTTTTTGCGACCATCAAGACCAAATAGCTCTGCTGCTGATATATTCCCATCTCCGCAGTCATATACTCTTAACCAAACACCCTTATTGTCGTCATAATCGGTGATATATGGTGAAATTGGGGCTGTGTTGGGCACATCAGAGGTAATTGTACCAGACATTGCAGTAATTGCTGTTGCTGTACTATGATCTGGGTTTAATAGAGCAGTTATATTTTCTGACTTAAGTCCCAAATAAGCAAATCCATCTTTGTCTACGCCATAATCAAAGTACTTTTCAAAGGGCATGGTGTGCGATGTATTAGCATATCCACCATCAACAAAACTTTGAGCCGTGGTTGTGACACTAGCGGTTGTAAAGAACTCTTCAAATGATAATTCTTCAAGGGCATCTGATATAATATTAAAGGTAAACTTGAATATTCTTTGATCTTGTACATTTAATTTAGAGCGGAGCATTCTAGTTCCACCGCTGGCATTAAATGAATCCAAATTGTATGATGAGGGGTCGGCAAAAACATCTGTTGTGTGTTCACCAAGCCCACCATAAGGTAAAGACCAAACCCAAGGGTAGGGACCCATCATGTCTAAATTCGTAGTAGGCATATAATCGTTTGTAATGGCTACACAAAGAGTTATATCTTTTAAAGAATTGCTGGAATCTCTTAAGCTACGCTTAATTCTAAACTTACAATTGGGGCAGTCTGGCTTTTTGACAGACTTAATAATGGCATAATCGCTTAAATCTTCACCCTTATAGAACCTTTGTATTTCACTTTCAGCATTATTCCAAGCTCTTTTTGTGCGCTTACTATACCCCCTTGCTTTAAATTTTGCAAATGAGGCAGTAACATCTGACGAATGAATAATTTCTGGGGCATATGTCCCCATATGTAAGGCGTCGGGTAGTTTGTCTTCATCATATATTGCAGAATGCTCAATATAATCCTGTGTGGAAAAAACATTTGTTGATGGTATGGTGCTACCCGACTCAAAAGCATTGGTATAGTTTGCAGCCGCACTGGCTCTAACTGGGTATGGGGTGTCAACTCCCGTTTTTATGGTATTGTAAGCTACTTGACTAGCAAAAACCGCCACGGATTGTGTAACATCAGCACTTAAAGAGACGGGAGAGTTGGCATCGGAAAAGTAATCATTAAAAGACATTGAGACAAGTTGAGGATATCTTCTATTCCAATAAAAATTCTTATAAGGAACAAAAGGACCTACTGATGCTTTTAGTTTGAATTTTAGTTTCTTCACTACTCTACCTCATTAATACTTGTCTATTTGTTTATGAATGTCCTTGAATTCAAACATTTCGTCAGAGTAACTAGCCAAGCCAAGCAACTTTTTAGAGTCGTTACTATAATCATAACCAAACAGACTTGGCTCACTTGAAAGATTAGCACACCCACCCTGTAAGAATGAATCTATTGAATTTTCTGCTCTGTATTCAGCTATTATACCCATTGTTGGATTACTGGTTGTTGTTGAGCCTACCATATTATAATAAGACTTGTAAGGTTCTCTATTTTCAGCAGGGACTGAAGTGTCATTTCTATTAACGTGATTTATTCTGTAGCCAAATGTTTGATTGTAATAGCCATCGGTATATGGAGTTGGCGATGTGCCGCCTGCAAAATGTGTATAGGCTTCGTCATAGTTAAGTTGTACTAACTCGCCATCATCAGGATTGACATCTGGCCCATCTAAAACTAATGCAAAAGTTTCGGTTGACCAACTAGAAAAACCATCATCTGTTATGTTAGAAATGCCTGTAAAACTTCTACCTAAAGAATTAATAGTTGTTGATACTTTTCTTTGCCCTTCAACTAATAAATAATCTGTATCAATCTCATAATGGTCTAATAGCTGAATTACTCTTTGTCTTCTTGGAAAAATTTGTTCTCCAAAGCTGAAGTATTTAACACTATGACCATTTAATTCCTTACCTTCGTCACTGAAAATTGTTTTGTATGGTCTATTTTGTTCATATTCAAAAATATCCCCACCAACAATTTTTGGTAGTTTAAAGAAAGTGTTGCTAGATTCATTAAAATAATCGATTGGAGGTCCATAAATAATATCAAATGTGGTTTTTGCCAAATCACCATTTTCCGTCTCAATAATAACTTTTCCTGTTCTACCCTTTGAAGAAACAGCACCGACATTAACAATATTAACACTCTCATAAGTTGCCTTTGTTTTGTAGGCATATGAAAAGCTGTTTTTATATCTAGGATTATTAAGCAAAGAAGAGGCGTGGTTTAAGCGTCGTGATGCCAATGAATACTGGTAAGGACCAGAAGAATTTACTAAATAAGTGTGCAATCTGACACTATTATCAATACTGCCGGCTATAGATGGGTTTATGTAATTATTAGTAGAGGTTGAGATAAGTCTGTTCTCAACATCCAAATCTCTATTTGCAACAATGCTCAAAGAGGAAAAGTCAACGTTCTGGTTACCAAATGTTAATGTTGAGTGCTGCTCTTCATCTCTTGGTATTGTTTGCACTTCACTCTCGTCATAATAGGTTTGCACTAGTGGTGTATATTCTACTAAATTGCCAATCTGTGCAGAATAGGCGCTTCTATAGTATCTATTAATGTAAGGAGCGTTATTGGTTTCATTCAATCTAACCAAGTTCGCTTTACGATACCACCTTTGATCATAGTTGTTTTGAGCTGCTCTTTGAATGAAGGCGTTATCATATTCAACATTAAATGATTGTGTGTGGATTGGGTCTACTACCAATCTTGGATTTGGTTGTGCAGTGTGAATAGAGACTCCAATTTCTGAACCTATATTTCTATAAAATGGACCTTGACCGGATAGTGGTGTTGCTAATGCTTTATTGTATGCACGCTTAATAATGAGATTTTTATAATTTAAATTGGCATTAGGCGACAATTGTTCTGTTTCAATATCTGTGCGGTCTCTAAATATCCCTCTGTCAACAACTCTATAAACTGCATCATCGTTTTCATCAATCGATCTGCTAACTGCTATTCTATCATAAATTGACTGACCCGTAATTGGATTTTCAATATAAGTGGAGGCAACGACATTGTAAGTTAATGCATCTGGATTTCTGAGAATTGTTATTGAATCAACATAAGCTGGCGCTGTTGTTAAAATCTTTGCAGATTTGCCGTCCCAGTTATACCCAGACTTGAATCCTTCTTGCAAAGAAGATTCACGCTCTCTCATTAAAGCCGTTGGTTTTGCAGTATTGTGAGTAAATGTACCGTAACTATCAGCAGTTGTTTGTGGGCTTGTAAAATAGATGTCAACTGGAAGTCCTGAGACGGGGACAGCGAGACTTAATGAAAATTTTTCCACTCTATCGTTGGAGTTTGCAAACAATGTTATATTTTTTGTTTTAGATCCAACTGATGCAATACTACTGTCATGACGAACATATTCAATCTCAAAATTTCTTTCTGGTGATAGACTATAAAGGTCTGTTGAGGCAGATAAGATTTTTACATCTTTTGGAAGGTTTTCATGTCCAACAAAAATGCTATTGTCGCTTCTAGATTCTAAACTTATCTGATATTCTCTACGACCATATAAAGAGTCATCTTGTATGTCTGAAACAAATTCATCTTCTAATGGAAATGATATTAAATTAACTTTGAAGCCATCATTGTTTGTATCGGCAAAAGTATTTTTGAAAAGTGGGTCTTCTCTTCTCTTTTCTATACCATAAATCTGCGTTGGAGCATATGAAAAGATATAAGGAACTGAGCTTAATTTAGCCGCACGAGCTTTAATTACAATATCTAAATTGGTTCTATTGGTATCAACACTTGTATTCCCAACCAACAAATCGCCTCGGTCTTTCTCTTGTCTTAATACTGAATAACCATAACGCCTGATTGTAGAACCTGGCGCAACATCCAAGAGGCTATTTTCGACCATTCTGCGTATATTGTTTTGAACCAGTTTTTGACCTGGTCCTTCTAAGCCAGCAACAGCTTGTCTGTTTCTGGGCAGCTCCACCCTTGGTGAAGGGCTTGGCCTAAGTGATGGCCTAGGGTCTTTTTCAGGAAAAAGTACATTACTTGTATCAACGGTTGAATTATCGATATCTGCGGGTCTTAATGGTACCGTACCATAAGCTTCATCTGGAAACTTATTAGCTTCGTTAATGTCTTCTTCAAAGACCTGTAAAAGCAATGGATATGGCTTTTTATATTTATGACGATCTAAAACGTGATCCTCGACTAAAGTTCTAATCTTTTCAGAAGTAGCCGCCGAAGCTGGTACTAAATTTTTAATTACTGAATCAAGTGCATTATCAAGAAATTTGTATAAATTAACAAATTTGTCCAAATCTGCGACATCATCTACTTTGTCAAAATAGAAGCGCTTAAATGATTCTAATTCTTTATAAGAATCTCGATATTGGTGTACTTGGGCTCCATATAAATTATTGAATGAAATAACGTCACTAAAGAAATTAAGCATATCTCTTGAAATTACTTCATTATGGCTAGCTTCAAAGGCAAAGAAAAGCTTTACCGGTTTTTTATTTATTTCAAATGCTTCAAAATCATTATTTTTAATTCTTACAAAGTTCTTTCCATATAAGGCATCTGGTCTTTGTATTACTTCAGCCTGCATTAGTTCCAAAGTTGTTGGGCCTGAAGAAAAGGAGCTTAATTGACCTGGATAATTTTGTCCGTTATACGAACCAAAATCATTGACAGGATATTTTGATGCTTCATATGTTGAACCACTAGTGCTATCTAAAGATTGACCACTGGTGTTTGTTAGAGTGTCAAACTCCCAGTTTAGGGCCAAAGTATCTGCGTGTGGAATGTAGCTGGCTGAAATGGCCTCTGATTCGTATGTAAATGCATTATGATATGGGCTTAAAAGGCCATAATTCTTTGGATTTCTGCTGTGTTTTGTGATCTCGTCGTTAGTAAGGTAAGAATTCCAAACCATGAATCTTGCGAATCTAACATCTGATTTGTTAATTAGGGAGCCGGTAACATCATCTCTTTCTGCTCCAATATAAAATCTTTTGTTAGAACCAGTTAGGAATTGACTAGCTGAAGCGTGACTAATTGTTTCTGTAACTTCAAATTCTGCTAATGTGTTTCCAAGGTAGTTTTTTACACCATAAAAATTAAGAGTAAAGTTTTGTGATGAGGTGACAAAACTAGAGAAAGGATACTGCTGTGGGTAGATTCTGACTGCCAAATTCCATGGTATATCGTCGTATACAAGCTTTTCCTCATCAAAAAAGAAACTAGATGTTAGAGTTGGAAAGAAGCCTGTCGATGAAGTCAAAACAAATTGTGCAAAACCCTCTGAATCTCTTCTTGTTTGAACCTGAAAATCGCAATCACCACTAGCAGGAATTGTTGTATTTGTGTGAGACAAACTAGCGCTGTGGACACCAAACAAGCTTGCAGTCTGCAATAAAGGAACGCTAACCAAAGAAGGAATATCTGGTTTATTTGGAAAAACTATTTGAGCCTCAACAGTGAATGGTATATTCTCATTTGAGGAAGATGGGTAATATCCATACTCACCAGACACGCTTGTTTTCTGGTAAATTACCGATTCTCTATTGGTTATATCTGTAAGACCAGAAAAATCTACAAGGCGCTTTTTGACCAAAGTATCATAAGTTTTATCGTCAATTTCGTACTCTACGCCGTCAGCATAAAGATTAATCTTGAATAATTCATTGTCTGTGCCGTAGCATCTAAAAAGATTTCTAAAACCCTTTTCTGTGCCCTTTGCTTTATAAATCGCAGTTAAATTAGAATAGATGTTTTTGTAAACTTTATTCTTTAAATTATAAAGCTTCTCTTCAAAAATTCTTTTTTCATCTTGGTCGAAGATGCCTGCGAGAACATCTGGATCTACAAACAATTCTGGTACATTAAGGCCATGAGCTTTCAACAAGCTGGAAACATAATCAGTTGTTTTATTTGTAGATGAGATATATTCTGCTTCTCTAAACTTCTTTACATGCTCAATTTGAGCGTGCATTGTATCAAAATAAGAGCCAATTATTTGCAATAATTTTTTGATTTCTGAACCATTTGTAAGGTCGTCATCTCTAATCCATTGAGGGATATTATTGTAAAGCGCAGTTTGGTTTGTTACATCATGATTAGAGCCAGATGTTAAAAGTGGAGTTAGGGCTGATGAATAATCTGCATTCTCTGTAAACAGCAATGGGTCTTTGTGTTCTGAGTCTGCCGCTCTTGCAAGAACTATTGCAGAATTTTCACTTCTCATACTAAGAGTAGAATCGTAGCCAATAAATACGCCATTGCTTATTCTACCTGAATAATCAATTACCAAATTGTCACCGATGGCTGTTGATGAAGTTACTTCGTTACCAGTGTCATATGTACCTGCCCCAGTTGAAGAAATAATGCCTTCATTAAACTTAAAGTAAACAGCCAAATCGACCTTGCTGCTTTCAACATCGGAGTTGTGGTAATATTTTGATTTGTCTGTGTTAGTACCGCCATAAACTTGCCTAAACCAATTTAAACCTACCTGTTTTCCGTCTCTTTCAGTTTTCCAGATTCTAAATTCATCATATGAGGCAGACACTGGCTTACCATAGCCTGCTTCATCATCAACGGCATTAGTGTCTGGAGAAGTGCCATCTGAGCCACCTGCGCCGTTGATAGTACCAACAACTGAGCCAGTTATTGTATAGACTGGACTAGCTGCACCGACAGCATTTGTATTTGTATCTACTTGTTGTCCGTTTATGTAACAAACAGCCTTTACACTAGCTCCTGACTGCTTTTTAAAAGAAAAAGCTAAGTGTCTCCACACATTATCTGTAATGTCTACCGAACCTAAATCAAAATGATCATTTAAAATGTCGTCAAAAGAGGCACCATTCCAGTTCTGGTGTAAGTAATAAACTCTACTTGTCTGTGTTATGTCGATATAGATATAAAACCTTTGAGTATCTGCTTCGTTTCTTATGTTTAATAAAGATTCATATTCTGTCTGAGCGACGGCTGCAACACCATTTTTTCTTAACCAAAACTCAACAGTAATACCATCTTCAAGATCTAAATGAAGATTGTTCTCTTGACCAACATTGGCATCGACAACATTGCCTTCATGTGGACCACCATAAAATCTAATGTATTGTGGGTTTGTTGTAATACCAAAACCAGTAGCACCGCCAGCTTCATAATCACCTAAACCTAGTGTAACATGTCCGTTATACTTTGGATATTTTTCATCGTAAATATATTTTTCTAGAGGTGTTAAATCGTTATAGAAAGCTAATTGTTCAGCCGCCGAACCATCATACGGGTATTGCTTCTGGATTCTTTCAAAAGCGTTGTTATAGTATTCATATGCAAGACCATAGCGAACAAAATTAGCTGGGTCCGAATAATCTATATCTGGTAAGAGATACTCT
>Ga0070749_10003577_pt1 | contig 10381 bp, 12 predicted proteins | sample VirMetDEL_Nov_18_FD_75180 | JGI IMG/M metagenome (GOLD analysis project Ga0070749, IMG submission 75180) | Aqueous microbial communities from the Delaware River and Bay under freshwater to marine salinity gradient to study organic matter... | ecosystem: Environmental > Aquatic > Marine >...
AATTGAGGGAATGACAGCAGGGGTGATGAAGTCCCTTGATGGCATGGCAAAGTCTACAGAGATGAGTCTTGCTGATGCTGACAAGCAGCTTGTGGCTTTGGGCATTACAAGCAAAGAAACTGGTGACAGCTTCAATAAGAATCTAGGTGAAGGAAGCATCAAGAAGGCTTCGCTTGAACTAAGCTTCATGAAGAAAGAGTTTAAGGAAATCACCACTCTTGGTGCAATGCTTTCAAAGAACCTCAAGCCCTTCCTTCAAGGCAAGGGAATAGATATCACCTTTGGATTGTCTGACCTTCAGCTTGATCTTTCAAAGGTTGAGGATCAGCTCGCCAAGGCAACGGATGAGAACGAGAAGAAGCGTCTTGAAGGTTTAAAGACTGAGCTGACAGCAAGGATTGAGAACTCAAAGAAGGGCGCTGAGATCATCAACGGTGCTTTGATGAGTGGCCTTTCCGCTTTCACTGGTGGTTTAACTAAAGGTGGCCTTGAGGGTGCGCAATCCGCTGTGGTAGGTATTGCAAAGGCTGCTGGTGATGTGGTTGGAACCATGTTTGCTGGCCTTCCACTCGGTGATGTTATTGGCCCCTTCATTGAGCTTGCTGTTCAAGGTGCTGACAAGGTGAAAGAATCTTTCACATCATTCTTTAAAGAACTACCAAACGTATTAGTGAGTTTATATGAGGGACTTCAGGCAATACCTATTGCGCTGATTCAGTCTGTACCAGTATTCATTCAAAGTTTAATCAATAGCATACCACGACTGCTTCAAGCGGCTCTTTCACAGGGGCCAATGCTGCTTCAGGCGGTTTTAGAAGCTATCCCTCAAGTCATAACTGCGCTGGTCGAGCTTTTACCTGAAGTGTTGATCTCGTTTTTAGATAGTATTCCCACCATTGTTGAGGGGTTCATCTTCTCAATCATTGATCAAATACCGATCTTGATTGAGTCACTGATCACAGCTATTCCAAGACTGACCCAAAATTTAGTTGCACAAATTCCCCTTGTGGTAGCTCGGATTATTTCAGCGATTCCACGCATAGCAATCAGCATGATCACTGAACTTGTGAAGCTCTTTCCCATGATGGTGACTATGCTTGTGAACAACCTCATTGAGCAAACACCAAAACTCATAGTTGAAATTGTAAAGAGCATGGGTGACGCGATTGTGAAAATTCTTTCTGACTTCTTTGGTGGCATTGGAAGTGAAGAAGGTCTCATGGGGACTGGACTCTTCTCAAGTGAAGGATTGCTAGGCATCAAGGGCATACCGTTCTTGCAAGAAGGTGGGATGGTAAGGGGCAAGGGGTCACAACATGGGCTTGCTGCTGTTCAACCAGGTGAGTTTGTAGTTGATCGCTCTGACACTTCTCGCCTTGTAGACTTCTTGAATCAGAATGACAGAGTGGGTGGACTTGACCAAGTGATTCAACGTCTTGAAGAGGGTGGTGTTGCTGGTGGTGGTGTTATTCAAGTGAATGTTATGGTTGGGGAAGAGCAGCTTGCTCAAACTCTAGTGAACTTAAACAAGCAAGGATTTAGGACTGCATAATGTCATTCAAGTGGATGGACCAAGACTTCACGGACCCTGAAATTGTTTCAAACTTCTCAGCAAGCAGCGAACAGACAGCGTTTCCAGCAACAAACCTTCAGACTGAAAGAAGATCAAAGGTCTGGCGCTCCAACGGTTACTTCGTTCTTGCAAGTGATGTCACACTAGACTTTGAAGAGACTGCAAGCAGCGCACTCAGGGCCACCATCCCTGCTGGCACCTACTCATCAAGAGCGTCTCTTCATGCTGCAATTAAGACAGCAATGGACGGAGCAGCAGGATCAAACTCAACCTATACAGTCACCACTGATGCTGCCACTCAGAAAATGAAGATCACAAGTGACGGTGTGGGTGGGGGTGGTATCTTCAACCTTCTGTGGACAGCCTCAAGTGCTGCTGCTGATGCCTTTGGGTGGGATTCGTCGGCTGATGACACTGGTGCGCTTTCCTATCTTAGTGATGAGATCAAGTTTGCTGACCCTAGTGAGTGGGTGCTTTGGGACTTTGGGATTCAGACTGACTGTAATGCTTTCATCATGATTGGACTTAGAAACGAAGGCTTGAAAATCTCACCAAGGGCAACGATCAAGCTCCAAGCCAACGAGACAAGCAACTTCTCAAGCCCTTCCTTTGAGACAACGCTCACTTATGATGATTTTGTCATATCTAAGTTTGAAGCAACTGATGGTGCTGGCATCGCTGGTGCTGAGTATCGCTATTGGAGATTAGAGATTGCTGACAATGACAACGCCAATGGTCACATTGAGCTTGGTGCCTTGTTTCTTGGTGACTACTATGAAACGTCACAAGGGAAGGCTGAGTTTGGCGCAAAGTTTGACCCTGAAGACAGATCAAAGAACGTCTTTTCAGAAGGTGGTCAGACCTTTGGAGATCAAAGACCAAAGAGTGAGCTTTTCACTGTGAATTATAAGTTTTTAAGTGTGACAGAAAGAAACTACTTCTTGAATATGTTTGAAGACTTTGGTGTGACCAAGCCTTTCTTTCTGGTGATGGATCCTGATGTGGTCTACCTTCCAAGCTTAAATGATTCAATCAGGTATGTGAAATTCAAGGCTGCTCCTAAATTCACTTTGGCAAAACCCGGATTATTCAACATGAGTATTTCACTAAGGGAAGAACTATGAGCTGGGAAGTGTACGGAAGAGACTATTCAACTGCTGAAGCTACTGGCAAGACTATTATTCAGCCCATAGACATGGGCAGAGATGTGATTGTGAAAGCCTTTAGGACTTGGATCATTGTTGTGGGTGACCCCACCTTCACTGAAGTTTCAATGCGTATTTACTCACACAACAGTGCCGATGGTTCAGCAGGGAAACTTCTCCACACATCAAGCAACACCATTGCCAAGGCTTCGCTTCTTGAGGTTGAAAACCACGCCGTGAAAGAGTGCTACTTTGAGTTTCTTTCTGGTGCAAACCAAGACGGGATTGCCCTCCGTGGTGGTGTTGACTACAATCTCAATCTAAACTTTGTGGGTGCTAGTGGGTGGTCAAGCACTTCTCATTGTGCTTGGAGAAAGGCGTGGCCTGACCCTGTTTATAGTGCTGCAAGTGTTGGGTACAATGATCTTCTTGTGGCCCCTTATATGATAACGAGCGTGATTGCTTCAACGGACATTTAGATGGCTTACGCTGACAAGGTAGACAATGAAAACATTGAATCAAATTATTTGATCGTGCTTTCCCCAAGAAGGAAAGTGTCATCATGGATTCTTGATTCAGGTTCAACATACACAGCAAGCTATACACTTGGTCATGTTTCTGGTGCTAGTGTTGATGGTGTTGCACTCACTGAAGCATCATCATCTGCCCTTACTTCTGGGCAGTTCTTTTTTGATTTTGAGACTGAAACTGTCTATGTCAGACTTTCTGATGATTCTGACCCTAACAATGCCTTCGTTGTTCTTACTTATGAGCTATACATTGGAACCTTTGATGCCTCTGTGGGAAGGATACCAACAGATCAAAATAGTCGTGCAGTTTACTTTGAGCCTCTTGTCACTAAGTCGCCAAGCCTAAAGCAAAGCGCAAAAGACGTTCTCTATGGGTATCTTCCTGTTCAAACCTTTAGTTTCAGCGCATCAAACCAAACACACTTCTTCAATGAGCATATCTCTGACTCTTCATTCAACCAAGCTGAAATCAAGGTGTATCACTGGCTTGATACTCCGCTTGTATACACCAACATTAAAAAAGTGCTTTCTGGCCTTATTGGTGGGATCAACTACACTGACAAGCAAGTATCAATCACGGGCTTTGATAGAGTGGACATTCTTGATAGGGAGTTTAGAACTGACGCCAGTGTTGCTGGAAGCTTCTACTCAACCACAGACTTTCCAAACGTGAACCCTGCAAGCATTGGAAAGCCCATTTCATATATTTATGGAAGAGTTGGTGGATTTATGCCTGTCAACGTGGACTTTGTGAGTGAGAACCCCACAACCTCAGACAATCGTGACTGGGTTGTGTGTGGTGAGGTTAGTGGAATAGCAGCACTTACAAGAACGGTGCCAGCAAGTCCTTCTTCAACCACAACTAGAACCTACCTTGATGATGCCACAGGTTATGTGGTGGGTGATGGTGTGTGGATTGATAAGGTTACTGATGAGTATAGGATTATTACTAATGTGGACTATGACAATAACTACATTGAACACTCAGCCCTTTCCAGTGGTGCAGCAACGAGTGGTCACACCGTCAAGCGTGGTTTTGTCTCAAGGATAGACATTGAGCATGAGGGGGTGGTTTATACTGCTTATTACAATAGGGATTACACCATCAATCTTGACTACAACAGTAAGGGAGTTTCAGGCTTCTCTTTTAAGACATCACTTGAATCAAACCTTGGGATGCCAAGCAACCTTTCTTCTTATTCAAGGGTGAGTGCTATTGTTTACGGAAAGCAGAATGATGTCACCCTTGGTGGCTCTGCCTTTGGGAGCGATTCAACCAAGACTGACTCACTCACTGACCCTGCTGTTATACTCTTTGACCTACTAAAGAGCAGAGCAGGACTAGCAGAATCAGAACTGGGCATAACAAGCTTTCAGACCTTCCAAGGTCTATCCAATGGTGAGGTGGGCTTCTCAATCCCAAAGGATAGTTTTGGAACCTTTCCAAAGATCAAAGACATAGTTGTGGACCTTCTCAAGTCCACCATTTCAAACACATATATTGATGATGATGGGCTTCTTTCTGTCACCAAGCTTGGTGTTCTTCCTGTATCGCCTGACAAGACCATTGATGACACTGAGATTCTTGATGAGTCCTTCAAATACACCTTCGATTATAAAGACGTGGTGAGTGATGTGCTTGTGACATATAATCGAAGGGCATCAGACCTAAAGGTTGACCCTAATGGTGGTGAGGTGTTTGATACCTCTTCAGCTCAAAACAACACAGCAAAGTATCTCCACTCCAAAGATTCAACCATGACCCATGACAGTCTTCTCTTGTTTTTATCTGACGCTGCAACACTGGCTCAACAGATAGCAGACATAATGGGGGAGCGCAGGGGTCTTATATCTTTCGATGCTAAAAACAGGTTTCTTGATCTTGAGGTGAACCAAAGCATTGATGTATCAAGGACAAGGATGCCAAGCTTTGCCTTTGATAAGCTCACTGAACGCACCAAGTCAATGCGAGTGGTGAGCGTCACCAAGGGTCTTGATAAGGTTGTGATTGAGTGTGATGATCAGAAGGGCATAGAAGACAATTCAGGGGATTTTTAAGGGGGAAGCATGAGTGTAAGAAAGTATAACTTTGTGACAGGGGTGGAAACGTCAACCTTTCCAACGGCTGAAAATGCCACAGGTGACGCTGATATTGCTCCATTTAGTCAGCTAAACACACTCTTCTCAACCGCTGGTGGCACAGTGAACTATCTTGCCAGCGATGATTCCGCTTTCAACTCTTCCATTGGAAACTGGGTGGCCTATGCTGACGCTGCTGCTGCTTCTCCTGTCAATGGGGTTGATGGCGCACCCACTACCACAGTCACCCAAACCACAGTCACCCCTTTGCGTGGGAGTGGTTCAGGTCTTATCACCAAGCCAGCAAGTAATGTTCAAGGTGAAGGTGCCAGTGTTGACTTCACCATTGACCTTGCCGATAGGGGCAAGGAGATAACAGTTACTTTTGATTATGAGATGAGTGCAAACCTTGTGGTGGGTGAATCTTCTGACTATCGTGTTTTCATTTATAACAAAGATTCAGCAAGCCTAATCACTCCCAACTTCAATTACTTTCAAACCGCCAAAGGTGTCTTCACCTGTAAGTTCATAAGTGACGCAAACGATGCTGACTATAGGCTTATCATTCACTGTGCGACAACCAATGCCTCTTCTGGAACAGTTGAGTTTGACAATGCCACCATTGGACCAAACTCAAAGGTGCAAGGTGCTTTTATTAGTGACTGGTATGACGGTGCTCTGTCTGTTTGTAGCTGGAACGCAAACGAGACAGTCAGCTCAAAATGGAGGCGTGTTGGTAGCCACATTCAGGTTCAAGCAAAGGTGTCTCAGTCCGGTGCGCCAAACTCAGCAGCTCTTTACTTTAAATTGGGAACTCAGTTTGCGATTGATTTCGGTAAGCTGTTAAAAAATTCTGGAAACAACCTGACATCAGTTGGTCATGGTCTCTTTGAAGATGATACACCTAGAGAACACTATCAGCTTTCGGTTGATGTGGACCATGACAACTCACAACTACAAGTGAGGACGTACAGGGCTGACGTTAGTGATACTAAACTTCAAGACGTAACTGAAACAAACCCTGTCACAGTTGGCAGCGGTGACAGTGTTACCATTTGGGTTGAGCTTCCTATCGTTGGTTGGGACGCAACGCAAGCCCTGACAAATAATTCTATCTATAGAATGTCAAACATCTTAGTCAACGGAACACAGCTCACTGGTGGAACTGCTGCTGCTTCTCTTGGTGAGTATAGGACTTTTATTAAGAACTCCTCTAGTGATGCTGGCGCGGTTGACACAAGTGCCGCTTCTGTCTCAACCGCTGACGGTATGCTGATTCATAGTGACAACTACGCCACGGCTGGAACGGCTGGACAACCTAACAGGTGGGAGATCTTTGTTGGAAAAAATAAGGCAGTAAGGCTTGAGTTTTATAAGGACACTGGGAAGGCAAACGCCCTTGACCCACAAATGCAGATGTCAAACACAGACACCTATGTGGTTGGCACAAGACATTCATACGACTCAACCTCTGGGATTCTTTACGTTGACACTATGTCTCAGGATAGTGACTGCACAAATAGATCCTGTGGAACCTACTTGACTGGTGCGAGTGGTTTTCAGGTTGGAACTGACGCCTACTTTGACGTAATAGTCACAGACCCCGTTGCCACCTTTGCCAGTGAGAACAATCCTGATTCTGAAGTGTATGTCTATGCTGGCAATGGTCACGGATCAACAAACAACAAGATAAGAAGGTTTACATCAAGCTCAACCACTGGGAGCGCAATTAGTTACACTGATAGCTCAGCTAATGGTGGAAGCTTTACCATTGAAGAAAATGGTATGTATTCGATTTCATATAGGGACAACAAGACAACGGCTGGTGCCTTCAGTTTTGGCTTAAGTTTGAACAGCTCACAACTAACAACAAGTATTGAGTCAATCACCGATGCTGACAGACTACAGGCATCACAAGGTGATCAGATTGCAACATCTTGCTCAGTCACAAAGAGGCTTTCAATCGGTGACGTTATAAGAGCGCATACTGATGGCGCAGCGGACGCAACTGGCTCCAATGCTACCATAGTAAGAATCACAAAGATTGCAGACTAAGGGGGAATGATGAAAGCACTTGTTTACCATGAGAACGAAGATGAGCAGATGATTGTTGAGATGCGTGGTCCTAATTGGAGGTGGCATGCTGGGGAAGTGATATGGGATGAGCGTCTTCATGGGCCCTTGCCCTTAGACCTTTCTGAGCTTGGTGGATACTCAAGAGCTGAAGCTCCCCATCCCAACAACCCCTTGGTGACTGTTTATTCGCTAGAAGTGGATGAGGTAAAGCGTGACGCACAGGTGAGCAAGAAGGCACAAGAAGCCATTGATGCTCAAGGCAAAGCACAAGAGAAGCTTCAAAGGAAAGCCCTGATTGACGGGATTAATAGCGCAAACACGATTCAAGACTTGAAGGAAGTGGTGAAAGCCCTTATAGTTGAATCACGACTCTAGGGGGCCAGTCCTTTCTTTTCGTGACTCCTAACACGCATTGACTTATTCACCTACACTGGCCCCCACTTATGAACCAAGTCCCAACTAAAATCATAATTCATTGCAGCGCAACAAAGAATTTCATGCACGTCCCTGCCAAGACTATAAAGAAGTGGCACATGGACAAGGGGTGGTCTGACATCGGTTATCACATAGTGATTCAACCCGATGGTGAAGTTGAACTAGGAAGGCCCCTGAACGTAATAGGAGCGCACACACGGGGTTTTAACAGGGATTCTATAGGAATATGTATGGTGGGCAACGATCGCTTCTCTAAAGCCGCTTTTAGGGCTTTAAGGGAATACATATACGGGTTGCAGATGACCTATGACATTCCGTATCACAAAGTATTCTGTCACTATGAATTCACCAAGCACAAGACTTGCCCCAATATGCGAGCGGCTGACCTTGTAGCTTGGCTGATCTATGACAACGATGACTCAATTCTTGAATACATAGGTAAGTCACCATACACTTGAAACTGGTTGAGCGTTCAACTAGGCTGATGGTGCTACGGAAGGCTAAGTCAGCCGACTATCAACCAAGGAGAAAAATAATGGAACAAAAAGGCGTAAAAGAACTGACTGAAGTGATTGAATTGATTGAGGCACTAGCACTCAAGATCATTCCAGCCGTTGCCGATGGTGTTCAGCTTCATGACATTCAGGTGTTACTAGATCAAGACCTATTGGACAAGGCAAAGAAGGCTCTTGAAGGACTCACTGAGATTGATGATGAGATCAAAGACCTTTCATGGGCTGAAGGAGCTGCTCTTTCACCGCGTCTTTTCTTGATGGTGCAGGGTGTTGTTGCCAAGCTACCTAAGAAAGCCGAAGAGTGATTCAAGATATAGTCGTGGCAGTCAAGGTGGTCTTTCAGGTCATCTTGGTTGCCTTTGGGACTTTCAAGAAGTCTCCCAAACAAAAGAGAAGAGAAGCACTTGGTGAACTATCGCGCGCACTCAAGAAGTATGACTCTGGTGATACTTCTGACCTTGAAGACTTTATCAATAAGCGGATGTGATAAGGGCTTAGATGTTAAGCTGTATCGTCTTGACTCTGACAGGGGTGGTCTTGTGCGTTCACAGGATGATGAGTTTTATTCTTGCTCAGATCAAAGCGTTGATGGGTACGTTTGCATCTCAAAAGAAGACTTTACTACCTTAGTCAATTCTTGCTTGGAAGAATCAGGCGTTCCCAAGGAGTCACGCACTTCAATAGTTGATTTAATTCAGTGACTTTCCTGTGATAACCTAAAGAGGTTGATTTCACGGGGGTTTCTTTGTCTGATGGTCTTGCTGCACTTGAAGAGTTGACTCATCGCCTTGATAGGCGTGACAGGCTGATTGTCTCTATCTTAAAAGCACAACACGTTTTCATTCGTGGTGAATCCTACGCCAAGGCGTTTGATCTATTCCTTGAGACTCTTCTGGACTTCACTGGCAGCGAGTACGGATTCATTGGTGAGATAAGAACAGACAAAGTAAATCCCTATCTCAAGACCTTTGCAATCACAAACATTGCCTGGAATAAAGAGACTAGGCAGTTCTACGAAGACAACGCACCTGATGGGCTTGAGTTCCACAAACTATCATCACTCTTTGGTAGAACTGTGCAAACAGGTGAAGTGGTCATTGCCAATGATCCCAAAAATCATCCCTATGCTGCTGGTATTCCTGAAGGCCACCCACCATTGAAGGCTTATCTTGGTATGCCCCTAGTCTTTGAAGAAAAGATGATCGGAATGTTTGGCATTGCCAACAGAGAGGGTGGTTATTCTCAATCACTAGCTGATGAGCTTCTCCCATTGTGTGAAAGTATCTCCAACTTCATCTTTGGATACCAGTATTCAAGAGGTTATCAATGAGCGATTGGGGTGAGTGGGGAAAGCACGTTCTTGCTGAATTAAAGCGCAACGATCAAAACATTGAGAAGCTTGACGAGAAGATTGACTTGATGGTTCAGAAACTAGTATTGCTTGAGCGTGAGGTTGCTGTGTTTAAGACCAAGATAGGGGCAATCGGCACCGTGGCATCAATGATTGTGATAGGGCTTGTTGAGCTGTTTAGAATGTTCAAAGAATGAAAGAAACTGAAATTCAAAACTCAATCCTTCAGTATCTAAGCAGAAGGACTGACGTGTGGTGCTGGCGCAATAACAACACACCAACGTATGACCCTATAAGAAAGTGCTTCAGGAAAATGCCAAAGTGGACACCCAAGGGAGTGCCTGACATTGTCGGTATTCACCACACTGGCAGGGCTGTCTTCATGGAAGTGAAGACAAAGACGGGCAAGATAAGTAAAGATCAAGCTGCCTTCTTAGAGAAGGCCAAAGCCCTTGGTGCAATCGCTGGCGTGGTGAGAAGTGTTGAAGATGCTGCTGACTTACTCGCCTTAGCTTGTCTTTTACCTATCATTTAAAAAGTCCCCAACTCATAATTAACCTGATCGTGATCGTGACCGTGACAGTGACCATGACAGTGAACTTGGATTTGAGCCTAACCATGATCGCGACCCTGACCATGACCATAATCGTGATAGTGATCGTGACCGTGACAGTGAC
>Ga0070749_10003578_pt1 | contig 10378 bp, 19 predicted proteins | sample VirMetDEL_Nov_18_FD_75180 | JGI IMG/M metagenome (GOLD analysis project Ga0070749, IMG submission 75180) | Aqueous microbial communities from the Delaware River and Bay under freshwater to marine salinity gradient to study organic matter... | ecosystem: Environmental > Aquatic > Marine >...
AGACTTGCAACTGTAGCAGACATTGCAACATTATCACCGCCAATAATAAAGGAAGTAGCGGATACTGTATCAAAAGATTGATTCTTTGCAATAACAAGCGTACCAGAACCTGTAATACCTGTAGTAGTTACGCCATTTTCTGTAAGATAAATACCTGTACCAGTATTAAGTGCAGTCATTGTACCTGCACCTGCAAGACCTGTAATGTTAGAACCATCACCATAAAGGAATGTTGCACTTACAACACTAGTAGTAACATTTTTTGAAATAACAGGACCTACTGCTGTAAATGTTCCTGTAATATTTAAATCATTTGAAATAGAAGTAGCACCATCAACATGTATTGTTCCTGCTACACTAACATTGCCTGATATATTAGAATTTCCTGCTACATTTAATGCACCACTAACAGACACATTATTTTCTACATAAAGAGAAGATCCTGATAATGTACCACCTACAAAAGCAGCAGCACTAATAGTTGTTGTAGCTGTTACATCTGTAATACGTCCTTGTGCATCAACAGTAAAAGTAGATCCACCTGTATAAGTTCCTGCAGATACAGAAGTATTTTCTAAAGTAAATGTAGGATTACCTGCTGTACCATCTGCATTAGTAACACTAATACCTGTAGATCCTGTAAGTGTTCTTCCTACTACAGTACCTGCATTACCTACTGCAACACCAGTAATATTAGAAATATCTGTTATTGCATTAATTTGTTCAGCAGTTTTTGTAATGGCTGTGCCGTTTAATTGTAAAGTACCATTAATATTTACTGCAGCATTAGAAATTTGTAAGGCAGAATTAGTTCCATCACCATCTTGAATAGTTCTTACAGTGCCATCAATTCCTGCATTAGCTACACTTGTTTGTATTTGAAGCAAATCCTTATAAGTACTTGCAATTGTTTTACCAGTTAAACTTGCCATTACACTAAATTCCAATATCCAGTTTCATTTTGCCATTCTGTGGTTGCATTTTCCCACGTAATATTTCTATCAGTATTATTTTCTGGACGAGCATCTTTAATAAAGTATCGCTCATCTATCCGTGGTGATCTATTCTGTGGATGATTTTTTAAATCAAACTGACCATCAAAGTCAGTAGGACAAATCATCATACCATAACTATTCTTTTTTAATTGGTTAAGTTTGTATCTAAAACCACATGTATCACAAATACCAAAAACATTCTTTCTTCCTGCCATTATACCATAATCCTTGGTTTAAGCAAAAGGTTTGTTCGTTCTCTGTCTTGTTCCATTGCACGAATCATACGCTCTTCATACTCTGTTTTTAACATAGTAATACGTGACATATCTACACCAGGTCTTTTTATTGCCATATTATATGCAAGTCCTGCTGTAAGGCACGGAAGAAATTTACGTGATACATCTGCGGTTTCTATAGCAGATTTATTTACATCCTGAAGATATGTAAATGTTTCTGTTTTAATTGTATCAGTTGAGTTTTCTGGTATAGGCCAAAGATGCATAGTAGCAAAGTCACGACCATTACGAATAGCGTATTGTGTAGTACGACCTGTCTGACCCTTATTAGGGATCTTCATATACTCTTCCATTGAAATACGTTGAAGTTGAATATCTTGTCCATCTCGATTATGAACAGCTTCAAGAACATCTACTGTTGCGCTAGAAAATGCATAAGCAGTAACACTAGTTGTTAAAGATACAGTAGATGTACCTATTGACCATAACATTACGCCACGGTTTTGCCAATCCTGTAATAGCAAATTGATGGAGCGTCTTGCAGACTTAGGCTCATTACCTAATGTCTGCTCTCCACCAATCATTTCACTTGCTTCTTGGATAACTTCGTCAATATCCATTGAGAAGTTATATGTACCTGACGATGCCATTAGTATAACCTATTCTTTCTCTGAACTGATTGGGCTGTACGCTTTACGCCATTCTTTTTGCCAGTAGTCTTCTTTAACCTTTTTTTCATAGGTGTTTTTGTTACTTGTTGGCTTATGTTTGAACGACTTATAGACATTTTTAATAAAGACAGTTATGACCAACCATGCCACCTTTTTTATATTTCTTCATCATACCGCCAGCCTTACGCTTATATGTATATTTCTTAGGTCCTGCAGTATTTGGTCCTGACATGCCAGAAGTTTTATCATTACCGTATGGATCTTTTTTTCGTGCTTTAGATGCTTTCTTACCAGCCATTCCTGCTTTATTCATCATGATTATTTTCTCCCATATTTTTTATGTGTTTGAGTTTTTGGTGGACTTTTTTTACTACCGCTTGGACCAGCCCATAGCTTTTTATCAGCCCAATAAGCAGCAGACATTTTACCTTTAGCAATGTTTTTAGCGTGACGTGCTTTAAACGATTTACGAGCAGCAGGAGAGTAGTTGTGACCCATAGACGAATCACCATAATGAATAAGTTTAATCTTGTCTCCTTCTTTAGCCAAGACCATACCCTTTTTACCTGCCCTATCAGATTTTCTAGGCTTATTAAAGCCAGCAAATTTTTTACCACGATATTCAATTCCCCCTGATGGTGATCTTTTAACGCCTGGATACTTACTCATTTTACTTTCCTATATGTTCTAACTTTTTTTGCAACAGTCTTAGGCTGCTTAACGAATTGTTTTCCCTGCTTAGATCCTTTTCTTTTAGCTGCTGAAGTCTGCGCATATTCTTTTGCGGATAATGCTTTGATCGCTTTTTCTGGTAAGTAACGCTCACCTGTTGCTTTTGAACCTTGTGTGGACGGCTTACCACTTTTGGTTCTCCACTTTTGTTTTGTCCAAGCCTTTAAACTCCTTTGAGATTTTTTTAATGCCATGTCTAATTCCTTATTATATCATTATATTCTTTCACTTGCAATCCTTCCAAAGTGAAACATAAACCAAATAAAAGCAGCAACAGGATACTGACAAAGAATAATCAATGTACTGAGTAAAAGTATTTCAAATGTATCTAATAAAAAGTATTTCATATTGGTATTATAACATACCACGTGCCTTTAGTCCAATATAAAATAGTACTCCTAAAATACCTACTCCTATAATAATTGCAGCACTAAGAACAATTGTTTCTAATAACTGTTGTTTTTTTCTTTGTGCTTCTTTTTGTGCTTCTATTCTTGCTTTTCGTGCCTCTGCTTGAAATCTTTGCCAATCATTCCATAATCCAGGACGACCAACATATAACATAATCTGTTTTAGTTCTGCTTCTTTTTCTTTAATGACTTCTAATGCCATAAACTCTTCAAAATCATTACCTGTATAAAATGGACTATTTTTTTTCTTTATTACTTTTCTTTGTAAATCTTCTTTACCATCTACAAATTTAGCAATCTGACTACCTACACTGGCTATGTCACGACCATTAGATACTGCCTGTTTAATAACTTGGAATGCTGCGTTAGCAGCGGCTAATTCTGCTAACATTTTAATACACCTTTACTACGCCTTCTTTTATATACTTAGGTATGCAATATGCGGTAACACGATCTCTTGCGTCCATCCAATCCAAGTAGCGGTAAGTTCCGTAACGCTTGGTTGTTTGGGCTGCGTAAAAATTGCAGGTGGTAATAGATGCGAAATACATATCTCCACTAGCGAGATAACGATTCTCTCCAGTACCAATATAGATGACGAGCAAGAAGACGTGAAGCATTCCATTATTATTTATCTACAGCATCATCGTGCAGTATCCATTGCAACCGCCTGACATCTGCACGTAATTCTTCAATGTCTTTTGCAGTAGCATGACCCACCATAACTTCACGCATTTCAAGTTGAAGGTCATTTACAGTTTTCATATTCCATGCAGCCAATGCCATAAGAGCTACCATGAAACCACCAATAATTTGTTTTTCCATTATGATTTATATCCACCGCCCTTGGCTTTATATTGTTTAGCTAACATTTGTGCTTTACGTGCAGACCATTGTCCAGATGCACCGCCCTTATTACCAGACTTAATACTTTCAAATAAACGCTTACGCATTGTAGGTTTTGTATAGTTACCTGCTTTATTTACAGATGACTTAGGCTGACCACCAAGTGCCAGCCCTTTAGTCTTTCTAGAATAAGATCCCCTGCCTTTCTTTGGTTTTACTACTTTAGGCTTGTATTGCTTTTCTTCCAAGGTCTTTGCCATTGGGTTTCGTTTTTTACCTGCAGTAGATAGGCTAATAGCCACAGCTTGTTTTTGTGGCTTGCCTTCCTTTTTGAGTTTACGAATGTTCTTGCTAATTGTTTTAGCAGAACGACCTTTTGCTAACGGCATAGTAATTTACCTTTTTGGTTTACGTGCTGCTCCCCAACCCTTTACCTGACGTGCAGAAGGATTAGAATATTTTTTAGAAGGCATTTGTTCTAAAGATACAGAGCCTTTAGTTTTAATTTCTTTAATACTTATTTTTCCTCCCTTTTTATATTTAGATGCAGCTTTTGGGTTCATTTTCTTTTGCACTTTTTCAGGTAGTTTAGAAAATCCTTTATATTTAAAAGGAGTAACTTTACCACCCTTTTTTAAATTAGGATTAGCACGACTGCTTACACCTACATTGCTACGCTTTTTATTTTTTGCTGCATCAAGAAGGCTTTGACCTTTTGCTAGATTACCCTGTGTTCCTGCAATAGCAGCTTTACCTGCTTTAGACCCAGTACCACCATACATAACCATAAGGGCTTTACGTTCTTCTGAACTACTAGGAAAAATATTTCCTTTAGGACCAAAACCAGTATTATCACCTGAAGTAAAGTTTGTACGTTTTTTAACTTTAGTACGTTCTCTCGGTGCAGGTGATTTCATTTCTGTAGGTTTTGCTTTTGGAACTGGAACTGATTTAGCAGCAGGTGCAGCTTTAGCTGGTGGAGTACCTGTAGGTGCGGTTTGTCCTGTCATTATACCTGCCATTAATGCTTTCATAGCTGCAGTATTAGTATTAGGTTTACGAGGAGTAGGAGTAACTCTTGCACCACTACGTTTAGGTGGTCCTGATACTCTAGAAGAAGGACGAGCAACCTGACGTGGTTTAGCAACTACAATGTCTTTACGTGCGCCACTACGCTGTGGTGGTCCTGATACACGAGCAGGTGGTCTGCCTGATCCACCAGTTCCTGATGATGTAGCAGGTTTTGGTTTAGGCATACGAGATGCTTGAGCAGCACGTTCTGCACGTTGAGCAGCAGAAGGTACAGTACGAGAACCTGCACCACTAATAGGTTTAAAGGGTTTAGCCGCAGTAACAATAGCTTGAGAAGGTTTTTGAACTAACTCACCACCTTGTTTTTGTGCTTCACGAATTGCATTAGGATTACGTGGAACTGATTTATATACTGGTTTTCCACCAATAATAAATTTAAAAATTTTACTAATCATTACTTTTTACCTTTCATTGCTTTGCCATAACCTTTCATAGCTGCTCCGCAACCTTTAGGTCCTTTGCCTACCTTACCACCTTTTTTATAAAGACCAAGAGATCTAAGAACTTCTTGTCCAAGTAACATACCTTGATCACCCATAATATCTACATAATCATATGCAGCCATAGGAGTTAAAGCTGCTCCCATTGTTTTAAGTTTTCCCATCTTTTTTCTTTTGCGTCCTCTACCTGTTGGTAGTGCTGTAGTACCTGCCATTATTTTGATCCTTTCATAGCTTTACCATAACCTTTCATAGCTGCTCCACAGCCACGTGGTTTTGATCCTACCTTACCACCTTTCTTACGATATGTATAGTGTAAAGGATCAGATTTAATACTACGTGCCTTAGAATGAACTGTACCACGAAGTTTTTCCATTGTTTCTTGTTTAGCTTTATCAAAAGATTCATCAATCTCTTGTTTAAGATTATCTGCTTTTTCTTTAGTAATCGTACCTTTTTTTTGTGCTTCACTAATGTCTCTTTTTTGTTCTGCAGCTTTATTATCTAATTTTTTCATTGCGGATTGTTGTTGCTTTTTAACAGATGATCTAGCCTGTCTCATAGCTTCAGCTGCACCTACAGTTTTTGGTTTAGATAATTCTTTTTTACGTTCTGCTAATTCTTTTGCAGATGTAGGTTCACCTGCACGTTTAGCTTTTTCAATACGCTGACGAAAAGAAGGCATTTTACGTCCTGTACCACGTCCTGCACGAGAACCTTCTCCTGCCTCTCTAGCAACCATAGAAGCAGGTGGAGCAAAACGTCCAGTTGTTTTTACTTCAGCACCGTCTTTTGTTTTAACAATTTTAGCCTGTCCAGTACTTACTAATCGTCTAATCTGCTTACGTGAATAATTTTTTAAAACAGGATCAAGTTCAATTTTAGATGCCGGAACCATATTTAAACTAAGTTCAGTTAGTTTTTCTCCTGGCTTACGTTCAATAGTAGATACCATTTTTTGTAGTTTAGGTTTTTCTGTTAAACCTTTTTTAGCTGCTTCCATTTCTTTTTTAACTTGTGTAATAAGACGTGAACGCTCTGCTTTTTGTTTTGCAGTTAAACTTTTAATATCACCTTTACGACCTTTTTCAGCTATCTTTCTAGCCTCACCAGGTTTCATTACAGTCTTTTTAGGTTTAGGTGTACGACCTTCAGCAATAGCTTTAGCTTCCATTGTCTTTTTACGAGAAGCTGCAGCTTTAGCATAGCGTCCCTTACGTCCACGCTTTGCTGTTGTCTTTAAACCTTCTTTAATAATTTTACTTAATGCCATTGTTAGGTACTCCCCATTATAACTGGATTATCTGCACCTGCTGGACTTGCAGGAGTTTCCATATCATCTCTACGTGTACGTCTTGCCTGATTCTGTAATGTCTGTACAGCTTGCATATATCTTTGCTCAAATAAAGCAACAAGTTCAAAGTTTTTCATAAAGACCATTGCTTCTACCATTGATGCATTAAATAAAGCATCATAACAATAATCAGAAAAATAATTAGTTGGTGTTGCAGATGCAAGAGTTACAGGTCTTGAAACATGAACAACTTCTCCGTTAACTGTTGAAGAAGGTGTAGGTGCTATTAATACAGTTGTATTATTACGTCTTGCATAATACTCAGGTGTACCTGTGCTTGCACTTACAGGCCAATAATCACGTATATATTCATCTGTACGCTGTAAAAGATTAATTCTTGTACCATCAGATACAATATTAAAGTTCTTGACAATACGTGTACCAGATGGTAAAGTAATATTATTATTACCAGAACTTACAGCTACTGAAGTATATGTTACTAAACCATAGTCATCAAGATCCCTTGTCAGACGTTCCTCTGCACGATTAACCATTTTAGGTATGTAAGACAAAAATTCTGAACCATCGTTTTCGGTTGCAGCAATTAAGTCGTCTACAAGATATGTATAATTAGCCATAGAAAATACCGACAGTCGCTGTAGATGTAGGAGCAGAAACTTTAACTACACCATTAACTCTTAATCCAAAGTCAGGTAAAATAATATCACCTACATCACTTGCAGTTGTACCTACAAATTTTAAATTACTGCCTTTAATATTACCATATGGATCGGTAGAAACGCCTGTAATAAGAAATGTTCCTATTCCAGAATATGTTACACCTTTGATTCGGGTATCAGCTACAGTAGTGCTAGTTGCAATATCTAATACTGCACCATCGCCTGTAACGAATCCCTGTCTTATATTCGTTGCCATAATATAATTCCTTTATTGTTAGTTAGTTAGTTTTATTATTATTATGTTATCTTACTATTATACAAAAAAAAAGAGGAATACGAAAGTACTCCTCTTAATTTTTTAAAGTTTTTTTAACTTTACGATTATGCTCCAGCAGAACCGTAGAAGCTACGCCAGTCTGACCAGCCAAAGCTATAACGCTCACGAGCCTTAAAGCGTAGGTTGCCTGTATCAAAATCTGGTTCCATTTTTGTCTGAAGAGGCGCACGGACAAACATCTTAGCACCATTAGGACAATCGGTCTTAATGAACCAAGCATCCGTATCAGTAAATCGGCGGTTAACAAAGAAACCACCTGGAACAAGACCTTGGCTACGAATAGCGTTGATCTTATTAGTGTTAGTTGCACCAATAGAAGCATCGGTCGTATTAACACCAATTGTGGTTGACATTGTGCTGTTCAAGATTTGATCAGCTGTGAATGCCAAGTCTGAAGGAATATGCAAGGACTTAGCTTGCAGACCAATCAGAATACCACGGTCATCTTTTGCTTTAGAGATTGAAATCAGTGCAGATTCAAGTGATGCTTCTGCAAGATCCCCTGTCAGCAAGTTACTCTGATCTCCATCACCAATAGTAGGGTGTGAAGCAGAAAACAATGCTGCTCCGTCACCACCAAGATATGAAGTGCTGAAGCCGTTGTTAAATACATCGGCAGCTTTAACTTGCTTAGTGTTAGCCATAGCACGAGCAAGCCCTCTGGCACGTAGCTTTGCAAACGTGTCATAAAGGTTGTCTTCCATAGCTTCTTCTGTTACTGCAAATGCCAGTGCCACAGTTTCATGTGTGTAACGAGCAGTGTAGCTTTCTTGTGCATCGTCATAAGATACGGCAGAACCTTCACCTTTAACAGGTGCAGTACCAAATCCTGTGAACAATACTTCTTCTTCAAACGCACGATCTGAATTTTCAGTTTCAAATAGCGGTGCGTGTTCGTCAGAAACTTCCCCATATTCCATGCCAAATACAGCATTAAGACCGGGAAGAAGTTCTTTAGCAATACTAGAACGATTAATAGCCATTATTTATCTCCCTTAAATTAAAATGCTGGATCAGCACCAGATGTAGGTGCAGTTACGATTGCGTCATGGAAGTTGTCGGTATGTTGTACCAGACGTACATTCATTTTTAGATATGCACGTTGAGCAGCATTATCAACATCATTCCCTGGTTCTTCTACTGGATCAAGCGCACGAACCATAGCAATGGTTGATGTACGACCAGCAGCTTGAACACCATGACCTGACATACCTGTAAAGGTAGAGCCAGAACCAAGTGTCACAGCAAAGTTTTGTGAGCCATAAAGATCACCAGCAGTTACCGAAGCATCTGCCTGAACTTCAAATACGGCACGAGCATCATCAGCAACCATAGCATATGCTTCAGTTGCAGATGTACCAGAAGGCCAGTACTTACTCCATTTTTGTTCACCGTTAGCGTCAGCAACGTAACGGCAACCCATAAACACACCCTGTGCTACTTCTGTAGCAGTGGTGATAACTTCCACTTTCCCTGCATTAATACGGACAAGATCGCCAGTAAAAATATTCGCTCCGTAAGCTGAAGCAATTGGGTATTCATTTGTACCCATATTGTTCATATTACTTCCACGTTTACGAGAAGGACGGAAGCCAAACAGTGATTTAGATGTAGTCATTGTTATTCTCCCTTATTAAAAAAGATTGCACTTCAAGTATCTTGTCCGAATTCTAAATTAGTCTTGAAATTTAGGTGTTCGTCCTTTAGTTACTTGAGTTTTACTATTGTTACGAATTGGCATTCGTGAATCATTTTGGTTCATAAGTTGTGCATTAACTGCATCTACCATTTCCCTACTTTGATTTTCAAAATACCGTTGACGACTTTCTGCCTTACGTACAGGCATTTTTGCTAGAGCCAAATCTCCACGACAGATTGTACCCTGATATCGTCCATTGTCTTTCACGAAAGACGAGTGCTGCATTTCGGGAACTTCTTCTATACCTACGAATTCCCATCCTTCAGCCATCTTCTTACCAATGTTGTTGTAATCTTCCTGACCACGAATAGTCATTCTAATCCAACGAAGTTTAAGACCTTGGTCTACAAATCGGTTTGTTACGGCTTCTGGAATGTCCAAAAGACTCGGTTCACGATATTCATAATCCATATCTTTTGAGTTCATTTCCCTTGATTCAGCATTACGTGATGTTGTTGTTGTATTACGTGCCATTTTTTAATCCTCCACGCTATTAATAATTACTGCTAATTGAAGTGTACTCACCATCGGATCGTTCAACCTTCAATTTTTCAGCGGCATATTGTTCCAGTGGTATTCCCCATTTTTCAGCTAGTCTTATATCTTCTTTGGATAGCTTGACTTTTTTATTAGATGAAGATGTTGAAGTGCGTGATGCTCCACCAACCACTTGGGCAGGAGTTGACGTTTCCTGCACACGATCTTGTTGTATTGTCTGCCCAGTAAATCTATCAGGGAATCTATTACGAAGCCTTGAATCAATTTCTTGGTAGAAATCTTCTTCCGAAGGATCATAACCTTCGCTTTTTAGTTCGTTATCAATTTCCAGTGCAAGAGTAGTCATAACTGAATCTTGACCAAACCAAGCATTTCTTCCTGCCCATTCAACAGCCATCTTATCATATTCTACAGGCTGCATATTTTGTGTTTGGACAGGTGTATTAAC
>Ga0070749_10003579_pt1 | contig 10376 bp, 10 predicted proteins | sample VirMetDEL_Nov_18_FD_75180 | JGI IMG/M metagenome (GOLD analysis project Ga0070749, IMG submission 75180) | Aqueous microbial communities from the Delaware River and Bay under freshwater to marine salinity gradient to study organic matter... | ecosystem: Environmental > Aquatic > Marine >...
CAAGTACCAGTAATTGTTAACAAAACGACTACATAATAAAAACATATAAACATGGGATTTAAAAGATTTGATCCAGAAGATCTAGTAATAAGTAATGCTTCGATTACCTCTACAGTATGGAGTAATAATACTCCTACCTTAACGGAATTTTATACCTCCTCAGTACAGGTAATTGGTAGTACCTCAGAATATTATTTTAATGTTTATCAAACATCTTCTACGGGTGCAACAGCAGCAGTTCAATTTAGTGTTGCTTATTGTGATTCTAGAGGTAGTGGTAGTACATTCTTAAATGCTTTAGTAACAGGTTCTACTCCTACTAAAACAAATTATGGTCAATACCGTACTTTAATTTTAGGAGATGAAAATGCTAGCTTTGTTTTTGGTAATCAAACATCTTCTTATTTTTATGTTCTTAATGTAGAAAGAGCTCGTTATAAAGAAGCTTTACTCCCTGGAACAATGACCCTTTACCTCTCAGGTTCAGGTGCTACATCTAAACTTACATTAACAGATGATAGTAATTTAGGGAATGCTGCTGTATTTACTGATGCTGGTAGAAGATATAATCTAGTATCAGGTTCAGCAGGTACTATAAACACAAGTGTTAACACAAATGGTTGGACAGCCAATTCAGGTTCATACGGTTGGTTCTTACCTGATGTTGGTTTGATTGTATTAAATGGAGAAGCTTTAGATGGAGCTGTAGCTTCAAACGGTATTGGATTAGGAACAACATTTGGATTTGATTCAGCTTCTTACAATGCCTCTAAAATTGTAAATTCTTTAAACCAAGCAGGAGATGGAGGTTTAGGATTCACATTAAACTCTAAAGAAACATTATCATCTGATTACATTTTCGTAAGAGCAAGAAACGGAGAATTTAACTACTCAGAAAACCCATCATTTATTTCAGGTTCAACTGGTGAAGTATTATTTGATCAATTTATTGATGATCCTCAAACTTATATTACAACTGTAGGTTTATATAACGATAACAGCGAATTATTAGCAGTAGCAAAACTTTCACGCCCACTACCAAAAGACTTTACAAAAGAGTTGTTAGTTAGGGTGAAACTAGATTTCTAAAATGAATGAGTGCATTCAAACAATTTACAACGAAGGATGTTGTCATAACGCCATTTGATGTCAATAAAGGATTTTCCTTTACTGGCACGGCGATGACAGCTTCTGATGTTGGGATTGAAGTATATGCTGGTCAAAAACCAACCTCTAGTGTCTTTATATCCCAATCAGCAATTCCAACTGGATTTGTTTTTACACAAAATACTACTGGGATTTACCATAGTATAAAACAGTTATATTATTCAAATTATCTAAGCTCAAGTAAAGGAGATTACGGAGTAAGCCAAAGTATTGTACCTGGTGTAACTCGTGAAGATGATAGATATGTTGGTCCTATTAATGCTCCTCGTTATGAAAATTATCTTCAATCAACATTAACCCAATCTAGATTTTTCCCTACAGGTTCAGGTACTGATGGCGATTTATCTGTTATTTCTATTCCAACAAAACTTTTTGGAGAAAATATTGTTCCTTATACATTTGAAACTACATACACTTCTTCAGGAGGTTTAGGTTTTAAAGTTGTGGATGATGGTGATGGTAACTTAATTATTTCTTCAACAACAGGTTCTTTTGGATATGGAGCTGGTGTTTATGGTGCTTTAGCTTATGGTGTTGAAGGGGGAGTTGTTGGTCAAGTAGTAGGTCAAATTTTCTATTCCCATGGTATAGCAGTATTTACAACAAGTTCAATGGCTGCCTTAGGAGCTGAAATGAGTTCTTCTTTAGTTAATTTAGATAATTTAGAAGTTAAATTTTCTTCTTCTCTTAGAATATATGAACATCAGTATAAATGTGTAATTAGTGAAAATGAATTTTTATTCTCACTTAATCCTACTTTACTATCTGGTAGTTTAGATGATGTTTATTATGATTTTGTAACAGGTTCAATATTTACCCCATATATTACAACTGTAGGGTTATACAATGAGCAAAATGAATTATTATTAACTGGAAAATTATCATTTCCTGTTCCAATTTCTCAATATGTTGATACTACTATTATAGTAAATTTCGACACTTAAAATTAATCAATATGAATTGGATTTATCAAAATAAAGAAATGATGGGGGTCTCTGACTTTCCTGATGAAACCTATGGCTTTGTGTATAGGATAGTTCACATCCCAACAGGTAAAGCTTATATTGGAAAAAAAATACTTCAAAATACAACTAAAGTAAAATTAACTAAAAGAGAATTAGCTGAATACGAAGGTGTAGTAGGTAGAAGACCTGCTTATAAACTCGCAGTTAAAGAATCAAATTGGAAATCATATTGGGGCTCTAACAAATATCTTAAAGAATTATATGAGACTGAACCAAAAGAAAATTTTGAACGTCATATTATAGTTTGTGCTCCTACAAAAAAGTTGTTAACTTATTATGAAGTAAAATACCAAATGGTATATCAAGTTTTAGAAAAACCAGATGAATTCTATAATGATAACATTCTTGGAAAGTTTTTTACACGTGACTTTGATGTCTGAAAATAGTTTCGTATATTGCCGCTTATGGTAAATGAACTACTTGTTAATTTAGTTGATTCTGTCTTAGGTGCAGGAAAAAGAACAGCGAGGGGCAATAAAGCTTATCACTGTCCTTACTGCAACCACCATAAACCCAAATTAGAAGTCAATTTTTCTAACAATAAAAAAGGATACAATCCTTGGCATTGTTGGGTGTGTAACAAAAAAGGTAGTCGTGTTTCTTCTTTATTTAAAAAAATAGGTGCATCATCTGAAAAATTTGAAGAATTAAAAAAACTTATAGGTTCTGAGATTGAAAATAATGAAACTGTAATTACCACAGAACTCAATCTTCCTAAAGAATATAAACCTATTATAGGTAACCGGGATATCTTAGCTCGACATGCTTTTGCTTATCTTAAATCCAGAGGTGTTACACAAGACGATATTGAAAAATATAATATTGGTTATTGTGAAACCGGAAGATACGCTAAAATGATTATTATTCCATCATATGATGAAACAGGAAAATTAAATTATTTTACAGGTCGTTCATTTGAAAAAGATCCATATGTAAAATACCGCAACCCAGAAACATCACGTGATATTGTACCATTTGAGTTGTTTATAAACTGGAGTATACCGCTTATATTGTGCGAAGGACCATTTGATGCCATAGCCATCAAAAGAAATGCTATCCCGCTATTAGGCAAAAATATACAACAGAATTTGATGAAAAAAATAGTTACTTCTGCTGTTGAAAAAATTTATATTGCCCTAGATTTGGATGCTATGAAACAAGCACTTAAATTTGCGGAATATTTTATTAATGAAGGAAAAGAAGTTTATTTAGTAGACCTGGAAGGGAAAGACCCGAGTGAAATGGGATTTAAAAATTTCACTAAGTTAGTTCAAAACACGTTTCCTCTTGATCAATATGGTCTGATGGAGAGAAAGCTACAATTATTATGAGTAAGAGAAACATTAAAAAGTCTTACGACAGAATCTTGGAAATCTCAGAAGATGCCAAGCAAATTACAATGCCAGATTCACGCTATTACAGACGTAATGGCGATTATTATCCCTCAGTAACCTATGTTTTAGGTTATTATCCAAAGGGCAAATATTTTGAAGACTGGCTTAAAAAAGTAGGTTATTCATCTGAATACATTGTAAAAAAGGCCGGGGAAGAAGGTACACAAGTACATGAGATGATTGAATCATTCTTAAATGGAGAAGAATTAAACTTCTTAGGCCCTCATGGTCGCCCACTTTACCATCCAGATGTATGGCAGATGTTTTTACGTTTTGTAGAATGGTGGGAAGAGTATAACCCAACATTGATTGAAACTGAAGTACACCTATTTTCAGATGAATTAAAAGTAGCAGGTACTTGTGATATGGTTTGTGAGATTGATGGTGAACTTTGGATTATCGACTTTAAAACATCTAACAATTTACAGACAACGTATGATTTACAAGCTGCGGTTTATGGTCAAATGTATAAAGAATGTTTTGGTAAAGAACCAAACAGGTATGGTATTCTTTGGTTAAAATCTAACAAACGTAAAGGTGCATCAGGTCGCATGCAAGGTAAAGGATGGGAAATGTATGAGTCATCTCGTACACAAGAGGAAAATCTTGATATTTTTAGAACAGTTAAAAAGTTATTTGATTTAGAAAACCCAACTCATAAACCTATCTTTACCCAATTTAAAACGCAAGTGAAACGAAAGTTGTGATATTTATACTAAAATACATTGATGATTTCACTGACACAACTTTTAAAGGAAGTTCAAGGTAACCCAAAAGCTGTAATTCTTGCTGGCGCCCCTGGCGCTGGTAAATCATCTATTGTTGGGGATGTACTTTCAGGATTAGGTCTAACTACATTAAATATTGATGATGATTTTATTAAAAATCTAAAAGATGCGGGTGTATCCTTAGACTTAAAAAAAGCAGATGCTGAAGGTAGAAGTAAAGCAGCTATTGCAATGCAAGCAGCTCAAAAAACCTATAAAGATAGACTAGAAAAAGAAATTAAAAACAAACAAAGTATCATAATTGATGGTACAGCTGCATCATATAATAAAACAGAAGAACTAAAAAATACTTTAGAAGAAGCTGGTTATGATGTGTTTATGGTTTATGTTTATTCTTCACTAGAAAAATCACTTAAGAAAAACGAAGATAGATTTGAACGTTCTAAAGGAGAAGATAGAAGTTTAATGCCTGCTATTGTAATGCAAACGTGGGCTAACGTAACTAAAAATTTTGAACCTTATAGAAATTTATTTGGTGATAATTTTGTAGCAACAACTAAAGACAAAAAACTTATTGATGCTCAGGATTTAGATGATATAATCGAAAAATATATTGTACCTTATATCCCTACAGATACAAAACCAAAGGATGAGAAAGCAAAAGCACGTTCTGAAAAACAAAAAGCAAAATTAGAAGCAGATATTAAAGCTTTAATGGCTAAGGAAAACATAGAAAATTCTATTCAATATATTGTATCTGCCGAAGAAGCACAATCTAAATTAAAACAATTTTTAAATGGCTAAAACAATTGCAGCATATGGAGGTGGATTTAAACCCCCTACAGCAGGTCATTTTGAAGTAGTAAAACGTACTTTAGAACAATTCCCTGAAATAGAGGAACTTACAATTTATGTAGGTGGTGGTGAACGTGACGGTATTACTCAAGCTGAATCTGTTCTAATTTGGGAAATTTATCAATCATACCTCCCTATGAAGGTTAAAATTGAACCTTCTAAAGCCCCAATTGGAGACATTATTCGTTTAGGAAAAAACAATCCTCAAGATGAGGTTTATTTTGTAATTGGAGCTCGTGAAAAAAATCAAGGTGATTTAAAAGATATTGAATCACGTACTAAGGGTGTTGAGGAAAAATACCCTAATATGAAAATTAAAGTTATTACAACCCCTGGAGGAGGTATGAGTGGTACTAATGCCCGTAAAGCAGCTAAAGTTTCTGCTGAGGAATTCTATAAGTACATCCCCACAGAACTAAAAGATGAAGAAAAACAAGAGGTTTACGATATTGTAAAACCTGTAATAAATGAATCACTTTTACCTTCAGTATCTGATATTAAAAGTAAATTAAAAGATTTAACTTTAGCCGTAAAACAACAAGGTGGAGATGCTAAAAAAGCACTTGCTATGTTGCTTAAAGCCGCTAAAGGTGAAACTGATCTAACAGATGACGATAAAGCATTTATTAAATTACAATTACAAGATGCTTTAAAATCAGTTGGGTTTGCTACTTTATTTGCTTTACCTGCGGGTTCATTAGTATTAATGTTACTAAAAGCTCTTAAAGTATCTCAATACATTACCCCATCTTCATTCTTAAATGAAAATGCTACTTATTCTAAAGACATTGACATTATAGAAAAATGTGCTGCCTTAACAAACCATATGCGTGATAAAGGATACAAGATTGATCCTTTACCTTCGATTGAATTTATTAATGGTGATACTGAAAATGCTAGAGATTTCTTTGGCAAAACGGCATATTACGATCCAAACGAAAAGAAAATTGTCCTCTATACTGAAGGACGTCATCCAAAAGATATCGTTCGTTCGTTTGCTCACGAGATGATTCATCATGTGCAAAATCTTGAGGATCGTTTAGGTAATATTACAACAACAAACACTCAAGAAGACGACCATTTAAATGATATTGAAGCTGAAGCTAACCTAAAAGGTACCATGACGTTTAGAAATTGGACTGACAGCTTACAAGAAAAGAAAAACAAAGATCCATTTGGTTTAAATCAATTTGCTCGTGAATTAGTTCAAGATTTAGAAGAATCATTTTTAGAAAATATCATCCCTAAAAAAGATGAAAAAGCAGCCCCATACGGTTCAGGTTATAAAAAAATAAACGAAGGTGTATATGATTTTATTGTCTCTAAATTGGCTAAAGACGTTACGGATACTTGGGTAATGCAATTTAAAGAGGACCCAAAACGTTTATTTGCTTTACTTGATACAAGTTATGAACTTGAAGATGCTAAAGGTCGTCCTTTAGAATTTGATCTTTTAGCTAAAATTGATTTTAAGAAAACTAAAGATAGAATATACAAAGTAGATGGAGGTGCAAACGAAGGTGATGATGAGAGTGAAGGATTTATTGCTCTAAACTTCCAGGTAGATCCTAGAGAATTACCTAAAATGTGGTCTACAATCGCTATGGATATTCGTGATGTTTTACGTCACGAGATTGAACATTTGACCCAAGGTGGTTGGAATGTTCGTCAAGATAAAGAAATGGAAGATGATCAAATGATTAGAGATCTTATCCAAAAATATAAAGTAATGGCCCCTAAAAACTACTTTCTTTTAGATAAAGAAGTAGATGCTATGCTTCAGGGTATGTATTTTAAAGCTAAAAAATCAAGAAGACCATTTGCAGATGTAATTGAGGATTATCTTGATATGGTAGGTTTAGAACCTGAAGAAAAAGAAGAAATTAAAGATCGTTGGAGAAGCAGAATAAAGGCATTATCTTTACCATTATTTGAAGAACTAGAAGAAATGGAATATGAAATTTACTCCGATATGGATGGAGTTATTACTGATTTTGATGCTCAATTTATGAAAGCTTCTGATGGGATTCGTCCTTCAGAATACGAACGTAATATGGGTAAAGAAGGGTTTTGGGAATTAGTAGATGGTAAAGGTGTAGGTTTCTGGGTAGGAATGCCCTGGATGCCTGATGGCAAACAATATTGGGATTATATTAAAGATTATAATCCTATTTTGTTATCTTCACCTTCTCGTTCAAGTACTTCTCGTTTAGGAAAACGATTATGGGTTAGAAATCAACTCCCAGGAACAAAATTAATCTTAGCACAAGCTAAAGATAAGCAAAATTACGCTCGTAAAAATCGTATCTTAATTGACGATAGACCATCAAATATTGAAGAATGGGTTGCTCAGGGAGGTATTGGTATCCTCCATATCTCAGCAGCAACAACAATAAAAAAATTAAAAGAATTGGGGTTATAATGTATACCTTAGGTAAAAAAACAAGTGGTTATAAGGGTGGATCATTGAGAGATAGATCCACCCCTCAACCTTCATCTTTACCTAAACCATCTACCCAAGAAGATATAAATAATCTTTTATCTTCTATTTCTAATTCATATTATGAACATGCTATCTCTAAAGAAAATTTAGAATACCTTACAGCATATTTAACTAGTTTTAAAAATAAAGAAAATTATAGTGGTGATATTCAATCCACCCCAGTAATTTCTAGAATTATTCTTTTAATTGAAACTTTATATGCTGATAATAAAATAGAAAATAATCATTTAGATATTTTTATTTCGGGAGTTCAAGATGTTATATCTAATATTACTCCTAAAGTAATTGTAGAGAAAAAACCTAAAGAAGAAATTAACACCGGTTATTCTGGTGGTTCTGCTCGTGATAGATCAACTCCACAAATTACGTTTACTCCTAAAGTTTATGGTCAACAAGATGTAGACGCTTTACTCACCTCAGTAAGAACACTTTATGTTGAAAATCAATTACAAGATTCAGATTTAGAGTTTGTTGTTGAATATTTAGAAGAATTTAAATCAACCCAAAACTATTCTGGTAATTTAACAGGTAATATTATTGCTGGTAGATTAATTCTTACTTTAGAAGGGATGTGGGCTGATGGAAAAATTGATAATTCTTTTTTAGATTTAATTATTAAGGGGATAAATGATATTAAATTAAATGTTAATCAAAAAACATCTAATCCCAGAATACCAAAAGATCAAGTAGACACAGGAAAGTATGAAGGTGGGTCTACTCGTGATAGATCAACCCCTCAACATCAAATTACAACTAAAACCTATACTCAAAAAGATATAGATGATTTTGTTGGTTCGGTTAGTAATTCATATTATGAAAGAGCTATAACAAAAGAAGACATTTACTTTGTCACTCATTACCTTTCAGCATTTGCTGATGGGGGCAGTTATCAAGGAGAATATACAAGTAATTCTATTACCTATAGATTAGTGTCAACTGTAGAAGGATTATTAGCAGATGGGAAAATTGACACAGAATATATTAAATCTATAATATCAGGGATATCATTAATCCCATCAACCGTTGTTCAAAGGGAAATCAAAATTGTTGAACCTAAAGAACAACTAAATTCTAATAAAAATTATAAAAAATAAGTCATGTCAGATAATGTTTTAAAAAAAGAGTTTAACCCACAAGACGTACAACGTGTTAGAAATCTTGTGCAAGGTAAATATGGAGATAAAACCCAACAAAGTGTAGGTTATACTAAAGCCGAAGAATTTCATAAAGAAGGAGATGTTTGGGAAGAAGATGGTCGTAAATGGACTATTAAAGACGGCATTAAACAAAACATTACAAAACTAGATAAAGCAAAAAAAGCACACGTAATGCCTATTTTTTGCCCTAATTGCAAAACTGTAATGAAAAAACGTTTTGATAAAGATTATTATAACGTTCACAAAAAATGTTTTGATTGTGTAATTGAATTTGAACATGATTTACGTAAAGCAGGATTATGGGAAGAATATGAAAAAAATATCCGTAATGCTGATATTGATGGATTTATTAAAGACTTTAAAACATATGTTGAAAGTGAACTAACCCAGAATAATTCATCATTTATTACTGAATCTGGAGATGTTGAAAAGTGGGTTGGTGGTCTTAATGAAAAACGTGTATTAGAAGCATTAGACAAAACCATAGAACATCTCGAAAAAATGAAAAAATAACAAATTTCTGTATATTTATAAATAAAATCTACAATGTCTGACTTTAATATCCATACTTGGAAAAAAAACCAATATCTTGCTGAAGCCGGACTTGGTAGTTCCCAAGCCCAATCCTTAGCTAAATTAATTAATGATGCTATTATGCAGGTTGATGATACTTTATCTTATAGAGATTTTGCTATTGCTGTAGCTATTATTCTTAAAGAAGAGTACGGTTCCCATAACTTTGGAAAGTTTATGGAAGTATTACATGCTGAATTAGGTATTAAAGAATCATTAAACGAAAATTTTGATAATACTCTTGGAGAAGAATTTGAAGCCGAATTCGGATTTAGAGCTTATGCTGAAGGTAGTAGACTTGAAATCATGCACCGAGACGATATCGATAAAGATACATTCGAAAAAATGATTCAATGGGTTGAATCAAAAGGTTACAAAGTAGATAGAGATCAATCAACAGAATGGTTCGATTGGGATGATGACAGATATTGGTATCCACGAATTATATTTAGTAAATAATGGAAGACATTAAAAAAATACAAGAATTCTTCTCTAAACCTTTAGAAGAAGGTAAACAATTGGATCAAGTAGATTTTGCTAAAGTAGTAAAAGCTGTAGAACAAACAGGACATCCTGTAACTGTGCTGCTTGTTCCTAAATTCAATGAAATCGAAGTCATCACAGGAATGGATGCTCCTGATGATATGCTTCGTGATCTTTCTAATGCAGTTGATAGTTTAGGATATGATCGTAACGATATTTTTATAGCAGGTGATTCATCAAACTTATCAAGAAGAGAATATAGTGATATTCGTAGTGTAAATGGTGGTCATAAAGATTACTATCAAGAATCAGTAAACGAGGAAGAAAAATCTTTTACAGATTATGATAATAAAGAGTTAGCCGCTTATTGTAAAAACAATCCTACAGATAAAAAAGCAGCTAAAGAATTACACAAACGTTCTCAAAAACTTAAAGGTTTATCTCGTACAGATGTAAATGAGAAAGAAGACTTAGAAGAAAATAAACCTGTA
>Ga0070749_10003580_pt1 | contig 10372 bp, 1 predicted proteins | sample VirMetDEL_Nov_18_FD_75180 | JGI IMG/M metagenome (GOLD analysis project Ga0070749, IMG submission 75180) | Aqueous microbial communities from the Delaware River and Bay under freshwater to marine salinity gradient to study organic matter... | ecosystem: Environmental > Aquatic > Marine > Coastal...
AGGGAATTATGACTTTGAAACTGACCCTGAAAAAGCTAAAGGCAATCCGAATGTGATACTTATGATACCTGATGCTAACAAAGTGTTACAGCCTCAGATTACCCCTGAACAAAAGAAAGTGGCTGAAGATTACATTGAAGCCCAGATCGAGTCTCAGTTGAAACTTGAAGAAGAGGTGGACCAACCTAGAGCTAGTGGTGTAAGTAGCAGCAGTAGCGGAGGATACGAAGCGAATGACTTTGGAATATACTACCTAGCTGTAACAGGCGATACGGATGCACAAAAAGCATTAAGAGACAGAAGCGATAACATTAAGAATGTGTTTGTTCGTGATGGTGTCGTTTATGTTGAATTGAAAAACAAAGAAGGGGAGATAGCTTTAAGTGGAACAGACCCTATCGAACTAGGTATTGCTGTAATGGGTTACGACAAAAAGTCAACAACAGAAATGGATATATTCAGAAAGAGGCATAAAAATAAAAAAGGTGTAGTTCCAAAAGCAGCAGGAGGAATAGCTCCTGAAGAAGGGGTTAAGCTAGAGTCTTCTCAAACAATAATAGACCTTGGAGATGCAATGTTTAAAGACGGCTCATCTAAAGTATTGGTACCGAATAAACAAGAACTTACGTTAAGATTAAACTCTTTTGTAGAGGCGCTAGGGAGTGCCGGCGGTGCTTACGGTAAATACTCAAGCAGAGTTAGGTTTATGTCGCAAGGTGATTACGTAAGAGTAGCTTACTATAATGATAAGGACAAGAAATGGCACTTTATAAAAAGTAAGAAGTTTGAACCTGGGAAAGATTACGGAGCAGACTCAAAAATAACTGTAGGAAAAGAAGCTATGGCAGACATTAATAGAGCACTAGAATTGTCTAAAAAAGCATTTAACGAAGTAAACGCAACAAGTACTGCTCCTAGTGGAAATTCGAGTAGCAATAAAAAGGTGGTATCTTATCCTGAGTGGAAGAAATCTAACCCTAATGGAACGATGGCACAATGGAATAAAATTTACGGAAAAAATTAATGGAAGATTTAGAAGATTTATTATCTGTTTTACCGAGCGGGATGTTTCCTGACACGGCAAGTCTAAAAAAAACAATAGACGAAGAAGGGTTTGATGCTATTTATGATATTTTACCGAAAGGAATGTTTTCTAGTTCTACTGAATTAGCTAATACATTTGGTGTAAAAAAAAAAGACAATTCTTCCCAATTTACTACTCCGCCAAAAGAAAGAAATGGTGGGGTATCAGCTGGGGTTACGAAACCTGAAGTATACACTCCTGGAGTTTCTCAAGTACCTGCACCAAAATACTCGCCAAGCTTTCTTCCTGAAAAAGAGTACGACGTAACTAAGCCTGATGATAATGGGTTAGGATTGAGTTCTGACTTTGTAGATAAGGTTAAAAAAGGTTCTGATAAGCCTATTATTACATCTAACGATGTTCGTGATATTCAGAAAGTAACTAATCCTGAACAGGCTGCTGCTGATCAATTTTTACAAGAAAGTAAAGATGCGAAGGTTACTCCTGCTCAACAAAATGCGATTAATTCAAATTTAGATGCTAATAATTTAGATGATTTAGAAACCAAAGAGTTTAATAAGTTACTTGAGAAAGAAAGGGCTAGAGATAAATCTTTTTTTGAAGAAGGGATTGTAAGTAAATTTGGTGGGGTAAGCCAACAAAGAATAGATGAATTAAAAACTGAAGCAAAAGAAAATGTATCTGGTCAAAAATACTCAGAAGCTTCTTTAAAAGAAGACATTGAAAAGTCTAAAGAGGTAGGGCTATCACTTAAAGAATATCGAGATATAAAATATTCATATCTTACTCAAAATTACCTTAATGATGAAGAAAAAAAGGAATGGGGTTTAATTAGAGATTTAAACTATTGGACTAAAGAATTAGGTTCTACATCTGTTGACGGAGTACCTAATCCAGAAGTTTCTAAGATGCAGAAGCAAGCAGAGTCTAATCTATCTACATATAGAGAAGGACAACTAAGGGTAAGTGCTTATAAAATAAAAGAATTAGAGGATAAAAAAGCTACTGCTACTGGTCAAGATATTAAGGAAATAAATGAGCAAATCATTAAAGAAAAAGCTAAAACAAAGGCATTTCTTAATCCTGTAAGTGCAGCCAAACAAATATTTACAGAGAATACTCAAATGCAGCAATCTGATGGGAGAACTCCGTTAGAGAAAATGGAGAACTACTATAATGGGCTGCTTAAAAGAAGGGGTGAATTAAGTATTACTATGGGTGAAGGGTTTGCTTCACTTGTTCCTTTGTTATCTGATTATACCGGTGCGGATGAGAAAGTAAGAAAAATAAGTAAATTAGACAAAGAAATAGAGGCATTAACTCCTATAATTCTTTTAAATAAGAAAGCATTATCCGAAGATAATTGGATGACTCAACTTGGTAAAAGTTTTGTTGGGTCTTTAGCTGCTTCTAGTCCTTTTGTTACGGAGCAAGAAGAAGCAAATTTTGTATTTGATGCGTTAGCTAAATCAGAAACTTACAATGACGTTGAAGCTGCAAATATCAAAGCATTAAACGAATCTTTTCGAATGACAAAAGGTGAACTTGTAGGATCTACTACGGGTACAACTTTAGGTATAATGCCAGCTATGGCAGGTGGCGGTTTAGCTATTGGGGGGCTTAAAAATGTAACTAAAATAGGCACAGCTATTAATAAGTTATCTGACGCAAATAAAGCGGCTAAGATATTTTTTGGTTCAGTTGAAACGGGACTTGCCTACCAAGCAAGTGAATTTTTCGGTTCATCATCAAGTGTAGAAGACGAGTCATCTTTCTTAGCAGGATTTATTGGAGAAGCGGGTGTTGGTGTTTTGAGTTTAATACCTAAAAATGCTTATATGTCTATGATGGTTAGGGCATTTGGAAAAGGGGCTCCGAAGGCACATAAAGTAATGGCTGCTATTGTCCAACGATCTGGGACGGGTTTTGGTGAAGTTATTGAAGAGTATGGTAATGAAATAGGTGCTATCATTGATGAAAGTGATGGTAGTTTAAGAGGTATTCGAGATTTATGGGTTGAAAGGTTTGGTACATTAGATCAAAATTTAGAGTTTGGATTATTAACTTTCGGTATGGGGGTTGCTTTTGGCTCTGCAACAAAAGCAGGTAAGGATTTTTCTAACAAACACAAGGAGTGGTTGCGACAGCAACCTGAAGATATACAAGCTAGGTTTGAAGCGCTAACAAAAGAAGTTAATGATGGAGTTACTGAGGCTGTAACATCGGTTAATAATGAAACAACTAGCGAAACTAATAAAGGTAAAGCTGTCTCAACAGCCCAAGATATAGCTGAAGAAGTCGCTGGCGAAGGTGATGACGATAAAGCTGCTAAAGTAATCACAACCAAAGGTGAAGTTGTTCCTGTTGGAGAAATAAAAGAAGGTGAAAGTTACTCTTTCAAAACTGACAAATTACCTCCTGTATTAAAAGATGTATTACCAGGTGAACTTAATGAAAAACAAGGTTACGTAACTTACACCGGCAAACAACTAATAGACGCTGGATACGCAGAAGCAGCTACACCGCTAAAAAGTGACGGACCAAAAGATGATGTAGAAAAAAGGAGAGTCGTAGCAGAAAGCAAGATTAAAAATAAAGAGCTTTTTAGTGATGGAGGTATATTTTCAAACGAATTAGGCGGTAGCGGAGTTAATTCGGTTCCTACGAACCATACCGAGAAAAATGGTATAGAATTTATAGAGTTTTCTAATCCAAATACAGGTGACGTTGATGTTGTTATGTCAGGCACTTCGGATACAGATTTTGTTGGATTCTACAGGATATACGAAAACGGTAAACCAACGAATAAATGGAGTTCTAAATTTGAGAACCAGTCAAGAAGCAAAGAGAACTTCAAAACAATGATATCTGGCGTTCAGTCAATGCTTCCAAAAGGACACGAGTACACGGAAAAAACAAGTATTTCTACAGATGGTCTAAGAGTATGGAATCAACAACTAAGCAAAGGCTACGAACTACAATACGATAGCGACGGGAAATTAATCACAAGCGAAGTTGCAATAAACGGAGACGCTATTGTTAACGAATTAGGTGTTGAAGTAAATAAGGGCGACTTCGAAAATATATCCGTAACAAATAACAAGCAATTCGAGTCTGTTAAAAAGGCTCTATTGCCATATATGCAGAAATTCGGATTAAACGAATCGAACATAAGAAATGTAATAAGAAATGCAAACGGGACAGTTGTTATAGACTTGCCTACGCTAAAAAGCAAAGACTCTACTAAGGAACAAAAACCTAACGCTATTGAATTAAATAAACAACACAAGCAGTTGATGGCTGATTTAATAAGTAGGCAGAAAGAATTATTAAATGAAGGGATACGAGATTTTAGTACTGACAAAAAGTGGAGTGATATCAATGGTAAGTTAAAACAGATAGAGGAATCTGTATCTAAGGCAAAACCCAAAGCACAACCATCGAAAGAAGTGATTGTGAACAAGAAGAGTGCGGTAGATGCTTTAGAGGCTAAAAGAAATAAGGCAGGAGAAGCTAACGGAGCGTTTATCGATGCAGCTCTACAACAATTAGGGATGAGTAGTGCAGAAAGAGGTTTAGTATCTCTCAAAACGTTTAAAAATTCTGCCATATACAAAAAGAACGAACAGAAAATAAAAGATTTATTACAAGGATGGGGTATTAGCAGTTTAGATGAAGTAAGTGATATACAGATTATCCCAAAGTTTTTTAACGGAAAAGCGAGTTTACAAGTAAGTGTAACGCATAATGGTAAGAGAATAGGCTTAACAGATCTGGATATAGAAGCAAATGATAAGATTATAGACTTAGGCTTAAAAACAGAACAAGCTGATAAAGAATATAAAGAAGCATTCGATAAATCTACTAAAACTAAGACAGAAGCAAAGAAGGAATCTAAACCTAAAGCAGATAAAGTAAAAGCTAGAGCTAAAGCTGTCAAAGCTGGTATTTTGGTTGATGAAAGAAAGCTAAAAATTCAGATAGACAGAGCTAGGAAATTCTTAAAGAGTAGTTTACCTGGAGTTGAGATAGTTGTTCATGATACTGTTGATAGTTTTAAGAATGCTACTGGTAGTGTGTCTGGAGGCGAATACATAAGTGATGGAAAAACTAAAACAATCCACATAAATGCAAACTCAGCCAATTCTAGGACAGTAGCTCACGAAGTGTTTCACGCAGTTTTGCTAAACACCACAGCAGATAGCAATGTAGGTAAGAGAGCTAAGAAAATGCTAGATGTAGTGATTAAATCAAAATCACTCCCGGTTGAAGACAAATTGAAATTGATTGAGTTTGCTAAGAATTACGAAGCTAATCTTCAGAATGAAGAAATGGTTGCTGAGTTCTTGGGAATGCTTGCAGATAACTTCAAGAATCTAAAGCTGGAAGAAAAGAGAACTATAAAAGATTTCATAGCATCAATACTGAGTAAGGTTGGTATAAAAATAGAAACGGATGCAGATATAGCTAAGTTTCTAAACGATGTAGCTTATGGCATAAGAAAAGGAACTGAAGTAAAATTAGACACCAAGAAAAGTGTAGAGGCTCGTAGAAAGCAAATCATAGGAGAGAACGCTCAATTGTCTACAAACGTCAGAAATAATCTAGGTTTAGCTAAAAAGATGGAGAAGAAATACTCCAAGAAAGAAATACGGCTAAGTACTGGATGGGAACGAGGAGCTGACGGTAAATGGAGGTATGAGGTAGGAGATAAAGATATAAATCTTAGTAAGTTTAAACCTCTTGAAAAATATAGTGAAAATCTTTCTTTTAAAGGAGTTGAGCCGAAAAATAGAGCGATAAAAGCTATACTCAATACTTCGTACGGGTATTTTCCTCAAATGTTTGCCCCAAAAAAAAGAGATATATCTAAATGGAAAGAATCTATAGAGAGTACAAATTCTTTATACGGTATAGAGCTTACAGATAAAGAAGTTTCAGGGGCTTTAATATTTTTAGATAACTTAATACCTAGTGAAGAAATACCTTTAGAGAAAAAAATAAATCTAGAAAAGGGGACTCTAGTTCTTAATGAAAAGTTATCCGACATAATAGACAAGGAGTTGTTAGAGTTGTATCCATCTCTAAAGGAAGTTTCCATAGAACTGAAAGTGCAGACTAATGTATCTAGCAACAAAGAATATGCTATTGGAGTATTTGCGGAGTATAATCATACAACAAAGAAAATAAAAGCAACCACTCCGGTTTTTGCAGGAACAGACCCTAGAGCGTCGCTTGATTATTTTTCAGAAGAATTAAAATCTTCAATTAGACACGAAATACAACACGCAATACAGATGGAAGAAGGTTTTGCTGTTGGGGCATCAAGCAGTAATCCTGATTACAATCGAATAGCTGGCGAAGTAGAAGCGAGAAATGTTCAGAAGCGTATGAATTACACTCCCGAACAAAGACGAAACACTTTACTCGAAGAAACTGAGAATGTAGCTAGAGAAGACCAAATAGTATTAGGCGTAACGAGAAGACAACAAGATTCTCTACTCGAAGACGTTATGAGCCAGGGGCTTAAGGAGAATTGGACATATTCTGAAATAGAAGCACTACTAGAGGACTCTTATTCTAAAGACGAGATAAAGGCTGAATATGATAAGAGAATGGCTCAAGACGAATCTGACAGAAAGTTCGAAGTTAATGCAGCTAAGAAAATATACAACGACATCATAAACAGCTCTAAAGATAAAGCTGCTAAGGCTGCTAAGTCAGATAGAAGGAAAATACTAGCAGATGGAAGAACGAGAGCTAAGAAGGCTGCTATAAGTAGCTTGAAGAGTTCTAATTGGTTTCTTAAATCGGTAAACAAGCCTGAAGCTGAAAAAACTCTAAGAGAGGTTATGAAGTATATGGGTATGAAAGTACTATCGGCTTCGAGAACTAGAAATGTAGCAGGGAGTAAAAAAGATAAGATAACCATCAATACTCTTGACGCATTATCAAGTCAAATAAAAGCTATTAACAAGCACGAGAGAATAATGTCTAAAGCTAGAGGCGATATGGCCAAAGCCATAACAGAGCTAGCTAAAAAGTATAAAGGCAAAATGAGTGCAGCTAAGGTGAGAGCTATAATAAATAAGCTGAATACCATAAATTTATCTAAGCAAGCTAAGGTAGACAACTTTATAGCTTACGTAGTTAAAATGTTTAGCGATGCAGATTATTCTAAAAAAGTACTTGACGCAAATAAATTAAGAGCTAGAGTGAAAGGTGTAGCTAAAAGTAAATCTAAGAATAGCGACCTAACTACTGTAGCTAAGAAATTTGCTAAGATAAATCCGAATGCTGTTGAAGATGTAGATATATATATCGCTCAAGCAAACAAACTCATTAAAGCATCCAGTGCCCCACGAGTAACAACTAAGGAAGTGCTAGATACACTAACTAATCAAAAAACCAAAAAGTCATCCGTAAAGATGGCTGAAACTACTAACATTTATGAGATTGACGCTTACGCTAACGAACAGATAAGAATTCAGCAAGAACAATCCTTAGAGTTGATACGAGCCGAATACGAAGCTGTGACAGGTGAGGACGGAACTAATCTCACTATGGAGGGAATGATAAATAAGTTGACTCCAATAGAAGAGCAAGACCCTGAAAGGGCAGAACAAATAAGGGAAAGTATTTCTGAACATTTCGATAGTTACACAAGCCAAATACAGGGCTTAATAAGAAGTGGCAACATTAGCATATCTGACAAGAATAAGTCAATACTTACCAGTTTAATAAATATAGAGATAGATAGTTTATCTATTAGACAAGCTATGAAAGTTCTAGAGGTTATGAATAATTTCATAGGCTTTGAATCTCTTATAGGTGCTGAGGCTATAGTCAGGAATTTGCAAGGTGGAGTATCAGCTAAGAAAGCGTTAGATCGTGGGTATATATCAAGAGAGATTAAGAAATGGAAATGGCCATGGCTAGGAAGATTATCTGTGCAGCAGATAGCATCTATTCATTTAATGTTTGATAGACTTTTTGCAAACAGGTCTGTTTCGGACATTATGATGAAAGCTACAGGTATGTCTGATATTATACATTTTACAGGTATGGCTAAAAGGCAATCCATAATGGTTCTTGACAGTTATTCTAAATTATTTTTCAACAAAAAGCCTCATGGTGAAGCTTTTAATAATGTTAGAAATAATGTAGAAAGGGCGTTAATAGCTAGGATGATAAGGCAAGATTCTGACACTAGTGTAGCTGCGGAAAATTTTAAAAAAAATAAAGACCTGATTAAAAGTGATTTAGATAACAGAAAAGCTAGAACAGAAAGAAGTGTAAAAGAAGAGAAACAACTAGAAGCTCTTGAAAGATTTTATGATGATGTAATAAGTGGATCTACTAATGTCTCTGATTTTCTTGACTCAATTAGAGATAATGATGGGTATTCTCAAAACTTGGATGCTGTTGAATATTGGATAGAGCAATGGGCTGATATATTTCCTAATTTATCCGAAGTAAGTAGCAATATTTATAATCAAACATTAAATAAAGACTTAATGTACACCCCTTACGTGTACCTTAAAAAAGAGTCCCCTACAAATAGAGTAGACATCAACGAAGAAATAAATAAATCTGCATTCATAGATGTAATAGGGAACCTATACGATAAAGAGTCTAACGTATTGAAAAAGAAATTAAATCCAAGTAAAGTTCCTAAAAACAGGACGATAGGATTAGATTTCGATAGCAATAATTTTTATGCGTACAAGGCTGCTATGATTGATGTAAACACTGCGTCTACAATTAAATTTATGGATGGTTTTATATCTTCTGAAGAATTTAATTCTATTATACCTAAAGATGCTGACAGGAAATTGTTTGTAAAAAGGTTAGTCGGGTATGTTAAAAGAATAAGAGGTAAGGATTATATCAACGATGATTCAATGGCTGATATAGCAAAAGTTTTAGACCAATTTGCTGCTTGGACCAATGCAGTTGTATTAGGGGCACCAACAGCACTTATAAAGCAGTCTACGCCAATACTCAACACCCTTATCAACACAATGGGAAGTACAGGTATGGCAGACCTTATGAATGGAGGAGGGGATTTTATAGACCTTTATGGGTATACGATAGCTGAAAGAGGTATGGGTTCTACTGCTACTTTTGAAAACGCTAATGAAACACTTAGGAAAGCTGCAGATACATGGGTAGGAAAAACCATTAACGCAGCTATGAAATACAACTCTAAGGCTATAGATTGGTATTTGTTGTCTATGGATAGGTTTGCTGCTCGTTCGTCTTGGCTAGCTTATTACAAGAAGGATAAAATAAGTCAAGCTAAAAAATTCAAGAAAAATGCTAAGACAACTGCTGAAATAGCTCAAGCAGAAATATTGCTTAATGCTGCAGAAAATATAGATTGGAGAACAGAAAAACCAAATGAAAAAGCAGCTCAATACGCAGAAGCGATGGTTTCTCGTAATCAAAACGTATCAGACCCTGATTTGCAAGGCGACTTATGGACGAACAAACAAGCTGCTGTACGTATAGGTAGAAAATTTCTTCTTACCTATGCCAATTTTGTTATGAATAAGAAAATGCAGCTCAGTGCTGACTATGTAATGCTATACGCAAAAGAGTCAAGCATAGAAGATAGACTAGTTGCCGCTTTATCTATAATGGCTTCTTACGCAGAGATTGTGGCGTTTGCTAGCATACAATACGCAATAAGCTGGGCAGTAAAGAGGTCTATAGATTGGTTTACAGGTGATGATGAAGATGAAGAAGAGACTAGGAAAAATAAAGGATACGCTAAGGGCAATGTCATAAAGGACATAGCATCTCCGTCCCCTATTTTTGATGGTGCCACTATAGAAGCTTTTAATATGGCGGCAAACGTATTTAGAGACGAAGAAGAAATAGCTAAAGAATCTTTTATTCCTGGAGGGATAGCTAAAGGTAAGGATGCTTTTGAGGGGTTAGGGATGTTGGGAGTAGGCTCTAAAAAAGCCTATACATTGTTAGATAATATATACAAATCTACTGTAAGTAAATCTGTAACAACTACAAATTCTGATGGTGGTAAATCTACAAAAGAACTTACAGATGAAGGTGTGGAGTATTTGAAATACGCTGCTTTAATTCAGCTAACTTCAATGACTTTACTTGGACCAGTATTGGGTGCAGATGGCGAAAGATTTGCTAGAGAGTTAGCCAAAAGAGCTAAGAAAATGACTGTCGAACCAAAGAAATGGAAAGCTCCTACAAAAGTTAAATAAAAAAGTAGCGGTTGACAAGACCGCTACTTTGCAAATAAACAATATAACACACACAGATAGATTGCACTCTTTATAACTGGTCGAG
>Ga0070749_10003584_pt1 | contig 10365 bp, 4 predicted proteins | sample VirMetDEL_Nov_18_FD_75180 | JGI IMG/M metagenome (GOLD analysis project Ga0070749, IMG submission 75180) | Aqueous microbial communities from the Delaware River and Bay under freshwater to marine salinity gradient to study organic matter... | ecosystem: Environmental > Aquatic > Marine > Coastal...
ACAGGTGAATGATTTGTATGCGTTGAAACAAAAACGTGCCGAAGCCGACATCGATCGTGAAATCGAAAACGCACGTGAACAGGGAACGTTGACTGCGGGTGTGCAAAAACAATTCGATGAAATCAAACGATTGACTGCATTGAAAATCCAATCCGATCAGGAAAAGGAAATTTTGAAAATCAAAAGGGATTACGATCAACGTGATCTGAAAGCGAAATTGGAAATCGGAAAAATCGCATCTGAACAAAGGATATTGGATGAACAAATCATTCAGGAACAAATCGCATTGGAAAATGACAAATTGAATGAACGTTTGTCAAAGGCATCAACCAAAAAACAACGTGATTCGATATTGAAACAATTGAATGAAAATAAATTGTTGACAATCGATTCGTTGAAACGTGAATCCAATGAACGGATTTTGCAAATCGAAACCAATGCGAAGGCGGAAAAAAATGTCAAAGGGAAAACCGCTTTGGAAATAAAAGCGATCGAGGATCAGGCTTCGTTAGACATCCTGAAAGAGAAAAAAGAAACACAGGACAAAATCGACAAATTGAATGTCGATGGGGCGAAAACCGCAGTCGATGCAAGTAAAAAGGCAAACGATGAAATTTTGCAGGGTTATCAGGATGTCACAAAGGAAACATTAGCATTGATCAATTCCGTGATCGATGCACAAATAAGACAAACGGAGGTTGCAATATCATCACAGGAAAAACGTGTTGAACGTGCAAAGGAAATTGCGGAAAAAGGGAATGCGGAATTGTTGCAATTGGAGGAGGAACGATTGGATAAATTGAACCGCCAACGTGCGAATTTCGTTCGACAACAACAGGCATTGGCATTCGTTGAATTGGCATTCAATTCGGCATTGGCAATCGCAAAGGCGGCACGTGATGGGGGTGCATTAGCACCTTTCACGATCGCATCGACAATCATTGCGTTGACTGCGGGATTCATCAAAGCACGTGCATTGGCACAATCCGCAGGTGGTGGTTTTGCCGAAGGTGGATTTACAGGTGAGGGTGGAAAATATGAACCTGCGGGTGTTGTTCACAAAGGCGAATTCGTTTTCACAAAAGAGAAAACGACAAAATACAGGTCGTTGTTTGAAGACATCCACAAAGGTCGTGATCCATTCATCACAAATGGAATGTCATCAAAGGTGTTGGTTGTTCAGAATGCCGGGATGGATGAAAAACTGACACGAATTGAAAAGGCAATCCGGGAACAAAAAGGAATGTCGTTGTCGATCGATGAACGTGGCATTCACGGAATCGTTTCAACATTGCAATACAAACAAAACCGAATCCGAAACAAAGCACGATAAAAAAGGAAACCGATGTCAACAATGAAAATTGAATTGAACGGAACATTGATCACAGGTCGGATCGATGGGGTTGAAAGTTTTTCCGTTACAATTCGCAGGTCGGATGAATCAGGTCGATTGGCGAAATCGTTTTCATCTGAATTGACGTTCTACGATGATGGGTATCAAATATTGAAAACGATCCTGATCGATGATCCGACAGGGTTTTCAAAAAAGGTTGCAATCAAAATTTATGATGATTGTTGCAAAGGAAATCCTGTGTTCGATGGATTCATTTTCGGTGACGCAATCGATTGGTGTGAACCCGGTTGTTTCATAACCGCAAACGTTGTAGAGGATGATGCACAAATAAATTGCATCAAATCAACGATCATTTGGGATGATTGGAACGGATTTTCATCAGTCAAACAACACCCGATCATTCGGTATTGCATCGAATCACGTCCTGAATTTTTTCAATACGTTTTGGTTTTTTTGACTGCGATTTTGAATTACATTTTTTTTGGAATCCTGATCGGTATATTGACAACGTTGATTCCGATCATTGCGATCATTTATGTGATTTGTCAGGTCATCGATTTCATTTGCGACATTCCATTGATAGGGTGCAATTCGCCAAATTGCAACACCCCATTCACAAACCCTGTGACGTTGATCAACAACGTATTTCAAATCTACAATCAATTGAATGAATTGTTGATCCCCTGCGGACGTTTTCACCCATCACCCTATGTTCGTGATTACATCAAAAACGTTTGTGACAAATGCGGTTTGAATTTTCAATCATCGATCCTGAACAACCCATCATCGTTATATTACAATTTGGTGATGACATCGGCACAAATCAAAAAAGGACGTGCGAAAAATTCAACCAATTATTCCGTGATTGATGACAACCGCCCTGTCGAAACATTGGAAACATATCTGAATCAATATTTGAAACCGATATTCAATGCCGATTATCGTGTCGCAAATGGGGTATTGACGTTTGAACGCAAAGATTATTTCAACACGAATGTGAATTGGATCGACACGGAACAATTGTTGAATCAGGGTGACATCGTTGATGACACGATTTGTTTCAATTGGATCGACAAGGAACGTTTCTCATTCGGACGTTTCGAATATCAATTAGATGCACAGGATTACATCGGCAATGAAGCGAAATCACGTTACAATGACATCATTGATTGGAACGTTCCTTATAATTCATCACAGGCGGGTGAATATACATTGAGCATCCCCGCATCCCCCGCACGACATCGTGAAGACGGAATCGACACGGATGTTTTCACGTTTATGGAAAACGCATTAGGTGGTATCATCAACGTTTTGTTTGGCGGTGCGTTTTCATCTTATGACAAGGTTTTGTTGATCAACCAACATACGTTTTTCAATTACAAATTTTTGATCTACAATCCCATATCAAATGGGGAGGTTCAAAATAATTATTCCGATACGTTCATTGGTGGTTCAATTTACATCCCTCCTGATGAACGTTTCAATTATCCAATGTGGTTTTGGGAAGGTCGGCAAAATAATTTGTATTCGTTGTTTCATTACATCGATGATCCACGTTTGCCGGGTGCAACAAATTTTGAATTCAAATTCACATTCCGTTTTGATTGCACACAATACAATTCGTTTTCGTTTGAAAAAACGATTCGATTGGTTAAGGGCGGAAATGTGGTCAACGGATTGGTGAACGAATTATCAATTGATTTCAAAAACAGGACAATTCAGGTTTCAGGTATTGTTTAAAATAATAAATTAGCAAAATGTTAGCACAATCACTTTTAGTTGAATCGCCTTTAGCCATAAACGAATTTTATGAGAATTGTTGTGGATTGGCTGAATTCACTTTGAAGTTGTCACCGGGTGAACCGAATCACGTGGTGACAAAAATTGATTGGTTGGAAAATGGATTGTTGGATTGTGGATCATCGGTTGTTTCATTCGATGGTGTTCCATTCACAGGGGGATCGTTGCCCTACAATATCACATTAACACCTTACAATGAAATCAAAGTCGTTGTTTCAATTTGTGAATGCAACGGAAACCCGATTCAAGGGAATTTGAGAATTCAAACACAGGCAGGTGCAAACCATAATTTTTATTACGATTTAGAACCGATTGCCTGTGACATTTCATATTTGCCGACTGAAATAAATTGGTATCCGTGCAAAAATGATTGCAACGAATTGCAACCTGTTTCATTAAGTATTGAAAATCCGTTGGCATTATCATATGAGGTTCGTATGAATGATACGTGTGACATCATATTCGGAACAAATCCACCGGAATACTATTTGAATGGTGTGTTGCAACCATTAGCACAATTTCAAATTCCACCACAACAAACATCAACCATTCATTGGACATTTTGCCCGGCAATAACTTATCCGGATTCGTGTTCATTGACATTGGATTTTTGCACCTGCACGACTGACATCATTGTCAATGTCATTCCTGTGACTTGCAACGATTGCGGTGTGAATTGCATATCCGCTCAATTGTTGACCGAAAACAATTACATCCCGGCAACGTTTGATTTTTGCGACAATGGTGTTGGACAAATTTATCAATATGGTGCGATTGGCGAAAAGAAAATTTTGCAATTGCATTTTCAATATGATTTCGGATTTTTGGCTGATGGGGCGGTCATTTATTTCAACCCTGTTTTGTTCGATGTGATTTGCAATTTTGCGAATCTTTATGGAACATCGACAATCGGTTCACCGCCCCCTGCGGGTTGGTCGTATGTGTTCCAAACAGGTGACATTGGAACAACAGGAATTCCAATGCAATTGTTTGGTGCGGGTGTGAATGCCAATTCACAAAAAAATATTTCAGCATACATTGACATTCTGAACAATTATGAATTCGTGATCAATTTAGAATTCTATTTGATCGCTGACATTGAAAATTGGATCGATTCAAATACGTTGCCGAATCAAAAGAAGTTGTTGAAAAACCATATTTCAGCACCAACGGATTTGACAAACGTTGTTCAGTCAGTTTATAATATCAACAAACAATTGTGTGTGTTGATTTACATTTCCGATCCGAACAATTTGGTTGCCGTTCCCGGAACAAATCCGACACAATACACAAATTTTGAATGTTACACGACAAAATCGATGTCGATCACGGCACGATTCTACAATCAAGGATTGTATGCAAGTGCATCCGAAATGACAAGTCCACAATTCACATTGTTCAGGAATGCGACATTGGTGAACAACCTGTCAACGATTCTGAAAACACAGGTGAAATTCAAAGTGAATTATTCAGGCACGTTGACAAACGTTTTGTTTTGGGTTATCGATGGATCACAATTCGATGATTCGGTGACGTTCGTTCAAAATTACGATTCATCACGTGGTGAAATCACAACCAATCCATTGATTGGTTTGATCGACAACAATTTGTTTTCGCCATCAGTCGCACCGACATTGATTGCACCTAACACGTGGGAGTTCAGCATACGTTGGAATCAATTTGAATCCATCGGGACAATATTACATCATTGCCGTTTGTTACGATTCAGGAACGTATATTCTTAATTCATTCATATCATCACAATATGCGGTGACACAAATACCCGGAAACGAAATTTGTTGTCCTATGGATGTCACATCATTTTGGTACGATTATCACAACAAATATTCAGGTTCGTGTTTCAGTCCGACAATGAAGGAACGTTTGAAAAACACGTTGAATGTGGATTCAGGCGATTTTGGAAATTGTTTGAAGGATTATGGATGGAATCCCGCATTGATTGATTGGACAACATATTTGACTGACATCAAATTGAACATTTATCGAAAGGTTGACAATTTCCCAATTGCGGGACAATCGACATATTTTATGTTCGATCAATTGCAATCGATACGAACACCGGGTTATCCGAACAATTTCAACAATTTGTCATCGAATTTGATTTGTGCCGAATCAGGTTTGACATTCGATGTCGAATGGAACGGACGTGTCAGATATGAAAACAATCCTTTGCCCGGATCACAGGTGTTTGTTTCAAACAATGCGACACCGATGAATCGAATCCCTGCGGGTGCATTAGGCAACACCTATGTTTCCACAAATGGAATCAATTATGATTGGGCGGATCAGGATATTTATTTTGAATACGTGTTCAGATTTGATTTGTCATCATTGTTTCCGACAACGTTCATCGCAAATTTGGTTTATGTGAATAAGATTCATCCAATCGATTTTGAAACAACACCGAATCCATTTCCATCGTTGTTCAAACCATTGATCATTGAAGGTGTCAAAGGAACGAATCCGCCCGTCACAATCACAGGTCAGTTTTGTGAAGGGCAATTTGATTATTTGATTGTCACAATGCAAGACAACGTGACACCTGATTTGGTTGGTGAATTCATCGCATTCCTTGATCCATATCCATACGGCATCCAAAATTTGCAGGAATCCGATCCGATCGCATCCCCAATTGGAATGATTCAATTGTCATCAATACCAATCTACAACGTGTCGAATGTGTTCAATGGATCGGCTCAATTTTACGTTGATCTAACGTCATTGCCTGTCGGAAAATATCAATTGTGTGGTTTGTATCACGTTTAAAAAAACAAAACAATGTCCGTTTATTTCGATTCGTATCAATTAGGGAATGAGGTTTTTTGCGATGTCAGTTCGACAACGTGTGAATTGGCTGATTCATCATCACGGATTGTTTGCGGTCAAATTGAAATCATTCAATGTGGTGGCGGGATTTGTGACAATGCCGTTGTGAACAATGGATTGGTTTTGTGTGAATGCGATGATTCGTGGAATTGTAATTTGTGCGGAAACGATTTGCCGTATTTCAACATCGTGAATCCCGGTGAATCGATGTTTTTCCAATTCCAACAAATCGATTCATTGAATGGAAACGATCCGAACGGATCATTCACCTATGGGTGGGGATCAGGCGGTTTTGTTGATGGATATATCAAAGATTGTTGCAATGGTCAATACTTGGAATCAGGCGGGAATCCTGTTTCAATTACTGATTACGCAATCAACACGTTTGTCGGTGTGTTCCCGATCACGGATTATTCAGGAAACACAACGTGGAAAAACATCCAAATGATTCAAATCGACACGACACAATTATACATCGATTTGTTGACACAATTTCCAAACGGCAAAGGTTGTTTCGTTTTGGAATTTTGTTTCAATGTTGGGTTGCCGACTGAATATTGTTTTTGTTCTGAACCATACATTTTCAATCCGTGTCCGCTTGAAAAAACAACGATATTATTGGAAGGTGTTTATCCTGATCGTGATTGTTTTTCATATTACTATGGAACGCAACAGGTCGGAAACGGAAACATTTTCGCATTCCAAAACAAATATCGTGTCGAAGGTGCGTTCGAACAAACATCATTCGAAATCACAAAAGAATTCGTTGGAACAAAATTGAAAACAACAACGTCACAATTGAATGAAAATTGGATTCTGAAAACGAATCGCATTCCACAACGTGTCGCAAAATTGATCGCCAATTTGATGAATGCCGAAAACGTTTTCGTTGATGGAATTGAATATGTTGTCGATGGGGAAATCCCGAAAAACAATGAAGTCGGGAACCAATGGTTCATTGATGTTTCATTCAGGAAGGTTGATTGTTCAAAAACTTATTCGTGTAAATAAAAAACAAAATGATTGACATCGTATATTTGAATGATAATTTGTCAAAGATTGACAAACCAAAACATTGGGATGATTGGAATCGTGTTCGTGACACGATGTTTGTTCACACACGTGGTCGCAATCCCGGTGAAATCCTGACATCCCGAAGACCGAACGAAGATCCCGAAATTCAAAAATATCGTTTATCAATTTATGAACCGATCACGAAAGGATCGATGAATCGTGCGATCGATAAATTGTATCGGATTTTTGGATCGGCTAATTTTTCAATTCAGGTGTCAGAGGAATTGAATGAATATTTGTCAACGAAAAAATTTGATGGACAATATTTTTATTCCTATGTTCAAAAATACGTTGTCAGGCGAATGATCGAAGATCCGAACGGATATTTGATTTGGATTCCGACAGGCGAAGGTTTGGTTGATTCATCAATCAAAGTCGAAGTCAAACCGATTTTGATTTATTCATGGCAAATCAAATTTGTCGATGATGATGTGATTGTTTGGTTGGATGAAAATGAACATTCAGAAATTTATGAAAACGGAAAATCAAAACAATCAGGTTTGGTTTATTATTCGTTGACTGAAACCGGGTATTACAAACACATACAAATCGGAACATCAAAGGAAAAACGATTTCAGTTGATTCCAATATACGAACACAATTTGGGTGTTGTTCCTGCTATGGTTTTGGGTGGCGATCTAACCGACAATGAATATTTCGAAAGTTATTTTCACGCATTTGTTCCATTCGGAAACGAAGCAATCAGGCAATATTCCGATTGGCAAGGTGTTATGACAACAACTTGTTTTCCTTATCGTGAAGAGGTAGCCGAAACGTGTTCCGCACCGGGTTGTCGTGATGGGGTTTGTTGGAATGAAAAGGATCAGGAACATCATCCGTGTCGTGTGTGCAAAGGCACAGGTCGTGTGATCACACGATCCCCATTCGGTGTTTTTCTACGTGAAAAAAACAATTCAATTTTAGATGGCGGTGGATCGGGATCATCTGAACCGATGATTCGTTTCGTGTCACCGCCTGTTGATGTGATCGAATATTCGGGTAATGCTTGGCAAACCTTATTGAAAAAAGCGGAAGAATCTTTGCACCTGAACACGATCAATGAAGCACAATCAGGTGTTGCAAAGGAAATCGATCGTGAGGATTCGTTTATGGTTTTGACAAAAATCAGCAACAACATTTTCGATGAAATCATTTTCAAATCTTTGTTGTTCATCGAAGGTTATCGGAACGTCACAAATCCGATGTCACCTGTGATTGTCAAACCGATTTCGTTTTCAATGAAAACTGAAAACGATTTGATTGATGAAATAAACAGGTTGAATGACAAGAACGCACCCATTTCGTTTTTGGTTGAAACAACCAAAGATTTGGCACGGAAACGTTTTTCAGGAAACAAATCGATTGCACGAATGGTTGAAATATTGGTTGTCTATGATCCGATTTATCACATCAACACAAAGGACAAATCGATGATGTTGGCATCCGGGACAATCAAAAAGGATGACATCATCAAATCAATTTACGCATTCAAAGTGTTGTCACAAATCGTTGCTGAAAACGGAACGGAATTTTTGGAAAACGAAATGTCAGTCATATTCTCTGAAATGGATTCACGTTTGAATGTGATCGTTGATCAGTACATTCCAAAACAGGTTGTTGATTTGGCAGGGGGTGAACAAATGAATGTCGATGCTGAAATCCAAAAACGTGAAGCCGAAGCGAAAGCGAATTTGAAGGGATCGGTCGGAGGAGTTCAGGGCATCATTGAAATTCAACAATCGGTTGCATCAGGTATCACCGATCCCGAATCAGCGGTTGCGTTGTTGATGGAAATATACGGATTCAATCAGGACATTGCGACACGTATCATTGGAACACCGAAACCGATTGTTCCTGTTGAACCAAATCTGAACGTCAATGGCTGATGGATTTTCACGGAAGGTCGATGACATCCTGAAAAAAAAACTGAATGCGATCGACAATGCCGACAACAGGTTTATCGATGGGTTTTCGAATATCGAGAAAACGATTTATGATGCCGTGAGGAAAAAAGTTTTGCAAATGAACGTTGATTCAGGCAAAGCGATTTTCGATGACACGAACGTTCAAATCATCAATGAATTGGATGACATCATTTCGGATGCGATCCAATCATCCAAATATCCGGCAAAGGTGAAGGAATATTTGCGTTCGTTTGATACGATTAAACAATTCAATTTCGATGCACATCAGGATGTGAATGATTTGTCGGAGGCTGAATTGGAAAAACTGATCAACCCGATGCAAAAACAGGTTGTCAATCAAACGATCAATGGTTTGACAGGTGCAGGAATTTCGACACAATTCATTCAACCGATGAAAGAAGGCATTTTTAAAAACATTGTCGGAGGTGCAACAATCACGGATTTGGAAGCCTATTTGAAACAATTCATTTTGTCGGATGAATTGAGGTTGGGACAATTTAAAAAATACACGACACAAATTGCACGTGATACGTTGAATCAATTCGATGGTCAGGTGAATTCACGAATCGCAGGTGAATTCGGTTTGAATGCTTATAAATACGTTGGATCGTTGATTGATGATTCACGTCCGCAATGTGTTCGTTGGGTGAATAAGGGAACGTTGTTGTTGGATGAATTACCAAACGAAATTTCGTGGGCATTTTCAAACGGATCAGGAATGATTGTCGGAACAACCGCTGAAAACTTTTCGGTGTTTCGTGGTGGTTACAATTGCCGACATTCAGCGATTCCGTTCAAAATGACAAAATCCCAAATGGAAAAATACAATCGAGATCAGGAACAAAAGGATGAAAAAATTGATCAATTAAAATGGAATCCATCAATGTCATTACAAGATGCAAAAAAATTAACGGAAAATTCAATTTTAAAACAAGATTTTTATCACGTTACAAAAACAACAAATGTTGATTCATTAATGAAAAATGGATTTGATTTGAATAACAAATCAGGATTCGGTAGAGTTTGGGGTGATGGTGTTTATTTATCGGATAACAATCAAACATTAGATTTTTATGGAAATGAAAATTCCAAAAAATTAAAAATAAAAATAAATGTTTCAAATCCTTTAATATTTGAAACAGGTGTTGGTGTAAGTTCAAAAAATCAATTCGATCAAATTAAAAAATTTGGAAGTGAATTTGAAAAAACATTTAATGAAAAATTTGATGAATTAGAAAAAATTTGGACATCAATATTTGATGAAGCACAAAAAATAAAAGATCAAAATGAAAGGACTGAATATTTTCAAAACAATCCATTGCCAAATCCATATGGTGAAGCATTATCATTCACCGCTAAAAAATA
>Ga0070749_10003588_pt1 | contig 10361 bp, 6 predicted proteins | sample VirMetDEL_Nov_18_FD_75180 | JGI IMG/M metagenome (GOLD analysis project Ga0070749, IMG submission 75180) | Aqueous microbial communities from the Delaware River and Bay under freshwater to marine salinity gradient to study organic matter... | ecosystem: Environmental > Aquatic > Marine > Coastal...
CCAGTAGAGACGATATTAAGAGCCGTGGTGTTACCAGCCAGCAGCACATTGTTGAGCGTGTAAACCGGTAGGTCGTCCCACTCGACAGAAGTTCCTGTTGACTTGAGGTATTGGCCGTTAGTGCCCTCCGAAGCCGCTCCATCGTAGAACAGGCCAGATACCTCAATGTCAACAGTATTTATAGAGTTACTCGCGTTAACGTTCGTTGCCGATACGTTACCAGTAAGCGTGATGTTAGATGTAGCACTGTTCCCGTTGTCAAGAACAACCTGAAGGTCGGCAAGCGAAAGGATGCCACCGATGGTGAAGTTCTTGGTAAGGTTTACATTCTCGGCGTCAGAACCAAGGATGATGTCGTCGGTCGAAATGAGACCATCTACGGGGTATGTGCTAATCTTTGCCATTTATGCTTGCTCCTGTGCGGGCTCTTCTTCTTTGGGGGTAATCTCCCCGGTTTCGATGTTGATGTTCAGGTTCTGCCCGTATTTTTCAACGAGCTCTTTCTCATGCTCTGTGTAGACCTTATTAAGTTCTGCAGCAGCAGCAAAGAGGGTTTGCTTCTGAAGCTCAAGAGCACCAATCTGGGCTTTAATCTTGTTGTCTTCAGCGATGATTGACTTGAGCTTATCGAGCTCCTCAGTAGTGAGTACTTGCATTTGAGTTTTTGTTTGTTATTATACTACAGGAGTGGGTGGAACCGGGGGCACAGGCTGACCAATGACCAACGTAATAGACGTCGGGTTGATTTGTCCTGCGATTTGATTCGCCACAGAGGTCTCGAGGCTTGCTACCTGCTCCTCGCCCATGGCTGAGGTGCACCATCCGGTAGCAATCTCGTTGGTAAGTTCGTCAAAAGGAACGAAGGTAGCGGGGTCGATGTCGTCAGCCTCCACGGTCTGCGTACCGATAACGGTAGCGGTGTAGGTCTTGCCCTCGTACTCTTCGGTTCCGGTCAGGCGCCAGTGGATGTTGTACACAACATCATCAAGCTCAACGCCTTGCTCGTCTTTGGTGGGGTAGCAGTCGACAGTACGACAGTCCCAGGTGTAAACGATGTTACTCATTTTTATACTAATTAGTTAGGCAAATATACAAAGGATTTATTACGGAGCAGGAGGAGTTACGCGTGCTGGACCATTAATCTCATCAAGGTTAAGCCCATAGAATCCACCAGTGTCAAGTCCGATGTTTGGCGTGTCCGACTCAAAGTTGTAAAACAGCAGCCTGTTTGATGGGGCTTGATATGTAGACAACGGGGCAAATACGGCTGAGTTATATATGTCGCTTATGTCTGTGCTAGTAAGTGCTTTTTCTGGCCACAGAGCGAATCCATCAAGAAGGCATCCACAAGATATTTCACCGCCAAATCTTGCTCCAAGCTTAAACTCCATAAGTGGAGTATATGTTAGAGTTGACGGGTTGTCTGGATATGTGTAAGAGAAATCACCTCCAGCCGGCGGAGTAAGGGTGAATGGAACAGTAAGTTTTTGGTCATTGAAGTACCACTGGACGTAATCATCTCCACCGTATTTTGAATAGTCAACAGATACCGTAATCAGGAAATAACCATTTGGACCAACGTTACCCACTTGGTCAACCATTGATGAAGCATCATTAAATCCAGTTATTCCAGTATTATTCGCGTCAGACAAGCTTACGCTTGAACCAAGGCCCGGCATCCCGAAGTATATATGGTTTGTATATCCGTATGCGAGGTCAAATAATGCATACCACCCTAAATCAAAGTTTGTAGAAGTTGGAGCTGGCGGCGGCGGTGGATTGTCAAGGTCGTCTATCGCGGAAATATATCCCTGATATCCACCCCAGGGCTCCGTATTTGATAATTTCATCCAGAAGCTAAACGAAAACTCAGAGTTTGGAGACGGCTTGTTGGTAGACACCCTAACTGAGTAGTTAAGCGTATCTGAGCGAAGGAACGATGCTGGAGAAGTTGCAATTGGTGAGAACGCAAAGTTCGAGTTCAAGCAAGGCGCAAGGTGGTTGTATCCATACCACTCCGAGTAGGCGTGGGGCGCTGATGCGTTGGGATAGTAGGGGCTGCAGGTGTTGATGGCACCATAGACCCCTGTTGCTGCGTCAGTGATAGAGAAGGTCGCTGTTGCGGAGCGACCTAGCTCTACGTTGATGTCACTTGCCTCAAGGGTTCCACTTAGTGGTAAGGTCATTTCAATTTAGATTTGAGTTCGTCGATTTGCTTTTGCTGTTCCTTTACCGTGTTTGTCAATTCCTTAATGGCCTCTATTAACACTGCAGAGATGTTGCCGTATGCTACGGAGTATGTTCCTGTTTCGTCTTGCGACACAACCTCAGGAAGTACTTCGAGAATCTCTTGGGCAATAACACCCACCTTCTTCTCTTGTTCTCCAATCTTGTTGTAGGACACACCACGCATCTTCATTACCTTGTCAAGTGCTCCGTCAAGAGTCTCAACGTTCTCCTTGACACGAGCATCGGAGTAGGCGATTACGTCTCCGGTAGCACGAATGGTTCCGCTTACATCAAGTTTATAGCCAGGACTAGTTGTCCCAATCCCAACTCTTTGTGTTGAGTTATTCAATGTCAGGTTTGGCTGTCTTGTTCCATTAAGAAGCCATCCACCAAGAGTTATAAGTGCATTACTATAATCCGTTCCTGGAGCTCCTATAAACAATTCGGCAGACTCCATATAAACTCCCCATCTTCCTACTCCTGTCTTGTTACCAGAAGTGAACGGGTCCCAACCTCTTGCTATCAATGGCCTGTCTGCACCTCGCAACATTATACCATTGCCAGTGGTTCCATCATCATTTACGTATATATTACCATCTACTTGTAGCTTTTGCCCCGGCGCCGTCGTGCCAATGCCTAGATTTCCATTGTGGTCCAGCTCCATCTTTGGAGTAGACCAATCTGTTGAACCATTCTTACTGGTGTACCAGTAGTGTGAGTGGTCTTCAGTAGCTGCAGTACCAACAGTTCTCCAATGTCCAGCGTAGTAGTGAAGGTCATTACCGTATGAACGTATCATACCGCCATAATCACCAACAATACCTAATTCTAGTGATGGGTAATTACTTATAGCTCCAACCCTAAAGGCCGCAGTTCCATTTGCTCCACCAGCGCCTATGTCTATATTTAATTTTGTTTGAGGAGAAGTTGTGTTTATGCCGATGTTGCTATTATTCGAAATAAACATTGCATTTGCCGTATTATTCGGGTGAAATGCAATAGGACCATTACTGTTATATATGTTTAATGCTAAAGCACCGCCATAGGAAGCATATCCCGTTCCTGCTTTGAATATCTCTCCAGTACCACTATTTGTTTGCAACAGTAGGTCTGAATAGTCACTATTACCAGAATCTCCTATGCGAACAACAGTAGCAGCATTTGAAGAATTATAAAATCTAGCAGCGTCGCCAGCGGAGCCGCCATCCACATCCAGTTTATAACTTGGCGCCGTCGTACCAATGCCGACGTTGCCGCCTAATGGATTTATAGCAATTGGATATGTAGCAAGTGTCGCATTAAAATATGACGACTGCATATACACGGTAGAGTTTGTCAATTGTCCAATGAACAATGAATCTCCTCCACCACCTAAAAGATTTAATTGAGACTGTGGTCTTAAATCGGTTGCAGTTAGTGAAGCCGCCCGAACATCAGTTGCAACTGTGAATGGACTACTTCGACTAGTCGTCCCAATGCCGACGTTGCCGTTATAGTCAATACGCATTCTCTCTACAGGATTATCACCTGCACCCGTAGTAGACCTAGTTCCGAAGATTAAATCACCATAAGTATATCCTGACGTGGTCTTTTCCTGATACCCTATATAGGCTGGATAAGTTGATGTGCTACTAACTTCTGCATAACCAAATCCAATCAGTCTATATGAGTTAACAGTATATTCGTTTCCTCCAACTCCTAAATAGTAAGAAGAAGATAATACTGTAGTGGCGTTTCCACTAGTGAACTTTCTAAGAGTTAAAGCTGCTGGCGATGCAGAACCCACAGGATTGGCTACTGTAGAACCTATGACTACATTAGTCCCGTTATCATACATAACAGAATCCCCAACAGCACTACCACTCGTCCACTTGGTGACGTAGTTCGTAGTACCGCTACCCGTCACACCACCACCACTAGGCGCTGCAATCCAAGCAGTACCAGTTCCTGTCGAAGACAATATCTGACCACTTGTGCCAGCTGAGTTCGCAGAGTCGTAGTACGCTCCCGTTACTCGGATGTTGCCAGATACGTGGAGTTTTTGTGATGGTGCTGTTTCTCCAATACCGACGTTGCCGTTGTTTAGAATTCTAAATCTTTGCACCCAGTTTCCGTGTGCAACAACACCGCTACTATAATATCCAATATCAACCAATGGATTACTTACTGAGCCATAATCACCAGCCAAACGCAATCCGGCGGTTGCTTGGTCCATACCAATACCGCTCCATCCTCCATATGTATTTATAAACAACGGATTGTTTGGTACGGAATTACCAAACGACAATGCCAACGTTGAGTTGGTGCCAGCAATTTCAAGTTTCGCACCCGGCGCCGTCGTGCCAATGCCGACGTTGCCGTTAGGTATTACAGTTTTATCAATGTAAGTATATCCACCCGAATCGTAGAAGTAAGACCTGATTATATCTCGCTGACTACCACCAAGAGCTCCCCCGTGTGTTTCCTTAATGCTCCAAAATGCTTCATTCTTGTATCGGCCAAACATAACATCAGCAGACCACCAATACATTCCTGGAATGCTTAAATCTGTTATTGACGGGTTCGGGAAGCTTATGTTTTGAGCATTTGGGTTGTCATTACCACCCCCGAAGTAAGCAAGAGCATCAGATTTATTTGAGCTTGAGTTTGTATTATTTCCAGTAGTTACAACAAGTTTCTTCAGAGGACTAGTAGTCCCAATACCGACGTTACCATTCTCTGCAATCGTAAGCTTAGCATCGGCAAGCGTTGCACTGCCTCCACTGCCCTGCGGTCCGTTAAGGATGTGAATCTTACCTTGGGCATCGTTAGCCGTTAGGTCAGTACGCTCGAATACAATAGCTGACTTTCTGTATGAGCTATTGGCTTCTCGATATCCAAAGTGAATACCTGTCCAGTTTCCAACACTAATCTGATTTACACCTACAGATACAAAATCGTTAACGCCAGATATTACCTCCAGTGGTTTTTGTGGAGTTGTTGTACCAATACCAACGTTACCTGTGCTCCTTGATATTGTTAAAACTTGGTCGCTAGTTGTGCTATTGTTTCTACGATAAAGGTTAAATGAACCATCTGCGTTACTATCGTAGAACAGCCATCCATATGTAGCGCTTGCTATGGAATTGTTATTGACTAACGCCAAGAACGGACTGTTTCCACCTGGAGTACTGTTTCCCTGCTCTCCCTTCAGCCAATAACCTCCGGCTCCAGCAAGTAAACTAAATGTTCCATTCACATCAAGCTTAGCTACAGGAGTAGCAGTACCAACACCAACACTAGTACCATTATCAAATATGCTAGAGTCGCCAACAGCAGTACCGCTAGTCCACTTGGTCACGTAGTTAGTGGTACCACTACCAGTGATGATACCCCCGCCACCCCCTGGGCTAATCCAAGCAGTACCCGTACCCGTAGACGAGAGAATCTGCCCGCTGGTTCCGGCTGCGTTTGATGAGTCGTAGTAGGCTCCGGTGACGCGTACGTTTCCGGTAACGTGGAGGAGTTGAGATGGAGCAGTATTACCAATGCCTACTCTAGCATTACCATCAACTACAAAAGCATAACCGTATGTAGAAGTACCTCCATTAGTAGCATATAATAAATAATCAGTTGTATCCCAATCAGCATTGTATATCTTTAAACCGTTACCACCACCTGTGTTTTGTATGTAAGCGACATAATCTCCAGCTCCTACATTTTTATAAACGTGAAATGGTGCACTTGGAGATGTTGTTCCAACTCCAAGACTTGTCTGAACATATACATTAGCCTGACCCGGGAACGCTACGCTGCTCCACGTTGAGTACGACACCTGACTTGGGTCGGCATCAGCGGAAAGTTGTATGTATGCGTATATCGGGTTACTGTTAGTTGAGTATACCGGAACTGAAATAGAACCACCCTCAACCTCAAGCGCTCCAAATGTCAAGTTTGTTGCAGCTTGACCAGTAGCGCTCAAGATGTTTACATAAGAATAAACTAATGACGAGCCGTCCCAGTAGAACGAGATGTCTGCCTCAACAGAACCAAACGCTGGTGCCCAGTTCCAAGTAGAGGATATCCGAACCTTAGCCGTCATAATGCGACCAGATGCAGAAGAGCAGAGTCGCAAGTAGATTCGTCCGTTTCCGTAGTTTGCACCCGGATACGGTAGCGTTACGCTTCCGGTGTAGTATCCACCCTGGAACAGCCACCCATCTACCTGAGCATTTCCAGCTACGTGCAGCATCCTTGATGGACTCGTAGTTCCGATTCCAACATTGCTAGATACTATTGAAAGAACAGCTGAGCTGTTATTGTAGAACGTATGCCTGCTTGATGCTGAATTGTATCTAGCTCCAGAGCCACCTGATTCAGTTCCAACATAAAGCTCCCAAGTGCCATTTGTATTGTGGTACTCTATTCCGGCATAAGTTGGATTAGTGATTCTGACAAGACCATTAACCTGAAGTTTTTCAGCTGGTGATGCAGTTCCAATACCTACATTGGTTCCGTTGTCAAATATCTGTGAGTTACCAAGAGCCGTTCCGCTAGTCCACTTAGCTACGTAGTTAGTTGTTCCGCTTCCGCTGAATGGCGTAATCCAAGATGTACCAGAGCCCGTAGATGACAACACCTGACCGCTTGAGCCTGCTACGTTTGCGGAGTCATAGTATGCTCCAGTCACGCGGATATTTCCTTCTACGTGCAGCTTTTGGCTAGGGCTAGTGTTTCCGATACCAACGTTACCACCACTGGTGATGCGCACACGCTCCGTATTATTCGTGTAAAAAGAAATTGGATATGCAGAACCAGTATACAAAAGCAGTTGGTCTGGCCCAATGCCAGCAGACGTATCTGGGAAACCCACATAGGCTCGATAACTAGAAGAGTGGTAAAAGTCAATACCAGCACCATATCCGGTGGTTCCACTACTTCTTAATCGAATCGGGTCTGCAGTGAGCACATCAAGCTTTGCTCCTGGTGCCGTGGTTCCAATACCAACATAAGTTCCGTTATCGTAGATAAGTGAGTCGCCCAACAGCGTAGTGCCAGTCCACTTCGACAAATAGTTAACCGTGCCGCTACCGTTTACCGTACCTCCGCTTACGTTTATCCATGCCGTGCCCGTTCCCGTTGACGCAAGAACCTGTCCGTTCGAGCCAATCGAGTTCGATGAGTCGTAGTAACCGCCCGTCACACGGATAGAGCCACCGACCATAAGCTTCTGCGTAGGTCCTGTCGTGCCGATACCAACGTTACCTCCGTTGGTGATGACCATGCGGGTCGTGCCAGACGTGGTCGTGTTGAACACGATGTCCGCGTCTCTGCCCCACACGTAGAAGTTGTCATCCGTTCCAGCGTACGTGGCCGCCTTATACACCCCATCGATGTAGTATGTCATGGCCGACATGTTGGCGGCGCTTGAGTTAAGACGCAGAAGACCGATTGATGCTACGTGAGCTCCATCGATGTCAAGCTTAGCAGACGGCGTGCCGGTTCCAATACCTACTTTGTTATTCGTGCTATCAACGAAAAAGGTGTTGGTATCGATGTTGACTCCGGACAGGTAGCGAATCGCCATAGTTTCTTTAATTTATCTTAGATATACAAAAGTACAAAAAGGGCGCGACCATACGGAAGCGCCCTCGTTACATAAGACCATCGTCTTATTAAGACACACGCTGTATCAGCACGCGGTATGCATTCGACGCGGGCGTCGTTGCGAACGTGAGCGTCACCACGTTTACACTCGTACGTACAACATCTACGTACACCGTGTCGTAGGTGGCGTTGTCGTACACCTGAACCATAACGTCTCTCGTGCCGAGGTTGTGCGTCACCGCGAACACTACAGCCTCGCCGTCGCCTACGTTGGCAGCAGCACCAGTCGTGTCAACGACAGCCTGCACCGCGCTAGCGAAGTCAGTTACCTGTGATGCCGTGATGGCAATCGCTACGTTAGTTGCTGCCGTTGCGCGACCCTTGGCGTCGAACGTAATCTGCGGCACGCTTCCAGCCAGTCCGTACGTTCCTGCCGGCACGCCGCTGTTTGACAGAGTGAGCGCTGCTGTTACGTTGGCCGAGCCATCGAACGTTACCGTCCACGCTGCGTCTCCAGTGATAGATATCGTGCGTGCGGTCTGCAGCGCAGAGGCCGTCGTCGCGTTACCCGTGATGGTACCAGTGATGTTGGCGTACAGGCGTCCTACCGTCAGGCCCGTTACCGTTGAGGTGGGCTCCGTTGAGGTGTGACCGAGCGTGAACGCAACCTCATCGACCGTGCTGGCCGACGCGTCGTAGAAGAACGTAGCGTACTTCGTTCCGCCAAGCACGTAGTTTCCGTAGAAGCCAATGTCAACGCTGTTAGTAACGTTGGCGTTGGCGTACTGCATCATGTTGTCACCAATCGATACGATGGTGCTGTCGATGGTGGTGGTCGTTCCGTTTACGTCGAGGTTACCCGCGATGGTCACCGTGGTTCCGTCGTCCGTAACGAGCGAGTTGACCAGCTGTCCGTTGACGGTGTCCCACTTAACGACGTTGTTGTTGGTGAGAGAGCCGGCGTTCTTAAGCGATACGTCGTCAGCTCCTACCGCGATACCGGTACCAGCTCCAACAGCAAGCGTTGCCGTTCCACCAAGCGACACAGCACCGCCGCCAGTAAGACCGTTGCCGGCCGTGTAGGTTACGCTTGAGTTTGCGAGCGACGAGTTAGGGATGGCCGTTAGCTCGAGCGTGGTTCCGGTGATGGCGATACCCGTTGCGGTAGACACCTCCAGCCACTGCGACGAGGCAGCCGAGTCGTCCCAGAAGAATATCCGGTCGAAGCCCGGGTCGGTAAGGTTCTCAAGGCCGAGGTGGCTCAGCGATACCGTGTCGACACCAACGGCAATACCCGTTCCGGCACCCACGTTGAGCGTTACCGCACCGGATGTTCCGCCACCGGTCAGGCCGTCTCCAGCGTATACCGCCGAGATGTCTCCGCTGCCGTCGAGGTTGACCCACACCGTGCCGTTCCAGTACTTCAGACTGTTCGTCGCGGTATTGTAGATAATTTGTCCTGCTCCCAGCGGACTCGGGTCGCTGGCGAGGTTCTGAAGGCGCACATTTTGAATCTGGTTGCTCTCCAGCGATATGTTGTTTAAATAACGTATTGCCATGGCTGTTAGTTAAAGAAAGCTTTGCCGGAGAACGGCGCGCTAAAGGTTATAGTTGCTTGGTTCAGTGTATCGTAGGTCACCTGACCAACGACCTCTCTGTTTGCTGAGTCCACGATAGATACAGACGGGAACTTGTTGAGGTTGTGCATGACGACCCACTCGGCCGACGGCACATCCTGCTGGTATAAGTAGTTCTTGTCACCGTACTCCTCGTAGTCGTAGAATATCATGGTGATGAAGTAGTCCTTATCCTTGATAAGACTACCTACACCATTGACAAACTCGAGAGATATTGTGTAGAAATCATCCCCAGCCTCCGGGTTCTCAACCGCGTTCAGCCACTTGTATATCCCCCAGTTTGTTGGGTTCTGTGCATTTGACAGCAAAATCAACGAGCCAATCAACGGCGCCGTGTAGTACGATGAAACACCCTGGTTTTGCTGGGTGTTTCCGCTAAGTATCATGCTATTGAACGAGTTGAACGGCACGCTGTTGCCAAGGCTTGACGGGAACGATATCGTTCCGCTCGCGCGCTGGTCGTGGATGCCGACGTCCTGATATCGGTAGCGTATCGACGTGCTCTCAATACGGCTGGTATTGAGGAAGTCTGCTACCTTGTCAATAGTAAAGTTTTTGGTAGCGTTGGCTGCGCCGCCATCTGTTCCGATAACCTTATCTGTTCCTCGGACGTCAGTGTCTAGTGCGTATGTACTGATTTTTGCCATGCTACCTACAAAGGTACTTAATTACTTTAGGAGTCTCTTGAACCAAATAGCTATAACCGAAACGAACGAAACGATGAACGCGGCCGGCCAGATGAACCGATTCCACCACGGCGTGCGCTCGCGCTTCTGCTTGTCTACGGTGATGGTCTGCGTAATGACCTTCACCTTCGACGGCGGGCACTCAGCCTTGAACGCCATGCTAGTTACCTTTCCGGCGGCGTCCCTTATGTACTGAATCTCTATCCGTACCGAGTCCTTGTAG
>Ga0070749_10003589_pt1 | contig 10361 bp, 8 predicted proteins | sample VirMetDEL_Nov_18_FD_75180 | JGI IMG/M metagenome (GOLD analysis project Ga0070749, IMG submission 75180) | Aqueous microbial communities from the Delaware River and Bay under freshwater to marine salinity gradient to study organic matter... | ecosystem: Environmental > Aquatic > Marine > Coastal...
AAGTTATTGAATAAGTCTTCATCAAAGTGATAAACACTCTCAGTGATACTGGGAGTTTCATAGTTCAGAGCTTGTAGGTATTGCAAACTCATCATTGCTTGGTTGTTGATGTGTTTGTTGATAAACCCAGTCTTCACATTCTCAGTATTGAAGGCATGATGAATACCATAGTTACCATAACTGTAATGGTCTGTTGGTGGGATACACCATTCATAACCATGATGGGCTGCTATACCCCTGAGGGCAGCATATTGAAACAACTGGTTTCCAAACCTACCATTGGAACCTAATCTATCATATCCAATCATTGTTCATCCCTAGAAAATAATTGTTCTTGAATCCAGTTATAAGTATTCCCAATCCCTTCTTCTAGTGACATTTCGTAGTCCCAACCCAATTTCTCACGAATCAAATCATTATTGGAATTACGACCACGAACACCCAGAGGACCAGGAACATGATGCTTTACTACTTTCTTATTTGCTACCTTACACGCAATATCAACCAATTGGTTGATGGATACCATTTCCTCTGAACCAATATTTACAGGACCCATAAAGTTGGACTGGACCAAACGATATGTTGCTTCTACACATTCAGAGATATACAGGAAGGACCTTGTTTGCTTACCATCTCCCCAGATTTCAACCTCCCCGTTCGTTCTATCAGATAAACACACCTTACGACAGATCGCAGCTGGTGCCTTCTCCTTTCCTCCATCCCAGGTTCCCTCAGGACCGAAGATGTTATGGTACCTGGCGACCCGAACAGGAATGTCATAGTTACGATTGTAGGCAAAGTATAGACGTTCAGAGAATAGTTTCTCCCAACCATATTCCGAATCAGGTGCGGCAGGGTATGCCGAGTCTTCACGACAATCGGGGTTATCGGGATCTAATTGATTATGTTCTGGATACATGCATGCAGAACTAGAATAGAAAATTTTTGTAATATTCTTTCCAGTAAAATCATTGAACTGACGGACTGATTCGATGACATTCAAATTGATCATTGCAGAACTGTGCATCACATCTGCATCATTGTCACCACTAAAAATATAACCAGCACCACCCATGTTACAGGCAAACTGATAGATTTCGTCAAATGGTTGAAGATATTTTGAAGGGGTGAATTCATAGAAGTTATGATCATAACCCCTAAATTGAATTACCTTCTCAACAAATGCAGTATCTTGAAGGTCTCCTTGAATAAATTCATCACAACAATCAGGATACTTCTGTGGTTGGATATCTACGGTACGAACCCAGTATCCTTTTTCTTTCAGATATCGTGCCATGTGGTGTCCAATGAAACCAGCGCCACCAAGAACAAGAGCTTTGCGTTTATATTCAGTCATGATAATAAATCATCTCCACTATGTATTATACTTTATTTCGTTTGTACCATTCATAAGTATTGACAATACCTTCTTCTAGATGGTATTGTGCTTCCCAACCAAGTGATTTGATTTTATCCACATTCAATACTTTTCTTGGAGTACCATTTGGTTTCTCTTTATCCCAAAAAGTTTGACCAGGATACCCCACAATACGTGCAATGATACGTGATAGTTCCTTGATACTTACATCTTCACCTGTTCCTACATTGATAATATCAGGACTATCATACTTCTCCATACAAACATAACAAGCTTCTGCAAGGTCATCTACATGAAGAAACTCTCTCATAGCAGTACCATCTCCCCATAACTGAACATCTGGCCACCAAGGACCACCCATATCAATGACATAACCAACATCAGTGGCATAATGATACTTTGCAATCATTGCAGGAAGTACATGTGAAGTTTCTAAATCAAAGTTATCATTGGGTCCATACAGGTTAGTGGGCATCAAACAGATAGCATTGAAACCATATTGTTCTCTATAGGATTGACAAAGTTTGATACCTGCAATCTTTGCGATAGCATAAGCATCATTGGTAGGTTCCAATGGTCCAGTCATCAATTGGTCTTCTGTGATTGGTTGGTTTGCAAACTTAGGGTAGATACAAGAAGAACCAAGGAACAAAAGTTTCTTTACTTTATTATCTAAACATGCTTTGATGATATTGTTTTGTATCATCAAGTTTTCATAGATGAAGTCGCCTTTACTGGTATTGTTTGCATGAATACCACCAACCTTGGCAGCAGCAAGGAAAACATAGTCTGGTGAAATCAATTCAATATACTTATTAGTTGATTCTTGATTTGTGAAATCAACTGCAACTCTGGTGCTTGGGAATACATTGTTGAAGCCTTTAGATTGTAGGTTTCTAACAATAGCAGAACCCACCATTCCACTTCCACCCGCAACCAAGATACGATCAGTTTTGTTCATTTATACACATATCCATTACTAATTGATCAAAGGAAATCTTTGGTGACCATCCAAGTTGATTTCTTGCCTTGGTTGAATCACCCAGAAGTGTTTCCACTTCTGCAGGTCTAAAGTATCTATCACTAACTCTTACTACCACTTTTCCAGACACGGTATCTACACCAACTTCATCCAAACCCCCACCTCTCCACTCAATCTTCATACCAAAGTAAGGTGCAGACTTTTCTACAAATTCTCTGACAGAATATTGTTCATTGGTGGAAATCACATAATCATCCGCTATCTCCTGTTGTAACATTAACCACATTGCATAAACATAGTCCTTTGCATGTCCCCAGTCACGTTTTGCATCTAGATTTCCAAGATACAAACAATCAGTTTTTCCTTGAAAAATTGAATTCATACCCATAGTAATCTTACGTGTCACAAAGGTTTCACCTCTACGTGGTGATTCGTGATTGAACAGAATCCCAGAACTTGCATGAATGTCATAGGACTCACGATAGTTCTTTGTAATCCAGTGTCCATATACCTTTGCTACACCATAGGGGGAACGTGGATAGAAAGGTGTAGTTTCTTTCTGTGGAATTTCCTGAACCAAACCAAACATCTCAGACGTTGACGCTTGATAAAAACGTGTCTTCTTTTCTAACCCAAGAATCATAATTGCATCTAGAAGACGTAATGTTCCCAACGCATCTACTTCTCCTGTGTATTCTGGCATCTCAAATGATACCTTTACATGTGATTGTGCAGCAAGGTTGTAAATCTCTGTAGGTTGAACCTTCTGAACAATCTTTATAATATTGGTAGAATCATTCAGGTCACCATAGTGTAGGTGAATTTTATTGTAGATGTGGTCAATACGATGTGTGTTGATTATGGAACTTCTACGAACAATTCCATGAACTTCATATCCTTTTTCTAACAATAACTCTGCAAGGTAACTACCATCCTGACCAGTAATGCCAGTAATAAGTGCAATACTCATATTCATTCATCCACTATAGTATCTATGGACAAAAAAAGGACCCCTAAGGATCCTCTAAAACTCAGGCTCGCCAAGTTATTTGATTGACTGGGTAATAACTAAATCCCAGGCGGAGAAAGTAATTCCCCATCCGCACCACTTGCTTTTGGGAGAAGCAAGAAACTCTAAGGGGTCATATGACTCCACCAGTTCTTTTAGAGTCTCTCCGTGACTAAGGGGGTATCCCGACCAGTGCTGTTATAGACCATCCGTGTCTTAATCACTATGAACATAAGCAGGAACATTATCTGGATCTAACCAACAACAATAGTTGTGGTCTTCCATAGCAGTCATAAACTGCATTTCATTATCACAGAGATACATTGTCCTGTACCTACCAGTGTAGGAATCTACTTTTTGAATACGACAATCGGGTTTCCCATTGTGTTCCAACTTTCCACACTGTACAAATCGATAAGGAAAACGATCCAGAATGACAGTGATATTATCCTTCATCAAGCTACCTCTACTTGCTGAAGGTCTTCTGCAATACAATCAATCAGAATATCATAATCATCCAGAGGGTCACCAGAGAAGATAACACCTTGATTTTCGTAAAACTTACGAACCTTCTTGAAGAGTTTGGGACTCTTTACATCGAGATAGAAATCTCCATCAACCGCAGAACGAAGAACAGAGATGTCTTTCTTGAACTTGGAAGTAACAGTCATTGTCTTGTGTTGTTTACCTGTTTATTATAAGGGGTGTCTCCAAGGTTTTGGAGACAGAATGGACACTTTCGGTTGTGTCCAATGCTGGTTGTGGGGATCGAACCCACCTATAACCGATTATGAGTCGGACGCTATCACCAGATGGCTAAACCAGCAGAAAGGATCACGATGCTTCGTTGTGATCAGTATATAGTCTTCTGGTTTCTTCGTCAATAGGTGTCATAACAAAGGACTTGCCTTCCTTGTCTATGATACCTATTGATTCCCCATTTTCAACTCTTTCAAAGAGAACATCAAAGTTCTCTTCCCATTCGTGAATAGAATAATAATCCATCAGGTAATATTAGATGAAAAGGAAAGTGAGGGATTTGAACCCTCGGAGGCTATTAACCTCAGTAGTTTTCAAGACTACCACCATAAACCACTCGGTCAACTTTCCAACTGTGTTTATTATATATCAAAGTTTCAAATCTGTAAAGTCATAAAAAAGGAGACCCGAAGGTCTCCTCAGAAATATTACTTGAAGAAGTTATCAGCCACCAAGTGCTGCAACTCTTTCTTCAAGTTCCTTGATTGCAGCAACAAGGAGAGGAACCAGTTTGGACTGGTCAATAGATTGATATATTTCATTACCATTTTCATCAACAGCATCCTTTTCACCATTCACTGCTTCAGGTACTACAACGGCTGCCTCGTGTGCGAGGAAACCATCTACTACCTGACCAGGATTAGAAATAAATTCAAACCTCTTAGGTTCGAGGGCTTTGATTCTATCAATAGCTCCAGTCAGACCAACAATATTTTTCTTCAGTCTATAGTCAGAACTAGTAGTATATGATGTTACTCCACCACCGAAACTAATTAAACCACATACTGTTCCATTTAGTTGTTCAAAAATCATTGCAATGTTATTACCAGAAGTGTTTGATGCTCCACTAACACCAATTCCAGACCTACCGGATCCTGCTGCGCCTGATGTTATGGTCAATCCGCACTTATTGTTCATATATGTGGTGACGCCCACAAATAAGTCATGCTCAACTACGGCATCATAGGCTGACACCTTGCTACCTGACATATCAATATCAGTACCAATGTCAATACCACTGGAACTGAATGTAGCAATACCTGCAAATTCGGCAGTGCCTGTAGACGCAACGGTTCCGAAGGAACCACCTTGACCAGCAGATGTGGTATTATAGGAGATAAGTTCTACATTGTCACCAAGTGATGCAGCAGATGAAAGAACAACTGAAGTACCATTAGATGCGGAATATTCAGATGAATCCAGTTTTACACCATTGACAAACACATCAAGCAATCCTACATTGTAGGTAAAGTTGAATGTTGTTTGTGCAGCGGTAGCAGAGAACGTCTGACTTGTTCTCAGTGTGGGGAATGTACCAAGACCTGCAGAAGTAAGTCTACCTCTGGAATCAACAACAAAGTATCCATACTCAGTACTACCATTACCATAAGTACCAGCAGATACTCCAGTTGTGGTAAGGTCAATAGTGACTGCAGCAGTCTCAGTACCAGAGTTGGTGATGGTGAAGTCTGAAGAACCACCATCAGCCAGTGTGGCAACATAGTTACCTGTGGTGTCATCACCCAGAGCAACCGAGTTGGGTTGAATGGTAGCAGCCAGAGATACATTACCTGAACCATCAAAACTGATAGCAGAGGCAAGGATATCACCAGTGATTTCAAATGTTCTTGAAGATGCCAGAGCAGTTGCAGTGTCTGCATTACCTGTCAGGTCACCTACAAAACCACCTGTTGAAGTAGTTACACCAGATACTTCCAGTTGTCCAAGTGTACCAACTGAAGTCAGTGAGGAGTTGACAACACCTGAACCCAGGGTTGTGGAAGACAGTACCTCAGTACCACCTACCTTATAGACCTTACCTGAGGCGGCATCAATGTGCTCAGAAGATGTCCAAGCATCAGTTGCATCAACCCAGTTCCAAGTCTTATCGCCATCACCTGATTCAACAGTAATACCACCACCATCGGCAGCAGCATCATTAGCAGCACCAGATGCCAGAAGGATGTTCTTATCATCAACTGTAACTACTGTGGAGTTTACAGTTGTGGTAGTACCATCAATCTGAAGGTTACCTTTGATAACAACAGTACCAGTATTGTCACCAACACCAGCGGGGTCAATGTTCAGAGTAGCAGGACCAGAGATAGTATCTGAGGTCATTCTCATTGCTGAACCTTCAGCACCCAGATGGATGGCAGAAGCAGTAGCAACACCTGAGAAGTTGGCACCTGTCAGTGAGATATAATCATCCAGGCTGATGGTGATTGTATCAGACGCAGCCGAAGTGGTTACGTTTGTTCCACCAGCAACAGTGAATGTCTCAGTCAACATATTGATGGTTTCTGAACCACTGTCACCTGCGACAGTCAGAGCAGTACCAACAGCAGCAACTGATGCGGAGGTAACTCTACCTCTAGAGTCAACTGTGATAACAGGGATTTCAGTTACACTACCATAAGTAGCGGCACTAACACCTGTGGTTGTCAGGTCAATGGTAACGGCAGCAGTCTCTGAGCCTGAACCAGTGATAGTGAAGTCCGAAGAACCACCATCAGCCAGTGTGGCAACATAGTTACCAACTGTATCTGTACCCAGGTCAACTGAGTTGGGTTGAATGGTAGCAGCAAAGGCTACATTTCCAGTACCATCAAAACTGATAGCAGAAGCCAGTACATCACCACTCATCGAGAAGCTTCTAGCTGTCTGAAGAGCAGTTGCTGTGTCTGCATTACCAGTAAGATTACCAACAAAACCGCCTGATGAAGTAGTTACACCAGTAACAACAACACCATTAGCATTTGTATCAAATGCTGCAGCATTTACTTCACCAGTCAGGTTACCAGTAACATTACCTGTTACATCACCAGTAACATTACCTGTTACATTACCAGTAACATTGCCTGTTACATTACCAGTCAGGTCACCTGTTACATTACCAGTCAGAGCACCAACGAAACCACCTGAAGAGGTAGTAACACCAGTTACTGAAAGTTGACCAAGTGTTCCAACTGAAGTCAGAGATGAATTGACAACACCTGAACCCAGTGTGGTTGCTGAAAGAACTTCAGTACCATTTACCTTATAGACATTACCTGAGGTAACATCGAGAGCAATATTAGCTTGGAAGCTGTCATTGGCATCACTGAATTGGAAAGTCTTATTTCCATCACCTGAAGTAACTGTAATACCACCACCATCAGCAGCAGCATCATTAGCAGCACCATCGGCAAGAATAATATTCTTGTCTGCAATGGTAACAGTTGTACTATTGACAGTTGTTGTGGTTCCATCAATCTGAAGGTTACCCTTGATGACCACTGTACCTGTGTTGTCACCAACACCAGCAGGGTCAATGTTCAGAGTTGAAGGACCTGAAAGTGTGTCTGAAGTCAGTCTGATAGCTGAACCTTCTGCACCAAGATGAACTGCTGTAGCAGTAGCAATACCTGTAACAACAACACCAGAGGCATTGGTGTCAAAGGCAGCTGCATTTACTTCACCAGTCAGGTTACCTGTTACGTCACCAGTAAGGTTACCAGTTACGTTTCCTGTGAGGTTACCAGTGAAACCTGAGTTGGCTGTAATAGTTGTACCAGTTACAGCAGCAGGAGTGTTACCACCTACAATACCATCAAGGTTACCCGTGACATTACCTGTAAGGTCACCAGTAACATTACCTGTAACATTACCAGTAACATTGCCCGTAAGTGCCCCTACAAAACCATTCACAGAAGTGGTTACACCACTGATGTAGGCATCACCCAAAACATCTAATTTTGACTTGGGAAGTGCAGAACCAATACCAATATTGGTACTATCATTGTCTGGACCAGTAAGCTTCAGAATCGTATCTGTAACTTCCAAAAAGGAAGCCAATTGAGATAGTTCTCTGTTATATGCCATTTGTCCTCGTTAGAGAGTGATTGTTTGTTTCTTATAGTTCTATAAAGTAATGTCACAGAACCATAACATAGTTCGATAATATTATTTATCTTTACCAAGCAGACAATGAAGTTCTTTTCCAGTTATTAGGACCTACACAGACATAAAAATAATTACTATCATACGATATTTGACCTGGACTACCAGCAGCAGTAGAAGAGGAGGGGGTATTTGTCATACCACCTGTAGTTATATTACCAAAAGTTACAATATCTACAATGTCCCCAATGTTACAAGGTTCAGTTAGTATAATTGTCTGTCCATCTGTTGCTGTATATTCTGATGGAGTAAGTCTTACACCATTCACAAATACATCAACAAACCTAGGATCATAAACTACAAAGAAGTAACTTTGATGGACAGTTGATACATAACTATATTCATTTCTGGTAATAGCAGAAGACTGACTATATGATATAACATCAATAGTCTCACCACCTAAAAATGGCTCAGCAACTGTAATAGTGTTGCCATCTATTGCAGTATATTCAGATGGAGTAAGTTTTACACCATTAGAAAATACATCAACAAGCCCAGCATTATAAGTAACAGCAATAGAAACTTGACCACTAGTTGTAGTGAATGTACTTTCTGTTCTTACATCACTAGTAATGGTACCACTACCACCAGTCCCTCCAGTACCACCACCAGTACCACCACCCACTGGATCCTCAATAGGATCAGGAACAATAGAACCACCACTACCACTAGTGAAGGTGATGGCTACACCAACAAACTTACCAAGTGCTTCATTCCATCTTAGGAACTCCCCATCCTGAATAGATGATGCCGCAACATCATCCATATCCATAATATTGACAGCACCCCCACCACCAATGGTAGAAAGTTGTTGTTGTATCCTACTCAGAAGTAACTTGTAGTGCTTCTCTAAATCCTCAAAGGTGGCAAACTTCTGATCCAAGGGTGTAAGTGGATCAGTGTTCTTCTCTGTGGGTGTAATATTGAGAAGACCTTCTTCCAGTTTCTGACTGAAACTTCTTTCCAGACTTTCAATCTTCTGGTTGAGTTCTTCTACCTTATCAGATACATCAGTTTCTTTCAGACTTTCAATAGTCTTCTTGAAACTCTCTTGTATCTTACCAAGTTTCTTGAACTCTTTATTCAGTTTTGTTTCACTGATGGTTACATCAGTCTCAATATCTACAATCCTATCAATAAGATTTTGTTTGACTTCATCAAGTTCTGTAGTCTTTGCAAAGTCTTTAGGGTTACTTATAGACTTGATCTTCTTCTCTACAAGTTTCTTGATACCTTCTAACTCTACATTCTTTTCATCAGAAAGTTCAATCTTCTTCTCTAAGTCTTCACGAATATCTGATATAGATTGATTCAATGATTCATCAATCTTATCTTCAATCTTCAGTTGAAACTCAAACAAACTCTGTTGATGTTTGGGAATAGAGTCAAGAAACTTCTCTACTCTATAAACAAGACCTTCAGTATCTTGTTTGATTTCCTCAAGTCTTTCTTCATTGAATGCTTTGATCTCATACTCTACATCAATAATAGAGTCCCTAATCTCCTGAATAGTATTATCTACATCTTCCTTACTAATATATCTTTCTAACTCTGTTCGAAGAGATACTACTTGTTCATTCAGTTCATTGATACCACTCAGTCTCTGATCAAACTGAATAAAAGACTTACGATAGTTATCAATGACATCAAAGATACCAGTGAAGTTATCTGCTTCAACTTCAATCCTGGAAAGGTCTTCATACTTCAGTTCTTCACCAAAATACTCAGAAGGTTTTTGAAGACCACTCTTTACTTTCTTATTCTCTTTGATGTTTAAATTCTTTTTGATATCAGAGATAGACTTATTGACATAAGCCAACTGAGATAATACAACTCTGTCTAACTCTTCCTTATCTACTCTTTCTGATAGTTGTTTCTGTAACTGTTCTACCTGTTGAGACAATACTTCTACAGTAGAAGACTCTTCTTCTACAACCTCAATAGTTTCTACAGACTCTTGTTCAACTTCAACCACAGATGAAGAAACCGTCTGATCACTATTTGTTTTTTGGAAAAAATCAGATGGCTTCTTAAGTGGCACTGCTCTATCACACCTTCCTATACTCCATATTTATTCTATCACAAGAGAGGTCAAATAACTCTCACTACAAAGACAAGCTGTGTATCCTGGATAATACTTCTCCATAAGTGCTGGAATACCTTTAGCAGTAATACTACTATTACATACTATCCAGACTTCTTTCTTTTCCTCTAAAACTTTATGTCTTAATGGAAACTGATTCATCTTATGAAGATATTTAGATGGGTGATACTGGATTCGAACCAGTGAC
>Ga0070749_10003596_pt1 | contig 10350 bp, 19 predicted proteins | sample VirMetDEL_Nov_18_FD_75180 | JGI IMG/M metagenome (GOLD analysis project Ga0070749, IMG submission 75180) | Aqueous microbial communities from the Delaware River and Bay under freshwater to marine salinity gradient to study organic matter... | ecosystem: Environmental > Aquatic > Marine >...
TGCTCTGCCTTCTGGCCGGGTGCTTTGTTACCCGAACGCCCGGTTCGAAGAAGATGGTTCGATCACCTATTCAAAGGCGTCTTGGAAGCCTGCGGCGGATGCTAAAGAGTGGCCTCGGGGTCGGCTCTGGAGAGGGCTGGCTTGCGAGAACGTCACACAAGCGACCGCCCATGATCTTTTACGTGAGGCTTTGCGGCGTCTTGACAATGTTGTCCTTACGGTTCACGATGAGATTGTGCTGGAGGTTGATTCGGATAAAGCTGAAGACGCCAAACAACATCTGATCAACGTCATGTGCACGCCACCCGTATGGGCGGAAGGACTGCCGCTTGACGTTGAAGCCACAATAATGAGCCGTTACGGGAAGGGATGACATGACTTGGGAACCTATACCGGGCTGGCCTAGATACGACATTAATCTATACGGCGTTGTGAAGTCGGCAAACATGCACGTCCGCGCTAAGAACGGTGGTCTGGCTATTCGAAAAGGACGTATTCTGCGTCAAATCATTAAAGCCAATGGCTATGCGTATGTAACGCTAACTACGGCCAGCAAACGCGCGCAGTTAACCGTCCACAGTCTTGTGGCGCGGACTTTCATTGGCCCTCGTCCAGTTGGCATGAATGTTTTACACTCAGACGGTGATAAGACCAATAACTATTGGAAAAATCTGCGCTACGCTACACAAGCCGAAAATCATGCCGATACGTTAATTCATGGCCGTCGCCCGCGGGGGGCTAAGCATCCGGCGGCGGCGTTGAACGAACAAGACATAAAAAAGATTCGGGCGAGCAATAAAAAGGGCGTTGAGTTAGCTGCGCAATATGGCGTAACCGCTGCGCATATTTCTTCTATCCGGTCGCGTCGCGTCTGGAAGCACATATAAACAGGTGGAAAATGAATCTTTTTGATTATTTTACGGCGTTAGCCGAAAAGGGCGAGACAGCGCTCATCGTCAAACAGATCGACACCGGCAAGCTGCACAAAGACGGTTCCCCAAAATACACTTGGCCGGCTTACTTGCCGACGCACAAGCGCAAGGAAGGCGAGAGTTGGTTTCTTAACACTGGCTCGTTTATCTGTGATCGGCTTGATCTTAAGCGCCCATCCGCCAGCGTCGCCAACTGCACGCATGTCTTGTTTATGATGTTGGATGACATCGGCACCAAATCAAAGATCCCGCCGCTTCAGCCCACCGCTATCGTCGAGACAAGCCCCGGCAACTATCAATACTGGTATGCTTACTCAGATCAACCGACCGTGGAGGAACACTGTGCTGCTCTTACAGCTATTGCTGCGGCTGGCTATACCGACCCTGGTGCTACTAACGCCGTGCGTAACTGTCGCCTGCCAGGCTCGGTTAACGTCAAGCCGGGGCGCGATGCGTTCGTTTGCCGTCAAGTAGAATTTAACAAGGTTGAATACACGCTCGCGGAGATTTGTAATGTGCTCGGTGTGACACCGGCTGAGATGGGGACTGCAAGAGCGATTACGTTTCGCGTAAAGGACACTGGCAACGACACGGTGTTAGCTTGGTTGAACGATCAGGGGCTTGTTACGTCTGGCGTAAACGGCGAAGGATGGTGCGGCGTCGTCTGCCCGAATCACGAAGGTCACACCGATGGACAGATTGAAGCGCGATATAAGCCGCAGGATCGTTCGTTCTGTTGTTATCACGCTCATTGCGACGGTCTTGATAGCAAGTTCTTTTGCGATTGGGTATCGGAACAGGGTGGCCCTCGCACTCTCCCCGGCTTGCGAGACGATCTCATTGCCGATCTTACCAGTAAGCTCAAGACTTTGACCCCGACCGAAGAGTATAAAGACGAAGGGGCGGCGCGGATCGCTGACGTTGAGCGCAAGCAGGCTGGCCGTGAAGATCGCGCCGGTTGGCATGAACGTTTCGCCTATATCGTCGATGACGACGCTTACTTTGATAAAAAGACATGCAGCGAGATCAGCCGCAAAGCGTTTAATGCTGTGTTTCGGCACATTGAATGCAAATCAACAGGCGAAAAACCGCGCCGTATTGAAGCGTCGATCTGGTATGACGAAAACCGCGAAGCGATGGGCGGTTACGCGCTCAAAGGTCTGACCTACGCCGCTGGCGAAGACTGGATGGTTCATAAGGACGGGCTGGTCTATGGCAACGTCTGGCGCGACGCCAGGCCGGAGGTCACAAGCGCTGGCGATCCTACGCCGTGGCTGGATCATTGCCGGCGGCTTGTGCCGGACGCTGCGGAGCTGGAGCATATCTGGAATGTGATGGCGTTCAAACTTCAGCACGCCAACATTAAGATCAACCACGCTATCCTGCACGGCGGCAAGGGCGGCTGCGGTAAGGACACGATGTGGGCTCCTTTCATCTGGTCGGTCTGCGGGCCGCACGAGAAGAACAAGGGGCTGATCGACAACGAGAGCCTGTCAAGTCAGTGGGGTTATCAGCTTGAGGCTGAGATCGTCGTGTTGAACGAGCTGAAAGAACCGGAAGCAAAAGATCGTCGGGCGCTGGCGAACAGACTGAAGCCAATCATTGCTGCGCCACCGGAGATGCTGACAATCAATCGTAAGGGATTGCATCCTTACAAGATGGTCAATCGTCTGTTCATGCTGGCGTTCACCAATGAGGACATGCCGATTACGTTAGACAGCGATGACCGGCGCTGGTTCTGCGTCTGGTCTGAGTCGGCCAAGATGACGCCGGAGGAAGCCAAGCGGATCTGGGGCTGGTATAACGCCGGCGGGTTTGAAGCCGTGGCCGGCTGGCTGCGGGCGCGGGATGTGTCGCGGTTCAGCCCCCAGGGCATACCGCCCATGACCGACTACAAGCAGAAGCTGATCTATGTCGGCATGAGCAATGCGGAAGGCTATGTCTATCACGAGATCGAAGCCGGCCATGCGCCGTTCAACGTCGACGTTATCGCCGGCCCTTGGCACAAAATAATTAAGGAAATGAACGATGCGCACACTAATAACAGCTCGTTCAAAGTTGTGCAGCCGGCGCTATTTCACGCACTGAAAGAAGCCGGGTGGATCGACAAGGGGCTGTGCTATTCGGCGGATTATCGGACCAAGAAACATTGCTTTGTTCGCCCGGCCCTGAAAGACTGGTCGCGGTCGGACGTGCGGCGCGAGCTGGCGCGGATCACGGGTGAAGGAAGGGACACGGATAATGTTGTCTCACTTAAGAATTGATATCCTGAACGTCTTGGCGAATTTGACCGACCAGCTTGATCTTTACCTTGACTGGGCGGCGACGCCGGGGGATGATGAGTGCCCCCCGGAGATCGTCGAGGGGCTATGCCACGCCCATGAGACGGCCCGCGAGTTGCTGGAGGGCCTGGGCTATGGTCAGTCTCGTTCGTGATTGGTTGGTTGCTGCCGGTGCATTGCTGCTAGAATACGCACTCGGCGGCTTTCGTCCTGAACTTCGTCTAGCGCCCATTCGAGCGCGTTCCGTAGACGGGTGCTTTCGTCGACAGCCGCCGCAATAGTCCATTGGGCGCGCTGGCGAGCCTCCTGATAGCCCTTTAGATACGCTTCAGAGACTTCCTGCTGTAGCGCCTTCAGGCGCTGCTCGAACTCCGCTTCGGTCATGGCAGCACCTAAAAAGAAGCCGGCTTGCGCCGGCCTAGTCACCATTGGGAGGAAACGACACAATCGTGTCAAGATCTTTTTAGCAGACACCTTGCCCCATGTAAAGCAGATCAAACCGTCTGACGATTTCCTGTTCGGTCATTACAGGATGCTCCTCTGCCCTTGGGTCGAGGCGCTTGTATAGCTGCCACAGGGAGCGGTTCACCTGATAGCAGGGTAGGTCTACCGGACAGTCCGGCACTATGGCCCCATAGGCTTCTAATTGCTCTTCGAACGTCATTATTTCAATCCTAGCAAGAGTTCGATTAGGATGACCAAGACTAACACAAAAATATTATCGTTCTTCATAGCGTTTCACCCCGTGCATTATGGTCGTGTGGTCGCGCCCGCCTAGCACTTGGCCGATTAGTTGCAGCGGCGCGTTCAGCTCATGCCGTGCGCGCCACATCACCTCAAACCGGGGCCAGATGACCCCTTTGCGCCGGTTGTGGCCGGTTAGGGCCTTGGTTGATAGGTTATGATTCCGGGCTGTTTCCTTTATCAGCTCCCGAATCTCCTCGATCATCTCTTGCTTTTGCATGTTTTAGACTCTTGAACATGAAGTTGAGGGCGTGCGCCGCCGTGACAACAGACCGTTCGTCAGCGTAGGGCGCGTTTATTTTCATTATAAGGGAGCCGTCGCGCCGATGCAGCGACAGCCCCTCCCCGGTGCGCCAGCGGGTTGTGACCCCGCCGGGTTCCGTGTCAAGGTCAAGCCGGAGCATGACCGCGCTTCTCCAGCTCGTTCTGAATAATCTTGGCGCGATAATCGTCCTGTTCTGTCTCTAGCAGGATGTTAAGCGCTTCGTCTGATAGCCAGTGTAAGAGTTGCGAAAACTCGTAATAATCCTTCATACGGCTCATTATAGGCCCCCCAGTAGATATGTTACGAATAGGACGAGCGCGGGTATTGCCAGCGCTGCCCCTAGTGCGGTGGCGATTAGGTCAATCTTCGTAATCATACGCCTTGCATCCTTCATAATGGTTAGCGCAGGTATCAACGGCATAGTCTGTGCGTTCCAAGATTACCGATATAGGATGCCACAGGGGATGATCGTCCGTTATCACCTGCGAATCATCCTTTGTTGAATCGCCGTATATCGTCAGAGATTCCAGCGTCGGGTAGGTAACCCCGCCCCTATAGCCGACATCGGGGTCGTCTGGCTCATATTCATAAGACAGCGTCGCCATGCCGTAGACATAGACAGACAACGCCGGCCAAGGTTTAAATTCGTCCAGCTCGAATTCTATTTGATAGGTCATTAGAGTCCGCTCCAAACATTCGTCCAGTAATCTTCGGCTGCGTTGTCGTGCGCGTCTTGTAGGGTCTTAAACGCGAAGTCCAAGACGGGTGACCGCTCCACGGTGGAGAGGTGATCTAATAGCGCCTCGAGCGCTTGAATCTCTATCTCTATCTCTAACATTGTTATCCCCTCGAATAGTGGACAGGGCGCTCATATCGCCCGTTTTCGTCGCGGTATATTGAAACCCAATGACCCCAGCGCGTGCCGTCATCCCAGTGATATTGGCGTGTTTCGCCGCGCGCTATTGGCGGCCATGTGCATTGCCAAGAGTCGACTAGGCTTTCGGCTTCTAGCGCCGCATTTAAGGTTGGAAAATAGTTAGAACGGCATGTCATATTGTTCTCCCATAGATTGCAGCATTTCAAGCCGCGCGATTGCCGCGCGGATTGTTGTTGTGTCGTCGCCGTTCCAGTCAGCGTCGACTAGCAGGGCGCGCAGCAAGCGCAGCAAGCGCCAGATAGGTTGCGGTTCAATAGGGGTCATGGCGCCTGGCGTACCAGTTGGGTAGGTCGCGCTTCGCGCGTTTTAATATCGCCTTATCCCATGTCGGTTTTCGTGGCGCGCCAGCGCGGGCGATTAAACGCGCGCCGGTTGTACGCCATGCGGCAAGATGACAAGCCTGCGCCACGCCGGGCGCGCGCCATAGCGCCGTTAATTGTTCTTTATCCATTACCACGCCCCCAAGAGTTCAAGATTGTAACGGTCGCGGTCTAAGCCTTCCGGCCGCATTCCGGCCGCTTTCAAGTCGTCGAATAGTTTCTCCACTTCGTTATAGATTGCGCGCTCTTCGGGCGGCATAAACAGCAAGGCGCCGATCGAGAGCTTGTAAGGATTGCAGACCGATTGCGCGCCGTACCATGCCGCGCGCGCCATAGGGTCGCGTGGTGCGTTCTTTAATAACCGGCCCTTGTGCGGGCCGTTCTTATAACAGGCTTTATACAGCGCTTGGCCGGCTTTATCTGATATTACCATTGCTTTTTTCCCCTTTAGAATTGCACGACGTGACCACACGGCCCAGCCAATAGGCGAGCCGTCAATACCGCTTGTTTTTTCGTTTTAAATTGCGCGATTTCATGCGGCTTGTCGTCAATTATGCGAGCGATACGCCACAAGCCGCGCGTTTTATAAATTGAATAGGTCATTTTAAGCGGCCTTTCCTACTCTAAAACCGTGTAGGTTAATGACGATATCTTTGGCGCTCGCGCTGCTATTGCCGGCGCATAAGCCGCAACGGTCGCACGACGTGCGTGCGCCGTTCTCTTTAGCGGCGGGGCATCCAATTTCAGTCGCGGCGCGCGTCTCTTTTGCTTTCTTTGCGCGGAATGTGCGCCAACCACATGCGCTTGCGAGCAATTGATCGGATTCCGTCCCGCAGGACGCCATACAAAGCAACGCGAAAGCCTGAAAGCGGGGATCGCGCCACTGGTGGCTGTATCCCGTGATTTTAGCAGCGCGCAGGGTCGCGGCGCGCCAAATTTGAAATGGCGCAGCGGCAGGGTCGCCGTATGTCCCCAAACGAAACGCGCGACCGGCGAACAATTCCGGCAATATAGCAGGGTCGTAATCAATGCCCGGCCGCGCGTATCGCCCGCGCTCATATGCGCCGTAAACGGACGCCACAGACTTGGCTACGTCGACATAACATTTGCCGCCTTTAAACGGGCGTTGTGGGCAATCGCCACAAACCGATTCGTCTTGGCCGGATTTCAACGCGCGGTAAGGATGAACATCAGCGCGTATTATGAATGTCTGGACCATAGCGCCGGTTTTCGTGTTATCGCTCGCCGTTTCGATCCGATTGGCGATGACGACGATTGGCGCGCCGTCGATTGCGCTCGGGCCTTCGTAAAGAATCACGCCGGTGAACCGATTGCGCTTTATTGCTTTTAGCAGCTCGTTAGCGTTGTCAATCATCTTGCTTCCTCTCTTATTGTGTGGATATGTTACAAAATAGGCGACGCAATTGCTGGCGCCGCCGTTAGTGTTACGCTTGCGCGATTTTGCGCGCCAGTTGGACGATTGCCGCGCGCTCACTGTCGACTAGCATCGCGAACGGGTGCTTGCGGTCATACGCGACGACGGCGCGCGCGGCTTTGATTAGGGCGTCGCGGTTGCCGGCGCGATAGGCGGTTTTCAGAGCGGTAATCTTCTTTTCCATGTCGTTTCCTTTCTTGTATCCAGTGTGGATATGTTACATTAGGCCGGATTGTGGATAGTGTCAAGAGTTTTTTGACGGGGCGGGAGAATAAATAGTCGTTAGCGCCGGTTTATGCGGTCAATAGGCGGGCGAAAGTCTATTGAGAACAAGGCACTTAGGCGATTTATATTAAAGTAAAGATATTAACCTTTCAAACTTTAAAATGTTTACATATATAATTATCTGCAACCGATTTTTTTTGGCTGTATAAACCGCATAAACCGCCTAAAACAGCCTCGCCTCACGTCGCTGCATCCAGGCGCAAGCCAGGCGCAAAATGCCAGCGTCAATGTTATCCACATAGCATAAACCGCATAAACCGCATAACAGCTCGATCCCGATCCCGATCTGCCGGCGAATCGCATAAACCGCATATAGCATAAGCACAACCATTGTATGTCAACTTAACGTAATGCTTTAAGTCTACATTCATAATTGTAAACGTAATGTTATAACGTATCAGGTATGTAAACAGGGCGGGGGACTGGGCCTTGGGATCTCCTTTAAGAAATACGCAGGGTCTGCACGAACTTTTTTATTTTTTATTTTTTATATGCTAAAAGACTTTATGACGTTTGAATCCTTACCCTATGAACCGCGCAAAATCGAAGCGACCGAGGCGGTGCTGGAACGCATCTATCTCGCCGCCCGCAAAGGGCTGAAGGGCGATACACTCGCCTACGCCGCTGGCATGACCCCGACCGAATATCGACGGCTGGTGCAGTTTGACCCCATCGCGGAGTATGCCGAACAGAAGGGCCGCGCAGAGGGTGAGGCTGAGATGTCCGAGGTGCTGCACAACGCGGCGCGCGCTGGCGACACCAAGGCGGCGCTGGACATCCTAAAACACGTGCATAAGTGGACGGCCCCGCAGTCCGTGCAGGTGCAGGTCGAGCAGCGCATATCCATCATAGCGGCGCTGGAAGAGCCGCAGCAGAGAGTCATTGAAGGGCAGGTCTTAGATGCAAGCGCCATACGGGGTGATCTTCCAGAACCCGAACAAAGTATTCGTGGGGATGCCGCATGGGCGCAAACCGCCACTGTCGAAGGATCTGATAGACAAGATCAATCTGATCGCCCGCGCTGACGGGGCGTGGTATGAAGGCGACGGGGCGGACAAAGAATATTTTAGCGTGCCCTATAAAGGGTCGTGGGATGACAAGTTTGCCAAGTCCGTGAAAGGCTACCCGGTCGAGTTCTTGTTCGTGCTGTTCTCGAACGTCAAAGAAAACCATATCGCGCCGCGCATAACGGACAGCAGCAAGACGATCTTTCAGTCAATCCTCGACAGCGACGTAAACTATTTTAACGACCGCGACTTCGACGATGAGACGCTGACGGAGTTCCTGTCTGAGATGGGTATGCTGAATCAGTCAAAGAAACCGGCGACTGAGCGCAACGTAATGGCCTTTCTAGCTGACGGCGAGGACAAGATGTGGGGTGGGAAAGAACCGCATAAGTTCGCCAAGAGCGCCGAACGCTGGCGCAATAAGTTCTTATTGGCCCAGCCGGACGGGGCGTATTTTATGGGGGCCGGGCACCTGCCGGAGATCTTGCGCATGTATCCGTCGCTCCACATGATCGGCGGCGGAAAGGCTGAGTAATGCAGGTTCCTATTTATAGCGCGGACGAAGAACAGAAGCTGATGGCGACCCTATGGTCGGCGCAGGTGAAGAACGATCCGGTCGCGTTTGTGAGGATGGCGTTTCCGTGGGGTAAACAAGGGACGCCGCTGGAACACTTCACAGGCCCGCGCCAGTGGCAGTTGCAGGTGCTGCAAGACCTACGCGACCACATCAAAGAGAACAACGGTCGCGTAGACTTTGAGACGTTCCGCATGGCCACGTCATCCGGGCGCGGTATCGGTAAGTCGGCCCTAGTCTCATGGCTCGTGATCTGGATGCTGACGACCCGGATAGGTAGTACTACGATAGTTAGTGCGAATAGCGAGGCGCAGCTACGCAGCGTCACCTGGGCCGAGATCACCAAGTGGCTGTCCATGTGCCTTAACAGCCACTGGTTCGAGGTGAGCGCGACGCGAGTGCTACCGGCCAAGTGGATTGCGGAGCTGGTCGAGCGCGACCTGAAGCTGGGCACGCGCTACTGGGGCGTCGAGGGACGGCTGTGGTCGGCCGAGAACCCTGACAGTTACGCGGGCGTGCACAACTTCGCGGGCGTCATGCTGGTGTTCGACGAGGCCAGCGGTATCGACGACAGCATATGGGCGGTGGCAAGTGGCTTCTTTACAGAGAACACTCCTAATCGTTTTTGGCTTGCTTTTAGCAACCCCCGCCGTAACAGCGGATATTTCTACGAGTGCTTCAACAGCAAGCGCGATTTCTGGCGAAACAAGGTTGTTGACGCCAGAAGCGTGGAGGGCACTGATAAGGCAGTCTATCAGCAGATTATCGACGAATACGGACCCGACAGCTCTCAGGCCCACGTCGAGGTCTACGGAGCCTTCCCGAACGCATCGGATGACCAGTTCATACCGTCGTCACTGGTTCAAGACGCGCAGACACGCCCGCCGGCACAGGACCAGAGCGCACCGATAATCGTCGGAGTCGACCCGGCCAGATTTGGCGCTGATGCTACAGTGATAGCGATTCGGCAGGGCCGTGACATCATCGGCATCCGGCGCTATCGGGGCGACGACACGATGGAGGTCGTGGGCCGCGTCATCGACATCATCGAAGAGTTCCGGCCGGCGCTAGTCGTGATCGACGAGGGCGGGCTAGGCGCAGGCGTGGTCGACCGGCTGAAGGAGCAACGGTATAAGATCCGGGGCGTGAACTTTGGGTCCAAGTCACACCGTCCAATAATGTTCGGAAACAAGCGGGCTGAGATGTGGCACGCCATGCGGGAGTGGCTGAAGACCGCCAGCATCCCAAACGACCGGTTCCTCAAGAGCGACCTGACAGGGCCGATGATGAAGCCCGACTCAAAGGGGACGATATTCCTAGAAAGCAAGAAGGACATGAAAGCGCGAGGGCTGGCCAGCCCCGACGCCGCCGACGCTATAGCCGTGACGTTCGCGTATCCTGTGGCGCACAGGGAGGCTAGGCCAGTGGACAATAGACCGCGCATGTCCTATGGTGGCAACGCAGCCTCTTCAGGATGGATGGGACATTAATGCCTCTCGTTAAGAGCACCAGCAAGAACGCCTTTCGTAAAAACATCAAAGCGGAAGTCGCCGCCGGTAAGCCGGTGAA
>Ga0070749_10003597_pt1 | contig 10350 bp, 13 predicted proteins | sample VirMetDEL_Nov_18_FD_75180 | JGI IMG/M metagenome (GOLD analysis project Ga0070749, IMG submission 75180) | Aqueous microbial communities from the Delaware River and Bay under freshwater to marine salinity gradient to study organic matter... | ecosystem: Environmental > Aquatic > Marine >...
CAAATTTGCTACACCCGAACCAACGGAGGCTTGGACTTTATTCTGCCAGTATGTATTAGCAACTGGCACATCAGCGTAAGCCACCGTTCCAGGGGCAGTTTCGATCATAGCCGCAAGACCAGTAAGGTTCTTGTTGCTATTACCCGTTCCGTCCAAATACACATCTGTGGCCAACTTATCAGTCAGCGAGTTAGATGCAGATTCGATTTTAACAGCTTGAATATCTGCTACTTTTTCTTTGCTACCACCGTTATTGCGCAACTCAGGGCCATTCACCGATACAGAAACACTATAGTATTTCCAGTTGAAGAATGCCGTGGTATGCACATCTTGTGCGCTAGTGTCAAGAATGTCGTAGCCAGAGTAAGACCCTGCCGTGCTATTCTTGCCTGTCATGATAGGAATACGCAAGCGTTCCCCACCATCTAAAACTTTAATGCGATTCTCTGTTCGCAACCAATCCCAAAGGGGATTAGCATCATATACCTGATCTTCAATTGCGCCAGTGTTCAACACCTTCATAAGGGTGGTGGTCAACATGGTTTCGTAAGTAAGATTCAGGCTACTGGGGCTATGTACGGACATAACTTATTTACCTCGTCAATAGTATTTTAAACATTTGACATTGTATGACGAGATGCTCTCTTGGCTACATCATAAACGCTTTCTTTTCGTCGCCCGTTTTTACCCTTATTACCAGAGTAAAACGATGGAGTACTTCGGGATACACTCGAAGAACTCGCTACTCGACTTGCTCTCATGCGCTTTGTTAATGTATCGTCGCCTTGGGATGGCCGTTTTGGATTTTCGATCTTATACTGAATGATCTCATCCGCGCATGCATATTTAAACAAATCAAGTACTGTGCCCTCATAACTCTCTCCGCCCATCTCTTTCCAGGCGGTTTCGACTTTGGGACGAATTTCGGGGTTGATAACAAACTTACCAGACTCATCACGTGACCCAAATAGTTCTCCATATTCTTCAATGCCATGGTCTACTGCGGTCTTGAGTTTGGTATTGCGCTGATCTTTAGCCTGTTTCTGAGCTTCTCTTTCTTCAATGTCTGACATTTTTACAAACCCATTATCCTGTGCCCACCGAGTGCCGAGCTGATTGAGCATGTAAGTGAATAACTCTTTATGAGTTTCATCCATGTTCTCGAATAGCTCTATGGCCTCTTGTGAAAGCTCAGAATCTTCTATGAGTTCATCTTCTTCACCGTCTTCGTCTTCTGTATTGTTGGCGGTCTGGTCTTTGAGAGCTTGCCACTCTTTTACAATGGTAGCCATCTCAGACTTTAATTCGTCAACTTCTTTTGCAGAGTTACGACTTTTGGTGTATTCCGATTGTAGACCCCTGACAACTTTTGCATATTCAGGGTTCGTACGGTCGAGTTCCTGGAGCACCTTGTCGATTCCGACACCACCTGATGAAGTAGTCTCCTTTACGGGCACGCCTTCATCTTCTTGTGTCTCATCTTCTTCCCCGTCCTCAAGATCACTGGAGTCTCCAAATTCCAATGATGGGTCATCTTCAGACCAGTGTGCAGTCTCGTCGAAGAAGTCAGGGTTCTCGCTAGCAATTTCTGACATTGATGCGCTAACAATATCAGCAATTGACGAGCCTTCTCCTTCTCTGGCTTGCGTTTCTTTGGCCATTCAATCCTCCGCTATTCTTTAGGTTTCGCTTTACCGTGGACTTTGGTTGACGGGCTAGGTGCAGGTAGTTGACTTGCCTTTGCATAAGTCGTTTTTCCGCCAGTCTCCGTACCAACTGTCCAGTCTTTGGCTTGTCTAGCCAATTCTTTTTCTTTGATTACGTGATCGTATGTTCGTCCACTGACTTTTTGATTTGCCTTAACATAGTTGGCGTCTTTATCAAAGTTTCTTGCACCACCAACTTTGTCTCCAGCTTCCTGCAATCCAAGGGATTTGAGTATCTGCTTCTTCTCACCCCTGCTATGCACGTCCATATCAAGAGCTTCGTCGTAGTATGGCTCAAATGTCCACAGTGCAAATCCGCCCAATGGAAAAATGAACTCCGTCACCTTGCCACACTGGTCGCACACGCCAGGTGCGCGATGGTCTTCGTCCACGCTTCGATGCTCTTCTTTCACACTGTTACATCCAGTGCATTTGTAGTCGTATCTAGGCACCGTGCCTCTCCATGTATTTTCCGAATGTGTTGTCCGAGATCTTTTTTTTCTTTTTTTTTGACTTTTTCCCTTGACACATCGCCTCTTTATTTAATGTGTCACCAGTCATATATGTGCGTGTTACGGTTGTGGGTTCCATTTAAAAACCACTCTTTGTCTTTTCGCCGCGCATTGCTGGATTCTTTGCCCCGTACGCATCTGTAAGAATCCTCATTAATTCTCCAGGTCTTTGTCGCTTGCGCCTTTTCATCCCTCTCCTATACACAGCTTCTTCTTCTCTTGCATAAGACCTCTCCATCTCACCAAATAGGGATTCGATTCCAGCTTTAATATCTTCCCTATCTACGACTCTGCCGTTAGCTGTAATCTTATTAGAATTACCATCTTTAAAATGAGAGCGATAATCGGGTTTCTTTTTGCTTTTTGCCATTATCCTTCTAACCTTTCAGCTTCAGCGGTCTGTCTGGCCGCGGTACTTGGGTTACGAGCAAACGCTTGCGGGTCTATTGGCCCTGGCCCTTGTCCAGCAACAGAGTCCCCACCACCCCTGAACGCACGAAGGTTGTCGAGTAGTGCTTGTCTGCCGCCTTCTGTTTGTAAAGCTTCCTGAACCTCAGTACTCATAGATCCGCTCAGGTATCTTTCTACATCTTGGATCTTAAACCCTCTCTCCAATACCAATCTCAATACCTCTGGGAGATTTGGTATGGGTAGCCCAAGCTGGATAAAGGTCGGTGTTACGCCAACGAGCAAGTTAAATACATTCTGCAAGTCTTGACGCTCGATGGATTCAGATACTTTACGGGACGAAATATCCATTCGGAATCTGTATTCGCCTCTAATAATATCATCACCAACGCTCACCCACTCACCAATACGCGGGTCAATCAGGAATTGCTTTGCTGGCTTAAACTCTGCATGTAGCTTCCAAAACTTCTCAGCGGTACGCACCTGAAAGTCTTTAAACAAGTTCATGCGCTTATCTTCGCGTGCTGTATTGCGCTTCTCAAATGCAGATACCTCTGTGGCTGTCTCCATCGTTCTGTTGTTTTGTGGCGTTGGAGTACCATTAGATCTATCAAATAAGTTGTGCGACGTATTCAGAAAGAAGTTCTGATCCCCTTGGATCTTGCCAAATTCAATCGGTTGAAATGCTCTACCCTGTGATTCTACGAGACGCTCAATGCGAACCACTGACATGTCTGGGCTACGCAAAGCATCCTGGATCTCACGCTCTGTAACAAATTCAGGGTCGTACGCGATAAGGTTCTTTTGCTTACGTATAACAGAAAGCATAGCATCCAAGATCTCATTTGTGAGCTTTTGGATGTTATCGCCACCAGAAAGTGTTAATGATGGGAAGTTGAACCATGTATCCGTACCAGATTGGAATGAAAGCAATTCACATGGGTAATCATCAATATTCTCAAAAGGCCACTCATCTGTCTCGTCTAATATCTTGTCATGGCCAATGGCGATGCATATAATCTTGTTTACGCGCTTTGTTGCTGATACGGGAAAGTCGCGTGCCCATATCTCCCAGTACTCAACGATATCGTGGGATTTGTATTGCCCAGAGCTTAAGTCTTTATCCCATCTGGACATCTTGTTTTCTGCGTTGGGGATTAAACCTTCTGTGGCATCTTCGCCGAACTTCGCCACCACATCATAGAGCGGTTTCTTTACTTTAAAAGCAATCCACTTCGCGTCAGATAATCCGTCTGTTGCATCAGGGTCAATAAGAAATTCGTCAAACTTCCACCGCTTGCCAAAGGGGGCGTCGAACTTGATTGTAGAGTTTCCGTCTGGCGACATGCCCACTTGTCGCATCTTTTCATGCTTGCGAATGTGCGGCCAGATAATAGCTTCTTTGAGTTCGTTCTCAACGGTGGGATCTTCGATGAGCAACATGTGTGATTCAATGTGCCCCTCATGATTCTGATCTTCCATCACCTTCATTGGGGTTCCGTCAAGGAACCACATGTTTTCCTCAAGAGGATTGTCGATGACCATATCGGCCAGCGTCTCTGTCGTATCCTCTTCCTCTTCAAACTTGGTATTCCATCCAATCTTCTTTACGCCCCATATAGCAAGAAAGGCATCCAAGAGACACCGATGATCCTGACGGAACTGATCGGTTCTAGAATACCAATGATTTACTACGGACTGTACAACTGGAACACCAGATACGCTGACTGGTGATTCTGGGGCAACAGAAAATACTGGATCTCTGTCTAGCATATTTGCTATACTTTGATCTACAAAGCCAAACACGAGGTTCGCTTTTGTGCGCCCCTCTTCTGATAATGCTTCTTCTTCTGCGAGTGATTCGCGCCACGACGTGGCCTGATTCTCGTAGATACGAGAAAGTCTACGGCTCACAGCAAAGTAGGGATCGAAGTATTTTTCTGCTCTACTTATCATTCCCTGCCAAAAGGCTAGCCTTGACTCAGGTTCCTGCGGGTATACTTCTATCACGTATTTTAACCTTCTCGATTATTTCGTGGCCACAATTTCTACACTTAATATGCGGAGTTTCAAATGTGTTATAACAGCTAAGACATCTGTAGTAAAACTCTTTGTCTGGTTCACCTATTGGATCTGGCTTGCGTGCTACATACGTTACCCTGGTGTTAATGCCAAGCCTTTTACGCCTTGCGCTTTCCATTAGGTCGTCAAAAGTAACACCCTCAATCCTTGATGACTCGATTGATTGGCGTCCAGACCGTGACCCCATGCACCAATATCGAACCATATCTGGTATATGGTCTTGGTTGGGTCTTTGATCCAGGTCTTCGCTATTACCACCTTCCCCTGTTGCGTATCTTGCGAGTCGCATTGTACGCTCAAATTCTCTACAACCAGGGAAATATCTGAGTCTTGGGGTCTTAAGTAGATCACCAGTGTCGTTGTCCCTTTTCCATGCAAGCATGTTTTTGAGGAATCGCCATCCTGTAATTCGGTCTTTGATGGTTGGTTTGAGCGTGATCCCTATACCCTTTGAGAGAATACCAGATACGTACCTCTCGCTTGGGATGCCCTGTGTGGCCGATGTCCTTACATGGAAAATGTGGTTATCTGCCCATATCCTCTCAGGCATTCTACCACGCGTCCACGCACACCCAGCAATCATCTTCTTTATATTCTCTGCGTGCTGATCTACCCACAACCCTTCAACGCAATACTCATCAATAAGATACGAGAAGCCTTCTTCGTCTGTTGCAAATAGGCCAAAGGCCGTTGGGCTTCTTTCGCCATAATCCAGAGAACCTTCCAGTCTCCAGTGTGGAGGAATAATCCCACCAGGTGCTACTTCAAACGGATCGACCATGTGTACTGCGGGGTCAAACATGTCAAAGAACGAACCAAAGAATACATCCCACGATCCATCCAGCCACGCCTTTTGTAACTGCTCGTCACCTTCAGTTGCCGCTTTGATACGCTGTTTATATAATGGGTCATTCTGTAAGAGTATGGCGTTGTCATCCACCTTTGATGGGATGAACATTCTTGATTCGCCACTCTCTTCATCTATAATCTTTTCAAATCCCTGCGGGCAGGGATCAATAAATCTTTTCTTTATCCAATGATGCCCAACACCGCCAGGGTTACCAGTAGAACGGATACGCTTAGGAATGCCAGGCTTGCCAGAGCGTAACGTTGCTTTGATTTTGTTGTAAGGAGCTGGGGTGGGCCATTGGTCAAGCTCGTCGAATGCAACCCATTGATAAGAGTGCCCTCTGTAATTCTCTGCGTCTTCGTCTTTGTCGAGATATCTAAGCTTGAGTGTTGAGCCATTTGCAAATTCCCATGTGTAAGTTCCGACCTTGAACTCTGCGTCTGGGAATATGTCACCATATATTTCTTTTGTTAGCTTGACAACTTCATCCAATTGTGCGTATGTTTTACGAAACAATACACCATGGAAGTTTCGTCCATATTCCTTTGAATCTATTGCAAAGTCAAGTACCAGATAGTATGTTTTGCCGCCACCACGAGCACCGCCATAAAATAACTCGTCGATGAGATATCTGGCGTCCACAGCCGCGGCCTGTGGCCCTGGTTGTGGGAAGTATACATTGCCCTTTTGTTCGGCTTCTTCTAATTCTTCTAAGTTTTCCATATAAAAAAAGGTCGCAATGTGGGAGACACGGTGGTGCGGGCACCGTGAAACCGCACATTACGACCTGTATTAACATTAAAAATTAATTGCTAGTCAAAGTATTAGTGTAGTATTCTTACATAATATAGGATATATCTTAATTTTATCTATACCTACCGTTTATTTTTTTTAAAAATAATACCAACAGCGGCATCAAGACTATTTGCAATATCAATTTGTCCCCTCCATTCGTCATGGAAAACAATCTCATCATCAGATAATTTCTGCTGTGACGGGCTTTTATTTCCGTCCTTTATCTCTATCATGTAATTCTTGCCATGATAACCACAGACAATATCTGGAAAACCTTTTCCGAGCTGGTGAGTAATCGCCACGGAAATCCCAAGCTTTCTTAAACCTTCGACTATTTCTGTTTGGTTGTCATCTTTGCGTGCTCTGTTTCTTGGCATAAGCCATTGCCCTACCTACTGTAAAGTTTATATATCTCTGCTGTTCTATGGGTGCCTTGCCGTGCTCATACGCCAACAGGCACTCTCCTACTTCTTTTGGTGTATAGCCGATATTGAAGAGTCGCATAGCCAGAGCAAAGTCGTTTCCAGACCTGGAAGTATCGCCTTTAACTCTCTTACCGTCCCATATCATACGAAGCCACTGATCCCTCTCCAGGTCAGCGGACAGCCTCGAAGGTGGGCCATTCCCCAATGATCCACCGAGTACAACTTTTTGGGCCTCATACTTCTTTGGAGCGGTGGCCATAAACCCTTCAAAATCGACTATATTATAAACCCTGCTGTGATTATACACGCACAATACTTCTTTTGGATTGTTAGGATCTTTTAAGTTTTGTGTTCCTGGAACCCTCAATATCCTTTCCAGGTTTGTTGATTTCGTATCTCCACCAACAGCAGAAGCAAACCCGTAAAGAATCTTCTTGACGTAATCAACGTTTTGTGGTATAATGTCTAATCCGCCATCAATCTTCCAGTAGCAGTGGTACCCATTCCCAGACAGATTAATTATGCTGGGCTTCAGGCTACACTTCTTAATCGCCATCTCTGCTACTCGTTTGCTACCACCGAAGTCTTTGAAATCAAACTCTGCCCACACAGCGGGTATATGGCATATGTTATCATCACCACCAGCTTGTTCTTTGCGCAGTCCAACACCAAAATATATATTACCAGTATGGTCTTGTATATGTTGCCACGCGTCATCTACGGTATGGAATGTTTGTCTTCTTGACGGTATAGACCTTATTTCTAAATGGCCATCCACATCACGATCATATAAAGACTCAAAGAAAATCCTACCCGCACTTAAGTTTTTCATTGCAACCTCCTTGCTTTATAATATACGAAATGCATAAATGTTTGTCAAGTCCAAAAAAAATACTTGACAATTGATATAAAATGTCGTATATTTGTATCTCACACATCAAAGGAGGATTAAATGGAAACACAAGGCCCAGTAGCTACAGATAAGATGTTGCTCACCTATAATCAAAGATTCTTCAGGTTAATGGAGAGTCATGAGTTCAAGCAGTTGACAGATGAGGAAATGAAGACTGCAACAAAATATGAACTCGTATGGTCACACATACCGCTCGCCATCAGATTCGCCATAGACTTTTGCAAGAAGGGTGGGAACTTTGGGCGGAAGACATACGTTGAAGATGCGGCATCAGCTTCTTTTATTGGCCTGATTGAGGCCGCAGAGAGCTACGATCCTGAACGTGGAAAGTTTTCCACTATAGCGTATTGGCACATGAAGCGTGCCGTGCAAGATCTTATCCGCCGCGATGGTCGTCCAATGACATTGCCTGAGAGATATTTCAGAAAAGACTGGACAGATACAAAGATGGTTGGCTTTTCACTGGAGGCTGCTTTAAGGGATGGGATGGGTGATGGTGGAAGCAATCGTAGCAAATCATTACAAGATCAACTCGTTGACGACAAGCCCATCATTGAAGATACCATTGATGCAGATAAATACAGAGAGGTAATAAATGATGTACTGAGCCAGCTCACACCCAATGAAGAAGAAGTATTAAGACATATATTTGGGTTTGTTGAGGGTGGTACGTCTGTAAATGGTGGATGGCAACAAAACGAAATAGCCAGGAAGATGGGCCTCTCTAATCAGAGAATACATCAACTGCTCAATAGTGGGATGAAAAGATTCAAGAAGATTTGGAAAAAGAAATACGATATAGACCCAATGGAGGCTATTGAATGTCTTTGAAATTATTCACATACGGATCGCTAATGAGCGGTGGCAGATTGGATAGGTACCTCAAGAATTCAAAATTCATAAAGAATATGGACGTCTACTTTCACAAGCTGGTAACAATGAACGGGTCTTGGTATCCAGCAATGATTCGTAGCTATGCATCATCAATTGTAAAGGGGGAATTATATGAAGTCAACGAAGACACACTAGAAGCACTTAAGATCATAGAGGGTCACCCAAACCTATTCGAGCTAAAAACTGTTGGGGTTCAAGACAAAGACATAAGAGGCGTACTAGCATTTGTCGGAGTTCACGATCAATTCTACTCCGATAAGGCAATCACTGTACCAAAAGGAGATTGGAAATTATGGCTGAAGAAAAACAAGTAATGAGCGATAAGGCCATGGACTTATTTGGTCGAGTAAAAGATCAGATGCTTACAAAGAGAAGCGATGGATATCAACCTAATGGTATTATTATGACCCAAGATGATTACGACACCTTCAGGGAGCACTTCGGATTAAGCACAAAACAAAAAGAGAGCAGGTGGACACTTAAGCTGTTTAATCTTCCTGTGCGCGTAAGCAGTAATGCAGTAAGTACTTATGTGTCAATAGATGAAAAAGCAGAAGTTAAGCCCTTGAAAATTGGCCGATAAGACTTATATTATAGTACATATAAGCTGTAAAGTGGCAGGACGGGAGTCAAATCCATAAGTGAAGAGAAGTGGGACACCCTAGTAGCTTATGGTGGTGCAACGGCCACCAGGCCCGTCGGAGTTAATCTGTCGCTCGACCAAAACCGCAAGTTCAATGGTTTGCATATGGCGAAGCCTTGTCTGAACCGAACCTACCTGGGACGGCCGTACACTTTAATAAGTTAGGGCGAACAGGTTTTGACTTTGGTTTAGACAAGGTTTACACAACGAATAAGGAGATTCAAAAATGGCACGAGGCTTAAACGAGGCAACGTTAATCGGCAACCTAGGAAAAGATCCTGAATTAACCTACTCAGAGAATGGTACCGCGACAGCTCGCTTTACAATGGCGACATCAGAATCATGGAACGATAAGGCGGGTGAACGTCAGGAACGAACAACCTGGCACAACATCACTGTCTATGGCAAGCTTGCCGAAGTCGTCGGAGAGTACCTTAAGAAGGGCAGTCGGATTCTCTGTAAAGGAAGCATCGAGAATCGGCAATATGAAGATGCCGATTCTGGCCAGACGAAGTACTATAGCGGAATCAAGATGCGAGACATGCTGATGCTGGATGGCAGAAGCGAACAAGCCGAAGCAGAGCCTGCTGAAGCTGAAGAGCCAAAAGCAAAATCGCCATCAAATGCAGATGACTTACCATTCTAAGGGGGCAACATGGCACGACGAATTGAACGTAGCGCGATAGCAGAAGCAGTCATTAAGAAGGGCGAGTATGTGTTCGTAACGCGAACGAATGGGGTTGCACCAACAGCAGGACAAGGCGGAGATGGCGTCGCACTCTCAGATGCCGAGATTGGTCAGATGTGTCCATATGTATGTCTGGTCTGCTCGGAAGACATCATAGTTGAGACGCTGGTCGGTAAAAAAAAACTTTAACTCAACTGTCCAATTTTACGGGGGGCTTGTCACAAGCCGACAAAAGTATCAGGGAAGAAGCCTCGGGCCAATTCAATAAACTTCCCAAGAGGGCTAGGGACTGGAGTCCACGCAACCACATACACTCCTATTAGAATGGATTTAAGAATGCAAATCGGAGCACTGATTAGAATGCACTGCAAAAAGTGCAGGGTTAATACTCCAGTGTGCTTTCGGTTTACGCGAAGCGGGTGGTCTCGGTCACG
>Ga0070749_10003599_pt1 | contig 10349 bp, 4 predicted proteins | sample VirMetDEL_Nov_18_FD_75180 | JGI IMG/M metagenome (GOLD analysis project Ga0070749, IMG submission 75180) | Aqueous microbial communities from the Delaware River and Bay under freshwater to marine salinity gradient to study organic matter... | ecosystem: Environmental > Aquatic > Marine > Coastal...
CAACTGCTGGCTATCTAGGTGAATGATGTTCTTAAGTACAACTACACGTTCCCGTGCTTTGATGCCTTTAAGAAACTCGTTATTCAACTCCTTTAGCGGTAAGCTGTCTACTGATTGTGAGTAAGAGTTTTGTGCCGTCAATATCAGGCATAGTGTCAATAGCAATCTGAATGGTGTCATACTTTAGGGTGATTTGTTCGTAACGAAAATACTCCTCGTGTTTTATATGTTCTAAAGAGTCAATCTTTTCAAAGTAAGTATCGTTTTGCTTATCTATAGAGTCTATAAAAGATATTACTTGATTGGTATCTTGTTCTTGTACGTACTCATACTTAAAGAGTAAGTAAGCGACTATAAAGATGAGGACAAAGTTGAGTTTAAGAGAAAAGTTCTTCATTAATCTTTCTTATCGTGGTTGAATTTGTGCTGATCTATCTTCTCTAAAATTTGGGATAGCACACTATTATTTATTACTCCTACTGTATGTGCATTCTTAAGCGCACTGATAAGTTGGAAGAGAATAAAAGGAGCACAGAATGTTTCTGAAAGCCAGAACGTACCATCAAAACCTTTCTCTACCATTAAGATAGCAGAAAGAATCATAATCCAAGCAAACAAGGTCTGAAGAACTTTCATCGCTTTTCTTGTCTGAAAACCTACTTTCTTAGTACCTGCCCATACACCAAAGAATCCATCTACAAATACAACAGCAACAATCGCTAAGTATTGTTCTGCATTATCTGCAGTTAGATTTAAAAAATATGTGCCCAAGAAGGCACATACTGTGGTAACGGTTACTAAAAGGGTCTTCATCAATTAAGCGTTGTAAGCAATAATAGAGCCTGAAGCAAGTGTTATAGATGAGATAGTTGTTCCTTTAGCTACGCTAATCTTCATTCCTGGTGCCAAAGTAACTCCTGAAAGACCTAAGCTAGTCATAAGACTTGCTGAGTTCTGATCCAAGATAGCACTAACTACAGCTGATGCGTTAACAACAAAATACTGAAAGGTACCTGTAACTGGTGATGTGCCTGAGATTACTTTACTGCCGTTCATACCTGCTTCCGCAGTTACGCTAGCGTTGATGCAACAAAGTTGACCTTCGATGTGACGAAGTTTCTTTGATTGCTCTCTGAGAATGTCATGTGTTTCCATAAATTTTGTAAGTGTTTATCTTTACGACTGTTAAGTCCGACCTAGGTCCGATATTACAAAAGTATATTAATTAAAAATAAAGTCAATAGATAGAATTATTAACTTCTATCTAATCCTTCTTCATAGTCAGACAACTCTCTCTGTTGTTCTCTAAGCTGGACTTTTTCTTTTTGAAGATCATCTATTTGTGATTGTAAAGATTGTTTAGTTTCTTCATCATCTAAATAATCTAACTGACGAGTCATAGCTTTAATTTGTTTATTAATAGAAGATATGTCTCCTTTCGTTCCCTTTATCTCAGAATCTAATGTAGATATAAACCATCTTGGGTTTTTAGCTTCATATTTCCTATAGATATACTCAGGTCCAGTAAAGTAATTTGTACTTACTGCAAGTCCAAACATTTTTTCTAGTCTAGCAAAAAACTCCATCTGTCCGTTAAGTACAGGATCAGGCTTATATCTTTTAGGGTTTAAAATATTACCTGTTCTACTACGTTCGATATACTCATCAAACATATCTACATCATCTAATGGGTTAACAAATTGATAAGCTAATTTAATAGACTCAAAGGCTCCCTGTAAAGGAAGAATAAAATTTTTCTCTAAATAAAACTGTCCTATATTCTTACCGTCTACATTATTCATCATACGAGAATAGACAATAGATCCTGTTCCAAAGACAGGATTCAAAGTGTTTAATTCATCTTCGATTTGTAAAAGATTGTAAAGTAAAAAATAAGCTCCCCAGATATTTTCCTCATCGTCATCATCAGAATATACTAAAGCATTTAAAGCAATTGCAATAGCAGTACTTACACTTAAAACAAGCATATCATAAACTGCTGCCATAGCTTCTGCTTTTTCTCTAGGACTCATTAAACTATCTACAGCTGCAAAAGAAAATCTGTTCTGCATAATTAACTTAAGAGCCTGTACCAGGGTTCTAAAGTATCCTTGTTGTTCCATACCTGCTCCATAGTTCATTCTTCTGTTTCCAAATCTTCTAATAAACTGATAGGTAAACCATCCCTTCATGTAACCAACTAATCTTCCTAGAGTATATCTACTATATTCTCCTTTATCCATTGCACCATACGCTCCATGAATAAGAGCATTCACTGAGTTTACTTTTTGCCTAAATGCAGATTCTACTCCACTAAATCCTTCTATGTCTTTAATATTTGGATCAGGCTTAATAACACCCTCTTCTACAATGTAAGCATCCATTATAGACTTGAATGTTCCATCGGTCATCTCTACCATAAACTGTTTAGATAAAGATTCTGCTACCGCACTACGCATTTCAAATTCACCAAATGTCCTAGTAAAAGAAAGCATATACAAAGGATTGTATTTTCTAACTCCTTTAGCTAAATCACTTACATACACTCTTTTACCAGATTCAGTTAAATGATCTTCAACCATAATATTGAAGTAACGCATCTTCTGAATATAAGGAGAATCTATACCGTCTTCTACATAAGATTTAAATAGATCGCCAATATGCTTAGCATTCTTTCCCATCGCTACCGTAACATCTTTTCGACTAACACCATAAATCTTTAACTGTTCAAAGATGTTTATTGTACCAGCTCCAAAGTTTTTAATGCTTGAAGGTAAACGTAAACTAAGTGCTAACTCTGCACCTATACCCAACCCTTTATCTAAAGCCCACTCAAATACCCTACCCGCTTTATTATTAATCATAGGCTTTCTAGACTTACCTTGTAACTTACGTTCAAATAAGTTATTTACCATCTTTTGAATACGACTTCCAGGAATTTTTTCATTAAGAACATCCTGTATACCATATAAATATGGAGCATTAGCATAAGCTTTTCTAAACCTAATCAGATCAGTACCGTACATAGTTAAACTATTGATAAAGTTTACACTCATCTTGTCTGCCCCAATAGGAGTATTGTAACGTAAGAAAAGTCTTCTATTAACCTTTGTCATCATACTACCTTCTTCGTCTCTAGACATATCTTCATCGTTCTTAAAGGTCATATTATCCCATATGTTACTAGCTACGCCTTTTATCTGAGAGCCAATAGTACCGAATTTCTTATTTCCTATAGCTTCAAAGCCTTCTTTCATTACAGAAGGAAGTTCTAAACCCTTCTTAAGGTTTCTAGGAACTCCTTTTTGCATTTCATTATACACCTCAAGCACTTCAGAAAGTAATTGTTTTTCTTCAGTACTTAATTTAGCGTACTCTGGATTTATATACTTAGTTTTTGTATTATCCAGTGATACTCGTTTAGACTTCTTATTCTGAGTAACAGTTTCTTTTCTAAAAGCAGGATTAAGAGTAATAGTTTTCCATCTAAAAGAGGGTTCATTAAAACTAATGTAGGACTTATCTGTAGGTTCAGTCGTCATCCAATAGGTTAGTGGTTCATCTTCCTCTATAAAGGTACCTGCAGCCTCAGAATAGTTATAAACCTTTTTATGGTTCATCTTATACCATGTAGTGTTTTTTAATGCCTCTACAGCATCAGAAGATAGCATACTACCATTTTGGTCCCCCATATACTTAGCAGAATTTTGAGCAGAAAGTTTGGCTCTTTGTTCAGCTAACTTAGTATTATATACTTCAATATATGCAGGTGTATAGACTTTTTCTTGGATTGCAGAAAGCTCTTTATATAAATTACGAAGAGCTACACGATCTTCCCTAGATAGTTCAGGAGACTCCTCTTTAATAGCTTCTTTAACTTCTTCTAACTCTTTCTCTAACTCTGCTATACGTATAGGAATATTTACTTCTCTAACGACACCATTCTCTTCTACAGTAACAGTCTCGTTAGGAATTCTTGATCCATCATAAAGATTATCATTGTTTTTAAATCCTTTTAATAGACTAAAAATCTCATCCCAGATCTCCGAAACAGTTCTCATGCCAGGAACATCTACTTTCTCTTGAATAGTAGAAATAGAATCTAAGATCTCTCTACGTTCTTCATAAAACTGTGGACTAATCTTTCTTACAGCATTATTAGCTCTCCAAACATCATAGTCTTTTTGAACTGCATTTAATATAACTTTTTTAGAATTTATAACCTCTTCAGGTTGTTTTGTTGCTACAGCATCTTCATACTCTAATTTAACTCTATCCAGAGAAGTTTTCTTTTTTGATAGCTGTACATTGAATAAAGCTTTATTAGTTTCTGTTAGCTCATATTTGTATAACTCTGCAGCATTTTTCTCTTTTTTCCATTCTCTTATACTTGCAGCTATACGTAAACCCTTTTCATCTTTAACTATACCGTTGATGTCGGTATCTGCCTCTAAACGTTCTAACCGAGACTTTAAGTCTTCTAACTTATCTAATTCATCCTCATTATTCTCTTCGTCTAAAGAAGATGCTTGAATCTTACGCATCTCCTCTATGATTTCTTCTCTAGCCTCTCTTGCTTCATCACTTAATAAGGATTGAATACGATAGTATTCATCTATAAAAGGTTTCTCTTCAAACTCTTCTTGTAGATTAACTAACTCTCTTTCTTTCTTCTTTATCTCTTCTTTTATAGTATCTGTTTGATTTTTTTGGTTTTTAAGTTGCTGAATAGCATGAATAAGGGTGATTCGATCGTTTTGATAAGCGATCTCATCCATCTCTGTATTAAAAACTAAAGTCTCTCTTTCTACTATCTCTCCCTTCTTAATTTCTTTAACTGTTACTTTACGGATGTATGGGCCAAAAGTATTTTGAAAATCTAAACCTGTAAGATTCCTACCCCCTTTAGACTTTGTAATCTTTTCTAGCCTATCTCCTAATCCCCGCATTTTTCTTTCTAGTACAATGGATTCTGCATTAGCTTCGTCATACATTTTACTTAACATAGAACCCACAGTACCTGTAATAATATTACCTGTTAGTGCTGCAGATTCTGCATAAAGACTGAATAAATTAATATCTTTTAATTTGCCAGTAAATGCTCTGGCAATATTTTCTTCTGTAGCCAAGTCATTATACTTCTTAGTTTCCTCTGCTATTTTATTCTTAAGATTCTGGGCTAATGTGTTATTACCTACAGCAACTGCCGACTCATAAGACTTTTGAAACTGTTCTATATTCTGAGCAATAGTTGCTCGCATAGATTCTGTTTGAGGAGCAATCTCTTTAGCTAACTTCTCTGCGATAGCTCTGGTAGCTTTATTAAAATAGTCTTGTGTAAGCGAGTTAGCTAAAGCTTCTATGTTTCTTATTTGAGTATTTAATACAGTACCTGTACCAGTGTCTCCCATAATGTCTATATACTCACGCATTACTTGCTTAAAGTGTTCACCTAACTCACGAGCATGATATGCTTGCCTAAACATCTCTTCTTGAGTATAGATACCACTTGCAGACATAGAATCCATAGATAATTGTAAAGATCTAAGATACTTAGCTGTATCATGAAAGTATGTAACTAGGGACCTAAAAGCCTCTTTAGCTTCTCCAATAGATATATTTTGTAGAGACTCTTCTGATTTATATAGCAAAGGCAAATTAATTTTTATACTATTCGCCTCCATAAAAATCTTTTTCCAGTCAATAATGTCTGAGTCTAGAAACTTAGTAAGATTTTTTTGGAATTCAGAATTCTTTAATAAGTACTCCTTAGCTTCTTCCATTTGCATAGTTGTCATCTCATAGTTAAATTTTTGTTTATCTAATGGATTACTTTTAGTATTTAAGTTATTATTAAATACTACCTCTGCAAAATAATTATCTAACAATTCATCAAGTGCTTCTTGAGTTGGAGCAATCTTTTTATCTATCTTAGTTAAGCCTAGCTTACTTAATATGAAGTCCCATATCTTTTCAAAAATATTTCTAGCGTATTCTACATCATTTTTTTCTATAGAATCTCTAAAGGCAGGATTACTTAAGAATTCACTTACAAACTCGAACTCATCTGCTAAACCGTAATAATCTCCTACAGGAGCTTGTCCTTTATATTTAGTCTTATAATAAAGATAGGCCTCTCTTATACCTTCAACCAATTTTTTATCAGTAGCATTACTAGGAGACATCATAGCATGCACAGTAACAGAGTGGACTAACTCATGAATAAACAACTTCTTAAAAGAATCTATATCTAGAGCACCTAATGCTATAGGACTAAAACTTAGTTTACGATTGCTAGCATCATATGTTGCAGGCCTAATAAGATAGTCCCCACTGCGATCCCTCATTACTCCTGTATGCTCTACTCTAAAGTCCATACTAATATTTGGATCTATTTGAAGTACTCTGATTAGTTTTTTAAGTATCTCTCTCTGATATTGTGGAGTACTAGGATCATTAATAATTTTTGTAGCGGTATCAAAGACATCAGGATTAGTGAAGTCTAAGTATGGCTGAAGATGTTGTACGTTAGCTGACTCTAAAGCAGAATTACTTCTAATCAACTCGTACTCTAAAGCCTCCATCATCATTAACTTAAACTCATTTTTTCCTGATGCAGGAGTCAATTTGTAAGTTCTCTGTGCACCAGGTAACTCACTCTGTACAGGTTCTATTTGTAATGAAAAAGTAGAATAGGGTTGATTATCTAATACAAGTTGTTGTACCTCAGTTAGATTATATTCTTTTTCTATATCTAAGTCTCTTTCTTCGTAAAATTTTTGTACATCCTTTACATAAGCAAGTTGTCTAGGAGGAAGTTGAATTCCTGATAAACCTAAAAACTGTTCTATATCTGCTTCTGGATTATGAGCAGCAGTCATAGATGATTTAAGAGGTCCCCAAGAACGAGTACTTCCAACATTATCATAAATAGCTTCTATAGTTTGTGCAATATAGTCGCTATCTAAATCTAATTGCGTTAATAGATATCCTAAAGTGGAAGCATGTCTTTCTCCTGATATAGGATTATTTACATGTATAATACAGCCTTTGCTCATTTTTACGTATGTTACAAATATAATCTTTAATTAAAAATATCAAACTTTAAATAGAATCTAATCTTCTATGTTACACTTAGTCACTTCTGCATCTGTAGAACTTAGTGGCGTACTTTTTCCTGATTTACGTGCAACATTTACACCTGTAGATTCTCCTAAGTCAACAGGTCTATTACCGCTAGAACTATTTAAAATTCCTTGACTTCTATAAGCTTCTTCATCGTCAAACTCTGGGTCATCATAAGTATTACCTTCTTCTAATGGAAGAACATCATCTTCATCAACCTCTTCTACAACAGCTACATCTCCCTTAAATTTATACTTAGGAAACACTCTGTCTAGTTCTGATAGACCCTTTTGTTTAGATTGGATATAAGCTGCCTTAATACCTTCTGTAAAGATAGTTAACGCTTCTTCATCATTAGAGTCAGAGTTATTATAAGAATACTTTAAACCCTTTAAAGTAACAGATAAACCTGCTGCTACATCAATATATCCTTTAATAGGAAGATATGGTTGTATACTTCTAAAACGAATATTGAATCCTTGTGATACTATAGTAGCACTAGCGACATCTGTAAAGAACTGAGACACTTCTGGATTAGGATGATTTAATCCATCCATGAATGCTTTTTGTATAGCATCTATAGCATCAGGATCTTTCTCATTTGTCTTCATAGCTACATAAAACATCTTTGAGTCTTTTACATCAATAGTATTGAAGTTACCTAAAAATAAATTTTTGTTTGCAAACTGCATCAATTCAGGCTTACTACTATCCTTAAACAAAGTAATAAACTTAGACTTTAAGTTGTTGGGTTTATCCTTTTCTAAGAATCCAGAATCTCTTCCATATCTATTATACAAATCTCTACTATAATCGTCTCCAAATCTGCTAATAAGAATATGCATAAAATTATTAAGAATCTTATTAACCTCTCTAGTTGCTCTATCTCTGCTCCAATATTTATTTTCATCCAGTATTTTTTGTATTTGTTCCTGAACAGGAGCTAATGCTAAAATATCAAAAACACCTCTAGATATCTCTACTGCTTCTGATACAATATTAAAAGGAGATACTACACTGTTAGAAAGAATTTTTTCGACTGCTTCACTATTAAAATAATTGGAAGCTGAGTTAACACCATAGGCTACAGAGAAAAAGTCTGTAATATTTCTGTAGTTATTTGTATTAAAGTCTATGTTAGAAGTTAAGTCATATAGTACATCTTGTTGGTCCTTTACAGCAAGATACTGCGTTAAGAAAGCAACCTGTGCAGCCAACTTAGATTGAGCTTCTATGTTCCCAGTTTTAGCTTCTTCTAAGATAATATCATATGCTTTCCTACTATTTTCTACATAAGGCGGATAATCAGTTTCATTAAAACGTTCTATATGTCTCTTAAAGTAATCGTCTTCAAGTAACATTGTTACCGTATCTTGTAAGTTAATAACTGATTTTTTTCCTTTAGGAGTTTGGATTTCCTCCATAACAGCCGGTACTCCAAGTACTTTTAAAGCCTCGATTACGTATTGTTTTTCAGATTTAGACTTTGATCCAAGTGTTCTTCCTATATGTCCAACAAAATTCTCTCTTAAGAAATGTTGAATGATAGGTTGATTCACTAGAAGAATAGCATCCTTAACTGGAGTACCATTTAAAACCATTTGTAGAATAAGAGGAGTCCGAACATTATCACCATTAAAGTAATTAATCCAGTCTTCTTTCTCGATATCTACGTGACCATTAATAAACTCGTTGATTACATCAGATATCAGATTTTCATTGTTGGCATCTATATATCCTCCTAGAATGATTTCTCCAGACGTTGTTCTGTTTGCTTTCATTCTATAGTTATTTGTTATGTTACCTGCGTTAAATCTTAATCCTACTTGTTGGAAAAGTTTATGTAGTGCATTCATCTTAGCATCAACACCCAAAGACTTCTTACCTAAAGTATTTTCTTTAAACAAAGAAACTGAAGTTAATGGAGAAAACATATCCGTAGAGCTAATCTTACCTCCTTTATTTCGTAATGCTAAGTATTTAGCAGCTATCTCTGGTAAGATTTTATTAGAATTAGGTTTTGTAAATCTAGAGAATAGAGCAGGTTCAGATAGTACACCAGAGATAACTTTAATCATTCTATTAGAAGATACATTTTTAATATTGTTGGGAGTATAGCCCTGCAATGTATCTAGGTCTTTGTTTATCTCTTTTAACTTAGCCAAAGTATCAGCTAATGAAGGATTTTCTTTTAATAGGTGTTCTATACGTGCAATTAATAGTTTAATACGTAGGTGTGCACCCTCTACTAATTCATCATCATAAGAAGCTTTTCTAGTAGATAAGTCATACAATACTCCTTTTAAGTTCTTAATATCTTTCTCATACAATCCTTTTACAATGTAAGCACCTGTATTGTTTAAGAGTTCTTTAATCTCTTTCTTGTTTTGTAGATTGATAACTCGCTCTCTTATGTTGTTAAGCATGTTCTTTGTAAAGTCTGCAGAGTCTACAATAGAATCATCTATTATATTACCTTCAGAGTCTAACATAGGCTCATACATAAACAACTTATCTATATCGAAGTCAGATCCAGACTTAGTAACAATTGAAGGAGGCACTACAATAACAGGACCTGCACTTGTAGGTAAGAACTCTCTTACTCTAAAGTATTCCATAGAGTTAAATCCTTGTACAGGAATACGTACACCTGCCATAGTAATTTTTTCTGAATGAAGTTCTACCCAGTTGTCATCTAAAAGTGCTTCATTTAACCTAGCAAGAGTTGCTATCCTCTGACCATTAAACTCTAAGTTTAATAAAGGTGAATGTTTTTTAGGATTAAAGGCAATCTTAATATCAGCAGGTTGAGTTTTACCATTCTCTACTCTATAGTCCCTTAATCCTGAAGTTCCGTATTTACTAACATCTTCCTTAGTAGGTTTTTTGAATCTTGTTCCTAACTGATTAAATCCAGAAGAAGCTAATTGAATATAGGCTTCTCCAAACATTTTTGGTTTAAGTACACGCTTAGATAAAGCCGAACTAATTACACTTTCTACCAAGTCTCTTCTAGAAGATCCATCAATAGATCTAATAAACTCATTTTCATCAAGAGAGTCAATGTAGACATATACGGAGTTTGGAATATCTTTTTTATCGAATTCTTTAAATAACCACCTTTTAAAGGCAGGAATAGAGAAGGTTTTTATAACACCATTTTCATCTACCTCTGCTTCTATTTGAGTGTAGATTTTGGCTTTCTCTGCATTTACGACATTCTG
>Ga0070749_10003605_pt1 | contig 10336 bp, 23 predicted proteins | sample VirMetDEL_Nov_18_FD_75180 | JGI IMG/M metagenome (GOLD analysis project Ga0070749, IMG submission 75180) | Aqueous microbial communities from the Delaware River and Bay under freshwater to marine salinity gradient to study organic matter... | ecosystem: Environmental > Aquatic > Marine >...
GACCAGCTTTTGTGATGATAAGATCTACTACAGCTTCACCAACCGACTGGAATATGTGGGACAACAGACGTGGAAACCAATCAATATTATGGGCTAACGGAAGTAACCAAGAGGCTACAGGTTCTGCTTATGAAGTTATATTTAATTCTAATGCATTTACAGTTAATGCTACTGCTACTGCTTATAACGCAAGCGGTGGAACCTACATCTTTATGGCATTTGCTGAAGAAGTATCTGTACCATTAACAAGAAACGCAACTGACCCATTTGGAGATGGAAGGGAATTAGCTTTATATAAGTTTGAAGATAACGCAAACGATGCAGAGAATAATTATGATGGTGCTGATACCAACGTAACTTATTCCGCAGGGTATATAGATAAAGCAGCTGTGTTTAATGGGAGTAGTAGTTATGTAGATATAAACCCTAAGCCAAGTTTAGAGAATACAACTGTTAGCTTTTGGTTAAATACAACAACAACTGAAACATTTTCTGGATTATTTGGTACAGGTTGGCAAGATGTAGGATATGGTGCAAGATGGGGTTTTTTACAAATACTTTTGCAAAGCGGAAAAATAGATGTAAGATATGGAAATCCTACAACAGGTCAAGAATCTATTTCTGTCCAAAGTGTTTCTTTTGTTAATACAGGGTCTTGGGTAAATTGTGTTATAAGTATTAATAATTCAGAATTAAAGATATATGTAAATGGTTCTTTAGAAACAACACATAGCGTTGCTTTTACAAGAGTAGATACAAATAACCCAATTACTATTGGAGCATATAGACAAGAACCAACATTAGCTTCATTTTTCAACGGCAGCATAGACCAAGTAAGAATCTTTAACAGAGTATTAGACTCAGGAGAAGTTACACAATTAGCAAACGAATAAAATGGAAAATTTGAAGATATACGGATTCAACGCAATAGCATTAGCATTATCTATAACGGAGATTAACCCTATTCTTCAAACAATTTCATTACTATTGGCGATAGGTTATACTGTAATACAAATAACAAAGAAACTAAATGGCAAAAATTGACGTAAACGGAGATGGGGTAGCGGATGTTTCAATCTCTATCCCTCAGATAGTAACTTTGTTGGCTATGTTTACTTCTATTATCGGTTCTTACTATACGTTAAGTGCCAAGATAGAGGCGAATAGTGCGGAGGTTGCAAAATTAAAGTATAACGAAAAGGAGTACACTTGGAAAGCACAAAGACAACTTGAATCTGAGGTAAGAACAATTACTTTAGAAATGAGGGACTTTATGAAAGACTTAGAATATTTAAAAGTAGATAAAAAAAGATAATGGATAAAATCAAATCACTAGGCAATAAAGCTATTGAACTAACTAAGAATTGGTACGCTACTAATTGGCAGGATGGAATGTACGGTAAAGGTAAAACTATCTTTATTTCTGTTATTGCTTTCTTTGTAATCGTAAAACTTATCTACGGTATATTCGTATGAATCTTAATTACTTTTCTCTCTCGGAATTTGACTGTCCTAGCTTGGATGGTTCAGGTGTTAATATGGATTCACAGTTTCTTACCAAACTCGAATCAGCAAGAGAGATTGCAGGGATACCATTTAGAATCACAAGTGGATATAGAACAAAGGAGTATAACGAGGACTTACTTAAAAGAGGATATAAAGCATCTAAGAACTCCTCCCATCTTATTGGAGTCGCAGCAGACATTGCTGTGTCTAGCGGAAGTGAAAGATACATTGTACTTAATGCCCTTATCAAAGCAGGATTCAAACGTATTGGAGTTGCAAAAGGATTTATCCATTGCGATACCGACTCAAGTAAGCCTAACTCTGTTTGGACATACTAATACCACAGGCTCTACCCTATGGAAGAAGAAAGAAAAAAGTTTAAAGATACCCAAGTAGGTAAATTTCTTTTAGATAAGATACCAGACGTTGTACAGGCTGTAGCAGGTAATAGTTTAGCAGGAAACGTAATACAAGCCATTATTGGGGGTTCTGAGATGTCAGATGAGGATAAGTCCATTGCATTAAAAAAACTTGAATTAGAGAGGGCTGAGATAGACGGAGTGACTCGTAGATGGGTAGCTGATGCTCGTAGTGGGAGTTGGTTACCACAAAACGTTAGACCTTTAACATTGGCATTCTTTTCTATTAGCTATGTTGTAGGGTGGTTCTATGGGTTGGACTTGTCTAGTATTACAGGATTACTTTCTGTTATTGTAGGTGGGTATTTCGGAAGCAGAGGTGTAGAAAAAGTATTTGGTAATAAACTCCATAAATAATGGCAAAATCTATTATATTTGCATACAGCAAGAAGCCTAAAGTTAAACGCAAGGGCGTCCACGCTAAAACTAAGTCTAGTAAGATAAAATCCTCTAAGAACTATACAAAGCTCTATAGGGGTCAAGGAAAGTAATATTAACCTTAATTCTATAATATAATGCCAGAAGATTTAACTATTCGTAAGTTAGCTGAGAAAATAGCGACTGATTTTGCCCTAAGTATAAAGGAACGTACCGATATGATATTGGAGCTTGATGCTATACAATATACTAATCTTGGTATAGATTCGACTATAGGAGAGAAAAAAAAAGTTAAATCGGACAGCAAGTACCTGTACCGCCAAATAAAAGGCTTTAACGAAGTAGATGGAAAGCTATTGTTAAACCACCTTGATAGTTAAATGTGAATTTAATAGGGTTTTATTTGGAAATGTGAATTTAATAGTCGTATATTTGTACCAGAGTTTTTCTCTTGACTGTAATACTTGTTTATCTTTGTTTTCATAAAAGGGGGTAGTTTAAAAATTACTCCCTTTTTATTTGTAATTATTTTGTCAGTTGGGAAATAATTTATACATTTGCCTATATGAATACATTAAACAATAAACTGGTGGACATTCAGGGGAGACTGAAAGCACCGAAGAATCAAAGAAACAGCTTTGGTAATTACAACTATAGAAGTTGTGAGGACATTCTTGAAGCTGTAAAGCCATTATTGCAAGAGCATAAGTTAACTGTAAAACTTACTGATGAGACTATTCAATTAGGTGAGTTGTACGTTATTGAGGCTACTGCTAGTATTAGTGATGGGGATAATACTATCTCTGTTATGGCTCAAGCAGGTATCAATCTAAACAAGAAGGGTATGGATATAGCCCAGTCGTTTGGGGCATCTAGTAGCTATGCTAGGAAGTATGCTCTTAATGGGTTGTTCTTGATTGATGATACTAAGGATGCGGATTCTACAAATAACCACAAAGGGGAAGTAGAACCTGTTGAGAATGGCAATACTAAATCTTGGCTAAACAAAAACACACCTCAATTCGAGAATGCTAAGAAAGCTATTGCTAGTGGGAAATTTACTATCGCTAATATAAGGGATAAGTATAATGTGAGTAAGGAAGTAGCTGAACTACTTCAAAAATAAGTTTGTTTAATTTTTAATATTTGATTATGAGTAACGAGAAAAAAAGAGAGTTTGTAGGTAAAGGAGTTAAGGCAGGTAATTTTGACCTTATCAACATATCTATTTCAAAGAGTAAATTAGAGAACCATTGGTTTGAGTACAATGGGGAGCATTATGTAAAGCTAACTGTTGGTGGGCTTAAAGAAACAGACCAATATGGTAAAACCCATAGCGTTTGGATTAACGACTATCAACCAGAGGGACAAACTCAACAAAAGTCTGCTCCTGTAGCTAGAAACGATAATGGTACTGATTTACCATTTTAATCAAAATTGGGCGGAGATAATATCAAAGCCCTTTTTTACCTAAACAATACAAAGATGCAAACAAAGAAAAGAGAGAGATTCGCTACAATTAACTTTAAAGCTATGGAGAATCTTAATATAACACATAAAGAATTTTTAGTATTAAACTATATAGATTCGCTCTGTAAGAATGGGGTGAAGGAGTATTGTTTTGCAAGTAATTTAACGATATGTAGGGAGCTTAATTTAAGCGAGAGAACCCTCTACAGAATCCTATCAGTATTAGAAGGCAAAAACCTTATAAAAAGGGTTACTCGCTCTATAGGAAATGATGGGAAAGAACGAAGAATCTTTAGTAATATTCCAAGTGCCAAAGTGGCAGATATATATAGATAGTATATACTATGTTATATAGATAGTACTAAGTATAAAGATAAATAATACTAAGTATAATACAAAGATGATACAAGAATTTACAAATTTAGGAATACAACTCAAGGGCAATTCAGTTCAACAAAAAGTGAAGTGTCCAAAATGTACTGGGGATAGAAGAAACAAAAACGATTTAGCATTATCTGTTAATCTATCCGATGGTGTATTTAAGTGCCACCATTGTAATTGGCAAGGTAGAGTTGGTTCTATTCAAAATAAAGATATACCGATGAGTAAAACATATTCATTACCAAGCGAGAATGCACTATGCGAATTAGCAGGAGAGGCTAAAAACTTTCTTACTTCTAGGGGCATAACTGAGGAAGTGATTGCCAATAACAAAATACAAATGAGTAGTGATGGGGATAAGATTGTTTTTCCTTATTTCAGAGATGGCAAACTAATCAACTATAAAACTAGGGGCATAAAAGACAAATTCTTTACTCAGGCATATAACGCTGAACCAATTATGTACAACTTTGACAGAATAGTTGGCGAAGCTACTATTGTTGTTTGTGAAGGGGAGATTGATTCTCTTAGTTGGGAAGTTGCAGGGGTGAAAGCCCACACCTCAGTTAATATGGGGGCACCTAATCCAACTGATAAAAATGTAGATAACAAACTAAAATGTTTAGATAGTGCCTACGATGTATTTGAGAACGCTAAGAAAGTCTATATAGCAACTGATGAAGATGAGAACGGTAGGTTCCTACAGAAAGAACTTATTAGACGTATTGGAGTAGAGAAATGCAAATTAGTCGATTTAAGACCGTTTAAGGATGCAAATGAGGTCTTAGTACACGAAGGTGTAGAAAGTCTCGTAAAACGTCTCTGGGAGGCTACAGACCCTAAAGTAGAGGGTGTTTTTGAACTCAATGATATAAGGGATAGTCTTATAGATGGTTTTTATAACGGTGTTGAAAGAGGCACAACTACCCATATAGACTGTATTGACAAGGCTTGGACGTGGAGAAGTGGTGAGGTTAACGTTTGGACTGGGTATCAGAACGAAGGGAAGTCTTTATTTCTAAATCAATTAGCTTGTTTGAAGGCAGCAATGGAGGGTTGGAAGTTTGCGATGTTTTCCCCTGAGAATATGCCAATGAATGATTTCTTTAATGATATTATAGAGATGTATATTGGAAAGAGTAGTGACCCGATGTATAAGTCAAACCAGATGGTTATTGAGGAATATAAGGAGGCTATGGACTTTGTAAACGACCATTTCTTTCTAATTTACCCTAATAAGAATTTCCTGCTTGAAACTGTTTTAGCTAAGGCAAAAGTACTTATTAGACAGAAAGGTATTCGTAGTTTGATAATTGACCCTTACAACACAATACAGCACAAACTTAGAAGTGGGGAACGTGAAGATTTATATATCTCTAGGTTTATGAGTGAATTGAAAAGGTTTGCAGTAGATAACGATATTTCTATACACCTAGTAGCCCATCAAATCACCCCTAGAAAGGGAGACGATGGTAGATATCCAAAGCCTGATATAAACTCTATAAAAGGTGGTGGAACGTTTGCAGACAAAGCAGATAACGTTATGTTTGTGTGGAGACCAAATAGGGCAATAGATTTCTCAGATAAATTCGTTACCTTTGGTTCACAGAAGATTAAGAAACAAAAATTAGTAGGGATACCTCAAGAGATTCAAGCTATCGAATTTAACATAAAGGAGCAACGTTATTACTTTAATAACAATACACCTTTTACTAAAGTAGATGAAAAAAGAAGAAAAGAGCGTAAAAACCCTATCATTACCCCTATTCATAATGAATAGAAGTAAACGCAAAAGATGGTTAACAATGAACAATTATAGAAATTGGCACTATCAAGTTAGTAATGATATAAAGAAGAAATTCAAAGCTGAGATAATTCCACTATTGGATTTCAGATTATCGGGTAAAGTAAGGATAGAGTATTTTTATTTTGCCCCTGATAAAAGAACTAGAGATTTGATGAACGTTATATCGGTAGTGGATAAATTCTTTCAGGATGCTATGGTTGAGAACAACTGTATAGAGACTGATGATTTGTCAACTGTTGTTGAGGTCAACTCTTGTTATATGGGGATAGATAGAGAAAACCCTAGACTAGATGTAATTATTACTAAATTATAGATTATGTATATGCAATTTTTTCCCATTTATGGGTTTATGTTTGGTTTCAATTATTGGAACACAACCTTTGATGATTTTATAGACCCAGAGGAAACAGAAATAGAACACTTGTTTCAAATAATGGTTGGTGTTCTAGGCATTTCAATTCACGTATGGAAGAGCAAGTAATAAAAATATTAGCTGAAAAGCATAAGGACTGGATTTATATGGCTAAGTCATTCGGAGTTTCTGATGATGATGCCAATGAATTAGTACAGCAAATGTACATTAGGATATGTGGGTATGTTAAAGATGTATCTAAGATTATGTACAATGAGGATGAGGTCAATACCTACTATGTTTATGTAACGTTGAGAAATCTATATTTGTCAAACTTCCATAAGCTGGGGAATAAGTTTGTTTATAGCGAAGATTTGCCAGTTGATAAAGTAGATTCTATTGAGTATATCGCAGTTAACGAGGAAGAGAAACAAAGGTTTGATAGGATTATAGATAAGGTTGAGGACATTGTTGATGAGTGGTATTGGTACGATAAGAGGGTATTTAATATCCATTTCTACGACCAGATGAGTATGCGAAAGATAGCAAGAGAAACTAAAATCAGTTTAAGTTCAATATTTAACACGCTAAGTAATGGCAAAAAGAAAATTAAAGAAGGAGCAATCCAAGAGTACAAAAAGTACCGAGAATCAAAAGACTAAGGCAACTGGGCTTGGCGATTCAGTAGAGAAAGTTTTTCAGGCTACTGGAATAGATAAGGTGGCTAAATTCATTCTAGGGGAGGACTGTGGCTGTAGTGATAAGCGTGAAGTTTTAAATAAGCTATTCCCTTATCAGAAACCTAATTGTTTAACAGAATATGAATACAACTATCTCCACGAGTATTTCAATTCTAAAATAAGGACTATTAGAGCCGACAAACAAACTGAGTTAGTTGCAATATACAATAGAGTCTTTAATGATAAGGCACAAACAACTGGGTGTAGTAGTTGCTTCTTAAACAATATCCATAAGAAACTAGAACGAGTATATAAAGAATACGATGGGAAGTAGCCTAATAAGAAACAGTAAGCAAGTTAGCCAATCTATAGACTTCACAGGGGTTGAAAACAATAAGATTCATCCTACTGATATAGATTTCGTATTTGAATTCGATAATGAGATTCTAATTCTAGGGGAAGTCAAGAGAGATGGAAATGATTTGCCAACTGGTCAAAGGCTTGTTCTGGAGCGGATGGTAGATAGATGGGGGGATAAGAGGATTGCTTTAAAGGTTGTCCATTCCCACCGAGACGAAAACACCGATATACCTTTGTTGGATTGTTTTGTGGAATCATACTATTTAGATGGCAAATGGACTACACTAAATACAAAGTATAGTCTTGTTGCTTTTATAAATGGGTTAGGTAGAAAATGGAATAATAATAAATGTAAATTCTAATGAGTGATAGTTTAAGAAAGTGGGTTGATATGCAGAACGGTAATGACGATAGGTGGACTATGGATTCAACCTATAAGAACAACCAGATTAAGAAAGACCCAATACTTCAAAGGGTTATTAGTATAATGGAGCTTAGAAGTAAAAAGGGTATCAGCAAATACGGAACTACTCTATATGATAGTAAGGAGGATTTTGAAGCGTTCTTAACGCACCTCCAAGAGGAAATGATGGATGGGATACTTTATATAGAAACCCTTAAAACAAAATTATGAAAGAACAAACGTTAATGAAAATGAAATACGATTTAGAGCTAACACAAAAAGCAGTTGTAGTAGCTTTGAACAAAATAGAAAAATTAGAACAACAATTAAAACCAAAAGAAGATGCCACTATTAAGACCGAAGAAGTACGAGACTAACAAAGAATTTACCCAAAGATGTATGGGGAACGCTAAGATGGGAGAGGAATACAAAGACCGAGACCAAAGGTTTGCAGTATGCCAAACTATCTGGAAAGAAAATTTTACACCTAAAAAGTAGGGATTGTTAAAAAAATGTTTATCTTTGCTTTAAAGATGTAACAATGAAAACTTTAAAGATAATATTTAAAGCTCCCCAATTTCTTATTATATTCCTACTGTTTGCTTTATTATTTTCAATAGAAATAACAGTAACTATAATTGCATCGCCATTTAACTTAATTCTCTATCTTATAGAAGGGGCAATACGCAAATTATTAACTTATATAAACGAAAACGAGTATGGGACGAAGTAAAGAATTATTTGAAAAACTAAACCAAGAGAATTCAGCAGTCGAATTCTACAGTAGATTAGAACTCCTTAGACAAATGGAAGAGGAACTAGTCGACCCCTTAGTGCCTGAAAACATTAAGAGGACAATCCTTAAAGCAGTTTTAGCATAATGGAAAATACAATAACAACCTTTGATGGGGTGTTCTGGGATAAGCAGGATATACTCAACCAGATGCATCGAGATGAGTTTTATTTTGGGTATCTAGGGAAGAATGCTTTATCCAGTTCATCCTGTAAAGACCTCCTTAAAAACCCTTCTATATATTATAATTCAATAAATAATAAAGGTGGTGGAGAAACCAACGATGCTTTTAGAGTAGGAAGTTTATTCCATTATAAATTACTCGAACCTAAAAAGTGGGAATCACTTCACTTTGTAGATGTCAAGAGTAAGAATACAAATGCCTATAAATTTGCTGTAGAGGAATACGGTGAAGCCTATACTTCCCCAGAGAGGTATAACGCAGAGCAAATGGCTGCTAGTTTTATGGGTAATTCAAAGGCATCTGATTTCCTTAGAAATGCTAGAACGGAAGTTCCTGCTATAGGGGAAATAGAAGGCATTCCTTTTAGAGGCAAAGCCGATATTCTAGGGGGGAGTTATATTGCCGACCTGAAAAGCAGTAGCGATATAAGGAGGTTTAAATGGGATTCCTTTAGGTTTGGATATGACATTCAATGTTTTATTTACTGTGAATTGTTTGGTATATCTTATAAGGACTTTACCTTTATAGCTGTAGATAAATCTACTCATTTAGTAGGGATATTTGAATGTAGTAAGGAGTTTTACTATAGCGGTGAGGAAAAGACTATGGAAGCTATCCAAATATATAAGGACTTCTTTATAGACAAAAAGAAACCAGTAGAGGATTTTTACTTATACGATGTATTATAGCAAAAACGAATGTTACGAGGATACGATGGTTTCGTTATCCACAGGAATAATACAAGAGGAGGATGTTCGCCACTTGTTGGAATACTATAAGGACATAGAATTTTATGAATGTTGTCAAGGGCTTGTAGAAGCCTTCAAAGACTATAAACAAATACAAAATGGAAGCAATAGAAAGAATAGAGAAAATAAAACGCAATAAACAAGTTGCAAAGATGTTAATATCTGAGTATTTCAATATAAACATAGCCAAAAAGACAAATGAGAGAAAATATACCGAAGCTAGGAGCATTTTCTACAAGATATTAAGGGACAATACCAAAATGACGTTTGCTGAGATTGCAGAGACCTTTGATAAGAACCATTCAACTGTTTTATTAGCAGTAAAGAAGATAAATGACTTAATGAAGTACGATATTTCCCTTAGAAGTGATTATAACTACCTTAATAATGCCTTTATACAGAAAATAGAGGAAGATTTGCTATACAAATACACTTCTTCAACTGAAATTATAGAAGATTCAAGGTATCTTGAGTTAGTTGAGGATTTTAACAACCTATCGAGAAAATATAAGCTATTAAAGGAAGCTCATAATGATGTTGTTGTATCTTCTGCCTCGATGATTGAGAAATATAAGTTTCTACGGAAAAATTATGAGGAGAGAGAACGTTTCTATCAGAAAAACGGATATGTTGTAAACGGATATATAACAAATTAGACTATGGAAGAAGATAAAGAGAAAAAAGTAGATGGGAGGAAGAATAATGGGGCTGTTAAAGGCGTTTATAGAGGGCAAGGACGACCTCCTAAGATAAAGGAGAAGGAAACCAACAAACTAACCTTAAAGAAGCAACATAATCCGTTTGCGTTCTGTGTTGTGCTACCATGCTTACACCCTGATCTTCAAAAAAAATAA
>Ga0070749_10003606_pt1 | contig 10334 bp, 7 predicted proteins | sample VirMetDEL_Nov_18_FD_75180 | JGI IMG/M metagenome (GOLD analysis project Ga0070749, IMG submission 75180) | Aqueous microbial communities from the Delaware River and Bay under freshwater to marine salinity gradient to study organic matter... | ecosystem: Environmental > Aquatic > Marine > Coastal...
ACTGGGGGTGTGTTATGCACCCCCTTTATAAAATACAGAAAGGCAAATATGGCAATTTTTACAAACAAAAAACATTCTTCTAAGTTATTTAAGGTTGTTTCTAATGCAAAAAAATCTGATCCTTCAATATCAAGAGGTGGAGCAAAAAAACAATCTAAACAAACTTCAATGGGTGACAGAAAATATGATCCAATGTTAAGCATAACAGGAAATCAAGGTTTATCTGTTAAAGACTCCGTTGATATGATGATCGCAAAAGCAATAAAGTAATGTCAAAAAAATTCTCACTAAATGATCCTAACGATCAATCAACAGTAAAAACAAATCTAATCGTTGATGAAGCAGAGAATAAATATCATATAGAAAACTATCAAGACCAATCATCAGTAAAAGAAATATTAGATGCAAACAAACTGGCACAAAATGAAGGTGCATACAAATCTAATGTTTTAAAAGAAGCCAAAGGATATCGTGTTGCAAGACTACCGAATATTGTAGTTCACCAACTTGCTAAACAGGGTATCTTAAATTACAATGGTAAAGTCTTAGACAAAACTAGATTTTTTAGATGGTTAAATGATAGTGATAACAAACACTTTAGAATATATACAGGTAATTTATAATGGCACTAGACACATACTCTAATCTCAAAACATCGATAGCAAACTATCTAAACAGAAGTGACCTTACCTCATACTTAGGTGATTTTATTACCTTAACAGAGGCACGACTGAATAGAGAGCTTAGAGTAAGAGAAATGGTAAACACAGATACTTCTATTACCACAGTTGCAGGAACACAAAATTATTCTTTACCGACAGGTTACATTGAAGCAACATCAGTTATATATCAAAGCAACCCTTACTGTACCCTTAAATTTATAAGCAATAGTGATTTTTATAACAAGTACAACGTCAGTCAAACATCTGGAAAACCAACATACTTCACTATTCTAGGAACTGAAATTTTATTAGGTGTAGCACCAGATAGTGCCAAAACCTTGCAAATTAATTATTACAAAACAATATCTGCCTTATCAGATAGCAACACAACTAATACAATATTAACTAATTATCCTGAGTTGTATCTTTATGGTTCACTGGCTGAGTCAGCACCATTTATTATGCAAGACGAAAGGATAAATACTTGGGCAACTCTGTATAAAGAAGCATTGAAAAATGCAAACGAAACTTCATCAAGAGGATCAACAACATCATCACCATTACAGATGTCTACACCACAGGTGGCGTAAATGATTGAGTTTGGCGATTTACAAGCTGACTTACCTACTTACGAAAACTCAGGTGCTTTAGTAGTTGATAATGTCTTACCTCTTGCTAAAGGTTATAAAAGCCTTGCTGGTTTTCAGGCTCTTAGCACAACAGGATTAACAGGCAGTGCTGTTGGTTTGTTTACAAGTTTTAGTGCTAGTGGTTCTACAAACTACGCTGGAGACGCTACAAAATTATATCAGATGGACTCCTCTTTGGTCTTTCAAGACAAAAGTAAGTCTGGTGGTTACAACAACTCTACAACTGAGAACGCTAGAGACTTTTGGGCATTTACACAGTTTGGAGCAAACATTATAGCTACTAACTTTGCCGACAACATACAAAAGTTTGAAGAAGGCGTAGACACAGCATTTAGTGACTTAGTCACATTAAAAGCCAAATACATCGCAGTCATTAGAGATTTTGTTGTAGCTGGGTATACAGAAGAAAGTTCTACTACATACAACCAAAGAGTTAAATGGTCAGGTATTAACGATAGTTCTACATGGACACCTAGTCAAACTACTCAATCAGGTTTTCAAGATATTGTAGGTTCACATGGTAATATACAAGCTATTGTTGGTGGTGAATCTGCTGGTGTAATCTTTATGGAAAAGGCTATCTACAGAATGGAATATGTAGGTACTCCTTTAATATTTCAGTTTAACAAGATTGCTGACAACATTGGAGCATTTGCACCTAAGTCTGTTGCTTCTTACGGAAACATGGTTTTCTTTTTAGCACAAGATGGTTTCTACAAACTAACAGGTGGACAACAACTAACACCTATAGGAAATGGTAAAGTAGACAATTTCTTCTTTAACGATCTATCTTCAAACCTTGATGGTATTACCTCTGCTGTCGATCCAAACAACAGTATTGTTGTCTGGTCTTATCGAGGATCAGGAGCTACAGGTACTTCTAATAATAAACTTTTAATATACAACTATGCAGTCGATAAGTGGAGTACAGGAAGTGGTCAAGATTTGGAGTTTATTGCTAGTGCTTCACAAGAGGCATTTACAACCTTAGAGAGCCTAGATGTATTAGGTGACCTAGACAACCTTCCTAAATCATTAGACTCATACTTTTACAAAGAAGGTATTGTTGGTTTAGCTGGTTTTAACTCTGCAAATAAGTTTGGAAAGTTTATTGCAAATAGTCTATCAGCTACAGTTGATACGACAGAGTTTGAAGGTGCTAAAGGAAAAAGATCAACATTAATTAATTGCAGACCAATAGTAGACGGAACAACCAATACATCTGTTACTATCACACCAATTACGAGGCAATCACAACTTGACACCACAACAACTGGCGATGCTGTTAGCACTAATGATACTGGCACTTGTCCTTTACGGAGTACATCTCGATATCATCGCATTAGGGTAAAAGTAACAGGAAACTTTAACACCATGTCTGGTGTAGATATAGAAGCGAGACCTGAAGGTGGCAGATAATCAATTTCCTACAGTACCTTTATCGATACCTGATACAGGACAACATTTAAGATTAGTTTCAACATCATTAAACAACACTATTAATGGTAAACTGAATAGCACAGGTGAAATTACATTAACTAACTCTAGTACAACAACAACATTGTCTGATGCTAGAATAGGTGGTAATAGTGTAATATTGTTAATGCCTACAACAAATAACGCATCAACTGCTAATATACATTTTACAAATATAGGCGATGGAAGTGCTACCCTTAATCATGGATCAGGAAGTAGCACAAGAACATTTAAGTATGTTATCATTGGATAACGTAGTTACTAGAGTTCCTAGCGAAGATGTTGAATTTATTTGGAGTCAAGTAGCTCCGTTACTCGAAAAAGCATTAGACGAAACATACACAATTAAAGATATTTTGTATGGTCTTGCTAATGATCGTATGCAACTATTTATTAGTTGGAACAATAACAAAGTAGAAAGTGCTGTTGTAACCGAAATAGCACAATATCCTCAATCAAAGGTATTACGATACTTTTTAGCTGGAGGCACAAACTTAGAAAATTGGTTAGAAAGAATACAAGAAGTTATAGAAAAATTTGCAAAGAAAGAAAATTGCACACACCTAGAAGTTGCAGGTCGCAAAGGCTGGGTAAGAAAACTGAAAGGATTTAGTGTTAAAGCATACTTACTAATAAGGAAATATAAAATGTCAAAAGGATCATCACCACAAAACGTAACAACTACATCATCTGCTGAACCATCAGAGTTTATTAGACCATACTTAGAACAAGCAATTAATTATGGACAAGATTTATTTGAAGCTGATACACCAAACTTTTTTCCTAATAATACTTACGTTGATCCATCGGCTGAAACAAGAACAGCATTAGATTTAGCAAGTGCGAGAGCTATTGCTGGTAATCCTTTACTAAACCAATCTCAAAACCTTGCTCAACAAACATTAGCTGGAAACTTCCTATCTCCTACGACAAATCCTTACTCACAAGCCTTGTTCAACCAAATGGCTGGTGATGTAACATCAAAAGTACAATCACAATTTAGTAAAGCAGGTCGTCTAGGATCAGGTGCAAACCAAGAAATACTAGCTGACTCATTAGGAAGATTAGCAAATCAGGTTTATGGAGATCAGTATAATCGTGAAAGAGCATTACAAGCTCAAACTATGACAACAGCACCACAACTAGGTGAAATGGATTACAATGATGTATCAAGACTAGCACAAGTAGGTGCAGATAGAGAATCTATTGAACAAACAAGATTACAAGACGCTATTGCTCGTTTTGATTACGAACAACAAAAACCATTTATTAAATTAAACCAATACTTAGGTGCATTAGGTTCACCTGTGCCAACACAAACAGTATCAACACAACCTGTCTTTAGAAACACAGGTGCTGGATTACTAGGCGGTGCATTAACAGGTGCTAATATTGCAAGTCAAATAGGTGGAACATCGATGTTTGGTAATCCTCTCTTTGGTGCAATCGGTGGTGGATTATTAGGAGGATTCTTTTAATGAGTAGATTAATGAATGTAAGAAATCAAATTATAGATGGTTTATTACAAAGTAGAATACAACCTATTATTCAAAAATATAACCAACCAAAACAAACAGGATTATTAAATTTTGTAAACAGTCCAATGGCTCAAGACATCGCAACAGGATTATTAGCACAATCAGGTTACTCTACTATGCCTCAAAGTTTTGGTCAGTCGTTAGGTGTTGCCATGCAGAACGCACAGGATCGTGCTATGATAAGAGATGCTAATGAATTAAATGCCATTTCTACATTTGCAGATATTCAAAACCTATTTGTAGGACAAGATCAAAAAGATAGGCAAATAAGTCAAACTGATAGAAGTTTAGACCTTGAAGAAGATAGAACAGAATCAACTGTTAATCTTCAAGGAAAACAAGGCGAACAAATAGATAGTAGCATTGAAATAGATGAACGAAAAATGGATCTTGATGAAGATCAGTTTGATCTTCAAAAAGATATGTTTACTTTTGAAAAAGAAAAGTTTACTTGGGAAAAAAACAATCCTGATGCCAAATCAGAAATCGGTGAATTAGTACAAGATTTTAATAATAATATTTTAGATAAGGATCAATTAGACAAAGGTTTAACGGATATTTTAGGAACAGATGGAAAAACAGCAACTATTCAAAATTACGAATATGTAGCTAACACGCTTTTTGATGGAGATAAACAAAAAGCCATATTGTTCTTAGAGTCAAGCAAAGGTGAATCACAAGAGGATTTCGTTAAAACATGGATTGCTGACGCTAAAAATAATCCAGCTAGACCTGATGATTTAGTCTACTTAACAGCAGAAGCAAATTATGCTTGGAATTTAAGTAGTGCAAAACCATTACCAAATAACCCAGATGAGGCAGAAAAAGGAACTTATTATTATAACAACGCTGGACAATTAGCTTTATTTGATGGAACAAACCTTATTCCAGTCACTAAACCAGTACCACCTCAATAATGACACAGTTATTAAGTTTTGACGAATTTAGCAAAAACAAAAATGTGCAACAAAGCAGTAACAATGTTTTGTCTTTTGAAAGTTTTAAAAACCAAAATACTGTAGATACTTTAAATCAAGAAAATAAAGAAACATTATCTTTTGATGATTTTAAAAATCAAACTGGCACAAATACTCAATTTGAAAACAAAACTAATCAACAACCTTCACAGCTTAATATTGAATACATAAATCAACACCCTGATTTTGAATCAAGTGGTGGTTTTGATGTTAGGTTAATACCTGATTTTGATTCTATAGAAGATGCTTCTGCATACTATGGTTTGCCTGTAGATCAAATAACCAATGAGATTATTCCTGAAGTGCCGATGCAAGGTGATAATAGTTACGACAATGTAAACTATAAAAGAAAATATATACCTAATCTGCCTATAGAAGATGGTTATTATGATAAGGGTAGTTTTAATCCTTTTGATGATAAGAAATCTGATTGGTCACTTACAAGCAGAACAATGGATTACATTTGGAGTGAAGAATTAGGTATTAATAAAAAAACTGTAGAAGAAATAGAAAATCCTTTTTTTAAAAAATTTGTAGATAATCCGATTGTAATGGGAGCTAGTGACATACTAGATGGTACATTACGAACAATACAATCAGCAATTTATGGTGGAGCTGGTGTTGTAGGTGATACTGTAACAAATATTACAGGCGATAAAGCAGATGGTGCTAGAACACAAAGAGATTTAATTGCATTGTTTGAATCAACATTACCACAGCAAATGTCTACTACTGGTGCTAGTGCAAGATCGTGGGGATATACAAAAAATCAAGTCAAACAATATGATGAGCTTGGGAAAAAAGCTATTAATAATTATGTTGATGTTACTTTTAAAAACAGTCCTAATAAAAACAAAATTAAAAACGAACTAAATAAAAAGTTTGATGAAGGTATTGTTAAGGCAGATACAATTATCAATAAATTAGAAAATAATGTTGATAAGGTTCTTAGCGATAAAAGAGTAAACTTTAAATACTTTGATGACAATGTAATGAAGTCAAGGTTTAAAGATAACACTATAAAACTTGGAAAGCCTGATGATGTTAAAAACTTATTACAGTTTAGCGAAAGCAGTATTCTCAGAAACGTAGATAGATTTATACTTGCACCTTTTAGAACAAGGGGAAGAAAAACCCCTCAAATGCAAAAGTTGTATGAATTATATCAAGGTAAAATTAGAGGCAACAATCATAGAGCTGTATCAACTGCAAAACAAATTGAGAGACAAGTAAATAAGATAGCTAAAAAGTTTGATCCAAATAAGTTTAATGTAAAGTTTGAAAATAAAAAACAATTTAAAACAAAAATATTTGACGACATACAAGAAGTATTAATAGGTAAGAAATCAATTAATACTTTAGATGAATCTCTTAGACAGCCAGTCGCAAAAGCCAGAACTTTAATTGATGATTTAAGTAAACAATTAATAGAAAGCAAAAGTTTAGGAAAAAATATAAAAGAAATTATTGAGAAAAATGTTGGTTCTTATGTTAGACAAAGTTATAAATTATACAGAGGTGGTTTTAATCCAAATAAACAAATTAGACAAAACGCTTTTGATTACATACAAAAACAAGATCCTTCACTGACTAACGCTGAAGTTAATGGTGTCATTAATAAAATATTAGACAAAGGTGATAACACAAACTTCGCTTCAACTGTAGAATCTTTACCCAAACAATCACAATCGTTATTCTTAAAGAAAAAAGACATAGCTCCTGAGATTAAAGCTCTACTAGGAGAAGTAAAAAACCCTTTAGAAAATTTAATTAACACCATTGATGATTTAACTAAATGGGTAGAGACTGATAAGTACCTCAATAGAATTAAAGAAAATGGTTTTAATAAGTATATCTATCAAAAACCCACAGGTAGGTTTGCTACTGAAATTGTAGGGAATAAATACAATCCACTAAAAGGCTATCACACAAGCCCTGAAATAGCTAAACTTTTAAAATCTATAGATGAAACTTCTATTAGTAATATTTTGTTGCCTTACAAAGTGTTTTTATTTGGTAAAGGTGTCAGTCAATATTCTAAAACAGTTCTAAACCATGTAACACAATTAAGAAACTTACAAGGTGGAATATTGATGGCTATGTTTAATGGTGTCAATCCTTTTAGTAAAACAGGTTGGTCTGCATTTAAAACTGTAGCTAATGACATAGGAAAAATGTCAGATGAGGTATTAAATTTAAAATATCAAGAATATTTAGATTTAGGCGTTGTTCGTACAAGTGTTAAAATGAACGAACTTAAAGGTGTGTTTAAAGATGTTGAAATGGCAAATTCAATGTCAGGATTTGTTGATAAGATAACTAACAATATAGTTTTTAAAAACGCAAAAAAACCCCTAGATTTTTTACAAAATGTTTACATGGGTGTTGATGATCTTTTTAAGATTATTGTTTATGAAAAGGAACTAGCAACTCTTAAAAGAGCTTATCCTGACATGGTTTTAAACCCTGTTAAATTAAAACAATTAAAAAAACAAGCTAGTGAAATTGTAACAAACACTATGCCTACTTATGATAAAGTTCCACCAGCAATAAAATATTTAAGAAGATTGCCTATTGGTAACTTTGTATCTTTCCCAGCAGAAATATTAAGAAATACTGTGTTTTCTGTTAAACAAGGAATGAAGGAATTAGGCACAGCCAATAGTGTTATTAAAACAAGAGGTGCAAAAAGATTGGCTGGTAATATAGTTATAGGTGGATTTGGATTAAAAGTTGCAAATGAAACTTATAACAATGCAAGAGGTTATACAGAAGATATAGTAAAAGCAATTAAAGCATTTGTTCCTTCATGGAGTCAAGATTCTAATATTACTGTATTAAATGATGATCCTGAAAATATACAATATGTCGATTCTAGTTATACGTTTCCGTATGACATTTTACATAGACCAATTAGAACAGCGGTTAATGAATGGTATAATGGTAAAAGAGATAATAAAACCTTAGATGATGTTATTATTCAATCAGGTATTGCGAGTATACAAGAATTTGCTAGATATTTTTTAGATGAATCTATCCTAACATCTAAAATATTAGACATAACAAGGAACAAACAATCTAATGGCAGACAAGTTTATAACCCTGAATTACCAGTTGGAGATCAGCTTAATGCTATGTTCCTTCATGTACTAGATGCTTTTGTTCCTGCTGGTTATGACCAACTAGAAAAACTATACAAATCATTTAATGGTATTGTTGAACCTTATGGTAAAGAATATGATCCAAAAATAGAATTGTTAGCTAACTTTGGAGGTCTCAGAGTTTCTGAAATTAACATTAAAGAAGCGTTTAATTTTAAAATCCCTGAACATAACCAAAATGTAAACAATGCTGAAAAGATATTTCGTAAAATATCAAACAATCAGAATGTAGTTACAGAAGAAGAATATATAAACGCATATATTACAGCAGAAAAAGCAAGGTATCAAAATTGGACAGAAATGAATACACTTATACAAAGTGCGTTTGAGTTAGGATTAGGAAAAACAGAGGTAGCAAAAATTTTGTTAGAAAATAATATAAGTAAAAATGATGTTGGAATGTATTTATCAGGAAAATACCTTCCTTATTTTCCATCTAAAGAAACTATAGGTCGTATTAATGAATCAGGTAATTCTTTTCCAATAAATCAAATTAGAAAAATATACAGAAATTTATCAGGAGTTCCTCTAGGTGATTATCAAAATTTTGAACAAAGTATTCAAAAAAATTAGGAGTAAAAAATGACAGTATCAAGTTACAGTACAACAGCTAGTAGTAATACAGCGATTAATGGAGTTAATATCTCTGAGGGAATGTCACCCTCTGACGTTAATAACGCTATTAGAGAACAGCTAAAAGATGTCCGATCCGTATGGAACGACAAAGAATGGTTTTTATTAGGTGATGGCGATGGTACAACGACCTTTACTAGAGCCTCTGCTACAAGCATAACTGTAGCTTCTGACATTTCTTCTACTTACCATGTAGGTCGTAGAGTTAAAGTAGTTGGTAGCAACACTGGAACTATCTTTGGTAAGATCGCAACATCATCATATTCCTCTCCTAATACAACTGTAACCTTTACCTTTGACAGTGGCACAATTAATTCTGGTGACACTACTGTATCTGTTTATGTCGGTTCAGTTTATACAAATCCAGCTAATCCTGTTATTGACGAAGATAACATGGCGAGTGACAGTGCTATTCTTCCTCCTTCACAACAATCCACAAAAGCATTTGTTACTTCTGGCACAGTCACCTTATCGAATAAATCAATCGATCTAAGCAGTAACACCCTTACAGGAACAACTGCTGAATTTAATACAGCATTATCTGATAACGACTTTGCCACATTAGCTGGAAATGAAACCCTTACTAACAAAACACTAACTAGCCCTGTCCTTAATACAGCTATCTCTGGTACTGCATTTAAAGATGAAGATGATATGTCCTCTGATAGTGCTACTGCTGTTGCTTCACAACAATCTATTAAGGCTTATGTTGATGCACAACTAACAGCACAAGACCTTGATGTATCTGATGGCACAACAGCAATCGCTATTGACTTAGATAGTGAAACACTAGGTATTTTAGGTGGCACTGGCATTGACTCCACAGCATCTGGTAATAATGTTACCCTAGCTATAGACTCTACTGTAGCAACTCTTACAGGAACACAAACACTAACAAACAAAACTATTAGTGGTTCTTCTAATACCCTATCGAACATTGGTAATTCTAGTCTTACTAACTCGTCAGTTTCTTATGGTGGCGTATCTCTCTCTTTAGGAGGTAGTGATGCAACTCCAGCCTTTGACTTACAAGATGCCACTAGTTATCCAGCAAGTGCCTTAACAGGAACAATTAGTAATGCACAATTAGCTGGTACGATTGATGCTACTAAAATTCACGATGGATCTATTTCTAATACAGAGTTCGGATATTTAAATGGAGTCACTTCTGCTATTCAAACACAAATTGATACTAAACTAACAGCTTCTAATAACTTATCAGATATTACTACTGCCT
>Ga0070749_10003607_pt1 | contig 10333 bp, 5 predicted proteins | sample VirMetDEL_Nov_18_FD_75180 | JGI IMG/M metagenome (GOLD analysis project Ga0070749, IMG submission 75180) | Aqueous microbial communities from the Delaware River and Bay under freshwater to marine salinity gradient to study organic matter... | ecosystem: Environmental > Aquatic > Marine > Coastal...
GGATATTTTACAACATAACTACTATTACCATTTTTGTCTATTTCTGTTTCAAAATATTGTGGCCACGGATAAACAATATTATCCTCACTTAATTTACCATCAACAGTTACTTTCTGTAAAGAATCTTTAGCATCTGTACCAAAATTCTTTTCAGGGTCAATAATTGATGTTAACCTAATTGGGTTGGCTCTCTGTTCATATGCTCGGGTGTGAGTATCATCCATCAATCTTAAAAACGCATCTGCATTTGCACATATGATACCAATAGTATTTCTAATTGTAGGATTAAATCCTAATCCACCTTCAGATGCTGGTCTTGCTATCTTTCTTGCTAAAGCCTTAGATAATGCCACTTCAATATTCTGTTCAGATTTATTGAATTGTCTTTCCATGTTATCTAAAAGACTTAAGAATGAATCTCTTGGGAAAGAAGATTCATCGTAACTATCACCGAAAACATAGTATGGTTGTTTTTCGGTTACTAAATTACCTGCAACCAAAACTTGAACTGACAAATTAAGTTCTGTTAATAATTCAGCCCTAAAGGTTTCTAACTCCGTTTCTGTTGGTATTTTACCTTTTCGTATTTGGAATGTTTTTTCAAAATCAATCTTATTCGAATCAACAGATTTTTTAATTTTATTAACGTCTATTGTAAAATTAATTTGGCTCGGTACAGTTTCTTTTTTTCCATTATCAGGATTTTCAATGGTGTAACTACCATTGGTTCCAAATGTTTTGTTTTTTTCAAGTAACTCTTTGTACTTATTTATAATTTCAGATAATTTACTATTAGCCTTTTCAGTATCTGCTCTACTTTCTCTAATTGTTTTTTTCAATGGGTAATATACATAACCATTACCTTTACTTATAGACTCAACAATCGCAAATGAACCGTCTATGTAATCATTAAAAAAAGCACCACTTACACTTGAGAATATTTCTTTTCTAAACTGAGTAAGATTTTTTCTATACAATTCAATATCGTTTAATACATCAAGTTGTTGTGGTCCAAACTGTTCGTTTATATATCTTTCTAACGACTCAATTCTATATACAAATTCACTAAGAGTTAATTCTTCAAGGTCATCGTTTATCAATCCTTTTGATTTGTATTGACTGTAAACTTCATTTAACATCTGTCTACCCTTTGTAGTATTTTGAATTGTTACTGGTGAGGTTGATGATACGTTTTGTGATTGTGCCTGTTGTTGCTGAGCAGTTGACGCAGTTGAATTTCCATTAAGAATTATATCTTTTTTATACATTCTTGGTCCCGTAAACAAGTGTTGTACATTAATGTCTTCAAGTATTGCCGATGTTCTACCAATATATTGTGTGGTAATTTTATAATTACCGTCAGAAGGGTCAAATCTTGCATTAAAGTTTTTTAACATTAATTCATACTTTACCGCCTTACCATAATATCCTTTAACTGTTAAATAAAATATAGGATATGGTAGTTGGAAAAATGCTGAATAAGGTGAGGTGTCTCCTTGTTCAAAAAGTGTTCTACCCTGAACATCAACCATCTCAATAGTTACCTGTGGTATATATGCTGGGTTGTTCTGTATTTTAATTGATGTGATTCCTAACCCTTGAGTGTCTTCTGCATTTATTGTTTTTCTAACAACCTTTCTGTTTGGTTCTTGACCAATAATATATTCTTGAGTTTGGTTTGCACCTTTACCTTCTCGAGCACCCTTACCTGTTTGTTGGTCAGACCAACTAGTGTCCAAAGCTAATTTACCTCTTGGACTTAAAAAATTTATTTCTTGTAGTCCCGCTTCACCTAAATTGGCAACAGGAGTATTAATAACAGAATCATCTAAATCTGAGCCTACCGCTAACTTGGTTCTTGGTAGTACTTTAGCCTCGAGATTAGCATAAAAAACCAACTCCTCGTGATTTACTAATCTTTCTTCAACCTCACCATTAGGTAAGACAACTTTATTGGGGTCTACCAATATAATGTTATCATAGTCTGTTTCAACAAAAATGTTTCTTGTTTGTCTGTTACCTGCCATAATAGAAGAAATGATTATCTAATGCCGATTTATAATCCTGTAAAGAAGATATTAACGGAAATGGAATAATCAATGTTGTAGAATCCGGAATGTTTGTTTCCAATCCACCAAAGTTTGGATTAGCAACCATGATAAGCCAACCAAAATATGGTGTAGAATAAATTTCTTGTGAAATCTTATCTAATCTACTCTTACCCACTCTATAGATATATTTCTTGTCGGTAGGCTTTGCAGGAATTCTAACAAAAGGAACAACGGTTTGTTCTCCATTAATTAAAAACTCTTTATATCTATTATAATATTGCATTACTTTAATTGTTTTTTACCGTTAAATGTTGTGTTATCACCAGTATTAAGTGTATTATACAAATTCATTAAGTCATTAGATAAAGTTCCATCTTCAATTTTAGAGAAAGTAAATGCTCTTTCTTTATCTTGATTATATGGTTGGTATTGCGAATATTTTTTATTAAAATAATTCTCTTTAAAATTTTTAAAGTTTTTTAATGATTCATCATACGCCGCCTGATAATATACTTTTAATTCATCTAACACTTCATCAAGTTCTTTTGTAAACCTATTTTTTTGACCATCCCCATCAAATTTCATATTTGCAATAATCTCATTACTTAGTGTTTTTGTGTCGTCTTTTATTACTTTACCCATAAATGTGAACAATGCAACTTCTTCAGGTGTATTTATTCTCTTTTCTTTGCTAGCCTTTCTGAGTGCAGTTTTAGGTTTTAACGTAGTATCATCAGGATATGCACTATATGTGAAACTTTGGTTCCATTCATTGTCTGATGTTGTTAATAAATAATATGAGATTAACTTACCATCTAACTCATTTATATCTGTACCTATAATATCAAAATCATTACTTAACTCTTCTAACGTATCCGATGGTGTTGGGTCTGATGATTTATCGACTTCAGCAGTACCTAAAACTTTAAAGATAACCGTACTACCTTGTTTAGTTTGGTATCCATCGGTTGCTGTTCCCGCACCATCAGATTCAGTATTTACAAAATTTAATTTATCAATATCAAATATAAGTGTTGTTTCAACCTCATTTAATTTTTGATTAGTGGTTTCCATATTAAGAGCATAATCGTCCTTTTTGGTACCCATAACCTTAATGATTGATTTTTTATAACTATCTATTAGCGAATTTTTAAATCTTCCAAAATTACCATAACTAATTAAAGGTGTCGTTTCATCATTAACATCATCAACACAGAAGTTATACATAGCATCAACCTTCTCTTGAATATACGTACTCTTACCTAATATGTTAGTGTCATTACCATTTACCAACCCTTCCGTGTAATCTCTATCTTTAACAAACAATTTTAATCCACCATACAAATAATTGTTGTTTATATCCTCTAATGTTGATACCACATTTTCCGCATATGCCTTATTATGTGCGGTAATATCTCTCATTATTTGTTTATAATCTGATGTTCCTGAAATAGCACCAGTCTCAGCAGTTGTTGATTGTGTTTGTATATTACCGATAGTTACTCCTCCCAATCTTTGATTTTCTATTGTTTGTCTTGGGTCTGTATTTGCATTTAATAACTGAATTGCCTCTAATATTTGAGCGTCAAACTGAGACGCCGAATCATCTGTAACATCTGCCCTATCATCATACATTTCAGTGTTGGCATAATAGTTAAATGTTAATGCGTTTTGTAACTTAGCAACGGGCTCTTTTAATCCTTCTCCACCAATAAAATTAAAGGACATACTAATATCTGCAATCATTGGTTGAACACCAATACCTTCAGGGTTTAAATCCAATATTAATGGTTCATATCTAATGTTTAAAGAATTAATTACAATTTTGGTGTGATAAAAATCACCAATTCTTAAAATACAAACCGGTGGTGCACCAAATGCCGTATTAAATGCATCATTATAAACTTTAGTTATTCTTCCTGTAGAATCTTTTTGTATTGTTGGTATAGTATCACCAGGTCTCATACATTGTTGTAAAAATGTAAGTCTTGAGTTTAACCCTTCAGGAGTTATAGAGTGGAAAGATGGTTGAAAATATTTAAACTTTTCTTTAATACTATCGTATACTGCAGGTGAGTCTTCTTGTAACATTTGAAAATAGTTACATTCACTTAATGTTCTTCTCAATACTCTTTTTGCAATATCTTGCCTAACTTTAGATTCTTGGGTTGTAACGGTGTTTGTGTTTTTTATAAATGAAGTTTCTTGTGTGACTCCGTTATCATCTGTAGATACTTCTGTAATTTCACTTTCTTGAGCCGGCGTTGGTTCTGGTAATGTTTCATTTGTTACCGTAATACTAGCTCTTCTACACGCCATTGCAGGTTGTGAAAACTCAGCGTCAGTACCTGTATCAGGAACCTGTGCAGGACAATTAACTGTTTGACCACTAATGTCTGTTACTGTTCCACTTTCACCCAAAGCCTCTTCACTTATAATTAATGTACCCGTACCACCATCACTACTAGGAAAATAGTCACCTATTTTTCCACCACCCTCAATTGTTTGAACTTTTAACCAATTTTTGATTGTACTTATTCTTCTCTTTGATAGTGCCTTGTTATATGCATCACTAGCATTTGGAGATGCAGTCCCTTGAAATAATATATTTACCGTACTTCCTTGTTTAAGTGTCTTACCTAATTTATTAACAAACTCTTTGTTTGTTTCAAAAGAATCTGTTATTGTATCAAAAAATGTTTCAATTGCCTGTTTTTTTGCAGCTTCAGGTTGTGAGTTTGCAATTACTGTTTCTCTACTAATGTAATCATTATAGGTATCTGAATATGATACTGTTGTGGTGGTATCGGTACTATTTTGTGGTCCAGGTACGTCATTATCAAAATAAAAGATTAGTGGAACACTTTTATCTAAATATTCTTTAAGTGTTTCTGTACTACTTTCGGTTGGTTGTACTGTTTGTGTTTCTGTTGGTATATTCTTTACCTCTGTTTGGTAGTCCTCAACTGATGTTATTTTATCAACTAACTCATAGATATCAGATAGCGAAAACTGTGGATATTTTGAGACCAAATCGTAAATGTCGTATTCTAAACATCCCGCAATGAATGAATCAACAATTGCGTTTACCTGTTCACCGTTCTGTCCTTTTAATTCTTTATCTATAATAAGATTCATAATAGAAGGGTGGTCAACAATTATCTTCCAAGAAAGGTTACCAACTCTTGTTGTATTGTTATATGTGTATATAGGTTCAGGTCTTCCTAAAAATTCGTTAGCAGTCCAACGAGCACTAACGTTTTCATTTACTCTTAAATCATAAGGAGGGAACCACATAACTCTACCTCCGTTTGGTCCTTTTTCACAATTAGCCAAATCATCATAAGTATACCCTTTTCTATTAGATGTTCTCCAAGCCAAATTTTCTAAAGAGAACATGTACTTCTTTGGTCCGTTGTCTGAGTAATCATTACCCAACATGTTTGTTGAGTCTTTACCATTCATTGGAGCAATGTTTAGATTATATGTTTTATCTAAAACTGAATAACTAAACTTTCTAATGTTTCCACTTCTTTTTTGTAAGTCACCCATATTATAGAACGGAGTGTCTTTAGCAAAAACACGACAGTACTCATAACCCTCTGAATAATTATTCTCTGAAGAGTATCTGACTACTCGAGAACCCTTAGTCATTAATCTATATCCGTCAGAGAATTTTTTACTTACTTGGTTGATTGCATTTCCTGCATGTTCAAGTTTTTTATCACTCTTTTCGGCTGCATCAACTAATTTTTGAGTTGTATCTAATATTGAACCATTTTTATAGTTATAAATTGAATTATTACTTGTTTTAGAATCGAATGTACTTTTTGTAGATATCCATGAACTATCTTCAGATTGTTGTGGATTGTCATTTGTAGGACCTGGTCTTTTTCCGTATGTACCCTCAATACCATCGGTTGACCATAAGAATCCTCCATTGATACCACCCGTATCGTATGTTGATTTTGTATTTAAACCAAATCTAAAATCATTTTCTGAACCCTCATATTCTTTACCTAATTCACCATATCCATACACCGGTGATTGTGTGGCATAACCGTATTTATCAACCGGCATTGCATCTGCCGGAAATACTAAGTCTGTTGGTTCTGATGTTCTTTTACCAATATAATAGTTTCCTTGTGGTGCACCAAGATTTAAATCATTTAAGAAATTAGCCCTATAGTCAGGTCTGTAGTCATTATACTCTAAGTTATTAAATAACATAGACGACTGTCCTTGTCCTGTGTTAGCTAAAAATATATCTGAGGATGTTTTGTTATTTGGTAAATTTAATTTTTCAACCACTTTTTGAACTCCACCCAACCCTAAAGCGCCCGCAGCTCTTCCAACACTATTAATAGTCCTATTAACTAAACTAGTTCTTTGTATTTGTTCTAAGAAACTTCTTTTCTGTGGTAATGAAAAATAATCACCAGGTATCCATGAATATGGTGCAGTAACACCAGCCACCCTTGATACAAAGTCTAATCCTTTACCAACAATTGAATCGGGTACTGAAATGTTCCAATTAGGTTCAATTATAGGTACTCTACCCGTTGCCACACCTAACGCCCTAAATGGGTCATTAACAGCATCTAAAATATTAGCCCTTCCAACGGTAAACTGATATGCATTTCCTTGTGTTCTTGTAACCCAATCTCTTCTTAAAATTTTAGCACCAATCTGCATCAAGTCAGAATCTTGAGTTAATCTACCGTCAGACCCTTGTGGGTCATCTGAAATTAACAACTGATAAGGTGAGTATGTCGATGAAATAAATCTATAATATTCGTCTTTAGCAGGAACTGGGTCTAATGGGTATTGTAATGGAATTCCCGCTATTAAATTTAAAGGTATTAAGTTTACGGGTTCAACATCTTCAACACTAATTGGTTCTCCCCAACCTTTTTGTGGTCCATACTCATTCTTTAAAAATGAATCTTTACGAGATTCTAATGTATTTTTTGATGGTTCAGACGCATAATAATCGTATTCACCCAAATTAGATTGTGTTCCGTTATCAACATTAATATCAACAATATCACCATACCCATCAAAACCATTTTCAGGACCATATGCATTTTTTACATATAATTTTTTTTCTTGGTCGTCACCGATGTCTACTAAAGAAGGTGTGTCATATACTGCTAAATCATTAATAGTCAAATCACCCGTCGCAGGTTTCGAATTTGGAGTAAACGAACCAGGATAAGTGTAAGGTTGTAAGTTCCTTACAAGTAACTTTTTTCTAAAGTTTTCTGTTGAATTAAATGATAATGGACTTGGCATCTATTCTTTTATTAGATAAATAGATTGTTAATGTTTTTTTTTAATTAAACATATCCCGCAGTTGTATTTCCTAACGGACTACCAATACCCGATAAAATCTGTTTTCTAACTGCAGCAGTAAATTCATTACTTTTCATCATATTGGCAAAGTCTTGATTAGTTACACCCGCAACATTTATATCAATCTTTAATGGTGTAAAATTAACATTTGTATTTTTAGTACTATTTGTATCCATTCCGTCATTTGCGAAAAGTTTTGTACCCGCAATTACCATATCATCGGGATGTAAGCTAAAAGACCCTTCAGGACCTGATATAACCTTTGCAGTACCCGGTGGGAAGAATCCATCAGGCATCATAGTGGGTGTAGGAACTGTTGCAGATGTTATCAAAGTTTCTAAGGCATTTTTTGCACTATCAACAGTCACCGTTAAGGTACCTAAGGAACTTGCAAATTGGTTTATAGGGTCAGATACATTTAAGTTAGTTTTAATTGCACTTGGTAAATCTGACGCAATTTGATTCAATGCTCTTGAGAATTCTATAAAAGATGTTTTTAAATCATTAGCAAGGGTTTCTGAACCAGTTACAAATGAGGTGACTGACTTTGTAAACTCAGACGTAGTTACAAACTGTTCAATTGATTTTTGTGTTAATTCTCCAGATTCTTGGGCTACCGATTTTAACAACATTTCTAAGTCTTGACCTTTAGATGTGGTATCGGTTTCTAAATATCCACCCGCTAACAACCCTGCTGATGCAATTTTTCTTAATGCAATTAATTGTTCATCTTGAATACTAAGTGATTTTGCTGCAATATCTTTTTCACTCATTTGTGAAGTTTCTTGGTATTTTTCAAGGGCTTCAAATTGTTCTTTAGTTAATTTGCTAACATCGGTAATATCTTCAAATCCAGGTATGTTAAGTTTAATCTGTCCATCTGTACCTATTTCAGCAAGGTTGGCAACAAGTTGTTTTTGTTGGTCATTTAAACCTGTAAAGTCTAAAGACTCCATAACTCTTTGTTCTTTTGCCGCCTTTACTGCGGTATTGGCTAAGTCTTCATAATTCATACCTAGCGCTCGAGCCTGTTCACGTAACCTTCTCATTTCAACACCAGTGATTTTAAATTCACCAGTCTCTTCGTTAAACATTACCGCAGATTTTGCCGCATCTATAATGCTATTTTGAAGTCCTTCCATGTCGTTTTCTGCCATATACATTAGTTGACCAAAGTCACCTAAAGCACCAATCTCACCACCTAATGTTTGCATAGTGGCAGCTAATTCAATTGCTTTTTCGGGACTTAATAATTCCGCAGCCAATCCCTTTACTTCAGAAAAATTCATACGAAGAGCCTGAGCTCTTGCCACCATTCTTCCTAACCCATCAACACCATCTTTAAATCCGTAAGAATTAACTAATTTAATATTTTCACCAACAGTTTTTAGGAACGTATTAACATTTAAACCATAACCTCTCGCAACTTTTGTTAAATTTTCTGTACTTTTAATAGCAGCATCCGTTCCTCGTCCTAAATCTTGGAACCCTGTAACCATTTTTCCAATTTCTTCTGCCGTAAGATTTGTTGTTTGTTGTAATGTTACTAAACTTGTTAGTTGCTCATCTGTAAGGTAGGTATTTCTTTGTAATGATTTACCTATAGCTTGGTATATATCAAAATTATCTTTTAAGGTTGCACCAATAGCTATAGTATTTCTATATGATTCTACTGTAGTTTCTTGTATTAAATCTGAGGCGGCCCCTATTTGACCATATATTCTTGCTGTTTGAGTTGCACTATTCTCAAGTTCTTTTAAAGCTTTTACAAAATTTTCCGGATTTATTGCTGCGGATGCGGCCTCTGTAGCATTTTTAATAAAATTACCCCCACCGGTACCTGTAGGTTCAAACGCACTTGTATTTGTTGTTTCATCAGCAGCAAAAAACATAATCTACTTTTATGATAAATAGATTATTGTTTATTTTTTTGCTTTTCTATCATTTCATTTCTTTTATCAAATTCTTCCACAAGTTTATTGATAAAATATTTTCTTTCAAAAACAGGCATAGTAAGAATATCCGAATATGAAAAATTCGCATGTCTACTCAAGTAATAAATTTCGTCTAGTTGATTTTTTTTATAATCAGAAGAAAGGTCGAAAAAACTCCGCCCCGAAAGTGACATTAACAAACACTTTTTCTCCTGACGGGGCTATAATTTCTTTCCTTAAATCAAGTCTTGGTTCTGCCAACCTTAGTTGTTGTCTAATGTATTTGGCGTCTGATATTGGCATTTGAGTAATAAACACTGATATATTTTGTTTATTATCATCACCATTTAATGTTACAATTTGTTTTTCTAATCTTTTTGTGGCTATTGGTGCTATCATACCTTCAGGATATTGAGCAGTCAATTTATCAATTTCTTCTTGCTCACCAATATTTAACAATCTACACTCAACTACCTTACCTGATGTTGGTAATGTTATACCTATTAACCCTTTTTCATTTGTCTGCAATTCGGGTTCAATAAAATTAACCTCATCTAAATTTATAACAGTCTCAAAAGTTTTTTGAGTAACTGGGTCGATAGTTGAAACCCTATATTCAGTACCAAATGCAGTATTTCTTAAAAACAATAAAATAGCTTGGACATCCCCATCAATTAATTCACTAACATTAAAATTAGGTTCATAAATTTTTTGTTTTAATAACGTTTTAATGATACCCTCAGATTGAATAATGTTTGGTGACATTAAAATGTTTTCATCATTGGCTGTTAAGTAACCAACCTTAATTGATGATTTTTTGTTTTTATAGAATTTTCCACCCGAAGGTAATTTAACCACATCATGTGGTAGGTTCATATCCATTTGACCGTATTGTGCTGCTGTATCCATATTATTTTAAATAAAAAAACCATAGGGTTTCCCCTATGGTTAAATATAACAAAATACTTTTTTTCGTAAATATTAAATTAGTAA
>Ga0070749_10003610_pt1 | contig 10328 bp, 2 predicted proteins | sample VirMetDEL_Nov_18_FD_75180 | JGI IMG/M metagenome (GOLD analysis project Ga0070749, IMG submission 75180) | Aqueous microbial communities from the Delaware River and Bay under freshwater to marine salinity gradient to study organic matter... | ecosystem: Environmental > Aquatic > Marine > Coastal...
CAAGTCGCAGCCCAGCTCACTCAATTTATTGACCAGAAAGAACAATACTTTAAGCAAAACTTCGGATCGTTTGAATCAGCAACAGCTTCCTCACCAACATTCATGGGAGCTATGCTTCGAACTTTCGGAAACGCTCAAAACCCACCAGAGTTTGAAGCACAGGGAGTAAAAGACAGCAAAACACAAGAGGACTACGCAAACGCTCTCAAAGCTGTTAATATGGGCTACAAGTACGGCTCTCTAACCATAGAGCCTGACGGTATTTTTATTGTATTCAAAGGGTTGCCATCAAATGTGGCTGAAGTTCAGGACCCAGAGATGCCGTTTGCCCCAAGCCTTGTAGAGCTTCCAATAGTAACTGGCGAGGATTTCGCAAGAGAAAAGGCGCCCCAGAGCGCTATGACCTCTCAGGACAGTATCAAAGAGTGGACCCGAACTCAGCTGGAAAGCAATCCAGAGGCCATGAATAACGCTATAAGAGCATATCTGGATGCTCAAACTCAGGCTGGAAAAAAACTCACTAAAGAAGAAGTTCAAGCCGATCCTCAGCACGTAGAGGCAGCAAAAGCTATGTACATAGATCAAGCTGCGAGCGCCGTGAAATCAAAAGATATACCAGAGCCGAGAAAAACAGAGGAAGGAGCAGCCGTCTATATAGATGACGAAGAAGTGTCTGAGCTGTCTTTTGCGGGAGGTGGTAAGTTCGAGTTCACCATGAAGGACGGTGGCAGAATGCCTGCTCAAATCTTTAGAAAGATAGAAGATATGGACGGGGTTTCTAAGAGCGTATTTTCTCGCTTTGAGGCCAAATATGGTAGTGGGGCTGTTCGCAAACTCGGATTCGCGCTCGGCAAAGCCTAATAGCCATTTTTGGTTATCTTTGCTGAAAACGCATTCGTATGAATCAAGAGCTTGAAAATAGAGTAAACGAAATCATATTAGAGCAGAATCTTTCAGCAGAAGACGCTTTAAAGATTGCTCAAACCGAGCAAGCCGAAGAAGAAGTAAAAAAAAAAGAACTAGCGGGCTCAGATTCAGAGCCTTCGGGTGGAACATTCACATATATAGGTGAGGTAGAGCAGCCAGAGATAAGCCCTCTGCTTCCTCCTGCTTCTAGACAGTTTGCTATCTATCAGTATGAAGCGCAGGTAGAGGACACTAATCTGCTGATAAACTCTGAATTCGAAAAGCTCCAGGATCTTGCATTAAAGGCAGAAACGCCTGAAGCCCGTGCAAACCTGTATGCTCAGTTCACAGAAGAGACGGGAGTCACAATCCCTGAAGAGAACTTCTTCAAATTGGAGTCCGCTATCGTGGAGTCTCAAGAAAGAGAGAAGCAGTTTCAGGCTGACTATCAGGAATCTTATACGAAAGCATTAGAGCAGAACGACTTTAACTTAGTTAGCAGCACCCTTGAGCAGTACGGTTTCAGCGACGATAAGATCGCAGAGATGGAGACCGAATTCAAGCTAGAGCAGGACAAAAGAACTGTAACTCAGGGTGAGGTTCTTGAGGCTTGGAAAGAGTCGTACACAGCAGAGGAGTTCCAGCAAGGAATTGAATCTGTAAATATCTCTCAAGAAGAAAAAGATATTCTCGTTGAGGACTACAATAAGTATCTTGCTGAACTTGGCCAAGGGCAGTACTCTGCCATTTTCGATAGGTCATTTGAACTCAGTCAAAAAATCCAAGCGCTTGAAAACGAAAAGCCAAAAGTTACCAAAGACAGGGATAACCAATTCTTAGCAAACCGCGTTTACGAAGAAGAACTGGCTACCTTAAGAGCTCAATACGACAAGGCTAAAGAGGCTGAAGCTGAGTTAGTAAACATAGCCAAAGAAGTGCCAGAAGTTAAACAGGCGCTCGCTATGGTAAGTTTGGAGAAGGTTATGTTTATTGACGCTCTTGATGAATCGGTCAGGGGACAGGTTAGAAATGGAGACCTTGATATGTACGAAGCCGCTTGGATTACAAGTGACGAATACAAGGAGGTGAAAGAGGCGACTTCTGGCGCCTTGCTTGATAAATATGGCACTCCATATTTAGAGCAAGATTCCAAGAAAGAAGCCCTTATTGAAAAAGCAAAAGAGCAATACATCTCATCAAAAAAAGCAGAACAAACCAAAAGGGAGATAGACGCGATTAACAAGTACGTCTCTACCGAAGAGGACCCAGACGCTAAAAAAGCTCTTGAAAACGCAATATTTAGAATTTCTGGCAACGCATACGATTTAGAGAAGATTGATGGAAAGGTTGGTTACGAAACTCCATGGTTAGCAGATGTCGTTATTAAGTTCGGTGGGGCTCTTGCCGATTTCGCTCCAAGCTTATTCAGAACTGGACAACAAGTACAGCTTGCTTTTAATCAATACACTCAAGAGTTATTCTCCGATTCGGAGGAGCGAAACCAGCTTTTGCAGGAGCAAAGAGAGGTTAGAACAGAAGCTGCGAAAACATTCTTGAACCTGAATGCCCTCGAATCTGCAAGAGAACTGACTACGCATTATGAGAATGGCATAATGGACTCTTTCAGAAAGGGTAATTGGGAGGCTGGGATTGCTCAGGCCGTAGGTATGGCCGCTGAGTCTTTGCCGATTACACTGGCAACTATGGTTGTTTCTGGTGGCGCAGGACCGCTTGCTGGATATGCTTTCGCTAGCACGATATCCGCTGGACTTGAATACGAGGAGGTGTTTCAGAAGGAATGGTTTAAAGAGCTGAGCCCTCTTGAGCGGTCTGCATACGTAGGCGGAGTAGGTGCAGCTGAGGGTTTGTCTGAGGCGATTGGCGCTGGAGTTGCGTCAAGATTCCTTAAAGGAGGTTCAAGCCGCGCCATTGGTCAGCTTAGAAACAACTACTTGAGAAATAGAGTGAAGAGCGTGGCAGGAGACTATCTCAGCGATGCAGGCTCTGAAGTAGGGGTGGCTTACGCGCAAGCTGGACTTGAATATGCTTTCAACGAAAATGCTGACCTGTCAAACCTTACAGACGAAGCCATTGAAGCTGGTATAGTCTCATTGATTACGACTGGAGGGATGCAAACAGCTGGAGCCCTCAAGAGCATGGTCTCCACCTCTAATGACCCTGATGTGCTTTTCTCTGGTAAAGACGTACAGGACAGAATTAACAACATTCTCAAAACTACGTCTCCTAACTCTAAGACAAGAGTTCAGCAGATTGAACTCATGCTTGAAGATGCTTCTATTGCCTCTCAAATCAAGGCTGATGCGTTTGAATTCCATCAGTTTATCAGAAAGGTAGATCCAAAAACAGCTGAGATAATCTCTCAGAACTCAATGGCGATAGCTGGATCGCTCAAAATCATTGAGACATCAACCAACAAAGCGGAAATCAAAGAAGCCCGCCAGACAGTCGAAGAACTGATTAATGAAAACAAGACCCTTGAGACGTCTATGGTTGGAGCCTTCTTCACTGAAAGCTCTGTCATTAGCGATGAGTCTATTGATGAACTCAAGAAGAGAGCTGCCAATTTCTCTAGACAAGCGACAAGATTAGAGAGAAGAGGGAATGCTGCTGCTGCTTCGTCGTTGCGGTCTAGAGTTGACAGAATTAAAGGGCAGCTAGAGTCGGTAGAGCTGCGCAGAGAGATATCTACTTCAGTGCAAGAGAATGAAGTAATATCATCTGAAGGTAGAAACGCGAAAGACTTAGCCGAAAAAATCGACAGCATGAACGTCCCTTCTGCTGTTGTTGACGCTGCCCTGGCTGAACAGATGGAGAAGATGGGTTATGCGGAGCTTCAGTTTGATGCGTCTTCAGATGGAGTTAAGTTGATGGTGAAGGGCGCTCAAGGCATTGAAACATCTGGGGGTACTGTCCAACAAGCCCTGGAAGAAGCTAGCGTCAAAAAGCAAGAAAAAGAAGGGGCTCTTAACGAAGGGGATATGATCTTCTTTGTAGGGAATGCGATTAAAAACGGACAGGAGCTTACTGCTTATCAACAAAAGATTTACGAGAAGGTAAAGGAGCAGGCCGATGCTTTCGTAGAAGAAATCAAAAACAGAAAAGCAGAGGACCTTGAGTTGCTCGAACCTATAGTACAGGAAGAGGTAAAGCTTGATGAGCAGGCTCAGTCCGCGTTTGGAAAGCTGGCCGCTGGATTAAACATAGGCGGTGCCAACCTTGTGAACCAACAAGAGATATTTAGAAGGCAGTATCAAGCCGCAAGAACAGACGAGCAAAGACAAGACGTTCTAGACAGCTATATGAATGGAACTGTCACCCACAAGGCCGCTTATGACAAGCTTACTGGAGAGATTTTAGTCACCAATCAAGCTCAAGTTAAAGACGTAGTTGAGGAATTTGCTCACGCATATATCCATCAGAGACTCGGAGGAGTAGACAAAGTTTCCACAAAGTTTACTGGATCTCTTATGCGGATCCTGAAGTCTGATCCTGCGATTTCTCAGGCCGTAAATGAAAAGATGGCCCATTACAGGCAAATGGGGTTCAAGGGATCTGCATTGCAGGAAGAGATGCTCGTCGAGGTGTTTGCTCAGTATGTGGCCAATGGTGCTTCCATATCGTCAGACACAAGAAGTGGACTAAAGAAGCTCTTTGACAGTGTTGTCTCTATGTTCTCCTCTTCTGGTGGAGACGTAGACTCTGTCATGAAAAGACTTTCTGATACTTTGCTTAGCGAGTCTGACTCCAATGATGTGAGAGAAAGCTTTGAGGAATTGTTCGGCCTGCCAGAAGGCCAGGAAGAGCTTGTAAGCGAAGCGCAGCGACTCAGCCAGGGAGAACAAGAGCTCATGCCTTCATCTAGACGCCCAAGCTTCTTGGACAACAAGACGGTTACGTTTAGCAAGATGATGGTTACCTATGATGGAGCTATTCCGTTTTCGTATGGGCCGACGCAAAAGAAGACGTTCAATGATTACTATCACTTCGTTAATTGGTACCGCAAAGTGACTGGTAATGGACGACTTACGAGAGTGGGTCAAATGAGTTATCTGGACGATAACGGCAATTCAATAATGCTAAAAGCGCCTAAGCCTCTTCTCGACAAGCAGACGGGTAAACCAGTATTCATGGATGCTGCAATGCCTTCTTATCAACAGTCGGTTGTTAATCAGCGCCGTCGAGCCGCTGAAGGAAGAAGAATGCTCCAGAGGGCTCAGATGCAATCATTTAACGCTGTGGCCGATCAGCTTCATGACATTATCTTGAGAGAAAAGGGTTGGCAAGAAAACATGGGTGGAACTAGGCAAATCATTAGTGAACTCATGAGTGACTTCACCGAAATAGGAACTATCAATGAGAAAAACCTAGACGCATACGGAAGACCTCAAAGGGAAAAGCAAGAAGGAACACCAGAATATCAAGAACAGATTATTGAAAGAACGAATGAGTGGTTGGAAAACAACTACCCAGGAAACAGTATTCTGTTGTCTTCTACTTCCAACAAACGTATGGTGAACAACATATTCCTTGCGTTTGGAGAAAGCGATCCTATCAGAGCTAATCAGAAAAGAAAGAATCTTGAAACCGTCTTAAGCAAGATCGTTGGCTCTAATGACCCCGCTGTTGTAGAGCTTAGAAAGCTTATAGCTCAACAAGAAAAGGGCAAACTTGGGGGTGCGGTACCTAGAGCTTTAATCAACGCTGCTATTCATGCTTTAGATGTTCATATTGCTGGACTTGACCCAAACATGACGGTTGAGGACAGAATAAACAGTCCTGAGCTGAACGAAGCTTACATCAATAGGTTGATTTCTATAGACAACACTTACGATAACAGCGGTAGACACTTCTACAGAAACTATGAGAGAGCCATTGACGACCTCCTAGAAGAGGCTGGTACAATCTATGACCCTGACGGCAACAAGGTGGACGATCCAGAGCTAATGGCTCTTGCCAAGCGCCACAAAGATTTGTTCACGGCAATCGTTGCGATTACATCCAACGGAAGTAAAGCCGAAGTGAACTTATCTGAAGCCCTGGCGGTTTATCATGTCGCTTTGGACGAATTCAGAAGAGCAGGTGCAGTTGGAACAAGAACAAAAGCTAGAATCGAACTTATTGAGAGACAGTACGTATTCACGAACTCTAAGGCAACACCCTCAAGAGGTAAAAACATTGCATCAGCTCTAAACAAGCTTTTGGGTATTGGTGAGAAAGGAAACAAAAATAAAGAGAAAAGAACGCCAAGGTATCATTTCGATAACCCAGGATACTTTAGAAGTAGGGTTGCGCTAAAAGACACAGGGAAGCCAGGAGACATCAAAGAGATTGCAGCTCAAGAGATGTTCGGCCCAAAGATTGGTGCTTTCATGGCAAACCTGTACGGAAGAAAGGATGTGTTCACTCAAGACTTGCACGTAGTAGAATCTCTTAATAGGGTGTATCGTCCAATCGGTTCTTACTCCATTGATACACATAGTTTGATGGAGATTATGCGAATCAACTATACTCAGCAGGAAATAGATCAGAAGTTTAAAACCGAAGGTTTTGTGCTTTCAGAAGAAAATGGAGTTAAAATATTAGATCACAGAAAGGTTAAATCCTGGATTTCTAGAGAGTCTAAAAGAAGAGATAACATCTGCGAGGCAGACGCATACAAAGCGGAACTTAGAAGATACCTTGAGGAAGAGCTTTCTCCTGCGAGAAAACCAAAAGACGCAAATGAGAGAAGACAGAATATTCAGGTCGCTAATAACCTGTTGAATCTGCTTAGGTCTAAGAAAGGTTATGCAACGGCTACAATGGCTGACTTGGGTCAGATGATTTTCTTAGAAAACCATGCTATCCAAAACGCTTTGGGCGCTTCTGGAAGGGCGTATGATGCGTTTTCTGGAGAAACAGTAGAGGCCGCTAGAGAAGGCTTTAGAGATTCACTCGTCATGGGTTTTGAGGATGTTGGCCTTACAGGCAAGGCTGCAAATCAGATGACGGCTGAAGAGGCTATAATACAGTTCCCTGCGATTGAAATTGCCATGGACGAAATTATAGAGGCTAATGCTTCTCTACGTCCAGGAGAAGCTATGCTGATGTTTTCTTCAAAGAAGCCTATGTTCGCTTCCAATCACCCTCAATCTAGATTCTACGTTCCTTCTGAGATATTCAAAGGAAGAAAGGTTTCTGTGGCTAGCGGAGCTAGATTCAATCCAGGCAGAATCAACATCAATAAGTTGGTGGAAGGTAGAGCAACCGAAACTGAAGCTAAATACAATGTTAAGTCGTTCGGAGATGCCAGCCAGTTTGATCAACCTGTAAGTGGGGTTATGTTTATGCGGAACCCACTGTACGCAGATGCTTTCGTAGACGCCTACGGAAACAGATTAAAGTACGCGGATAACGTAGTGGTTTCCGACAACATGATTATTGCTTCTGGCAAGATCAGGCTCGCAGAACCAACGGCAGCTCCAAAGAGAGATGATGTTCACATCGAATCTCCAGAGCATTTCGTAGCCTTCCAGAACTTTGTGTCTATTATGCAGCAGCGCAACCAGTCTTTGATTGGAACGCCGTCTGAGATGTTCGAACAAGCCTACAAGAACCTCACCTCGAAGGAGAGAGCGCGGTTCGCAAACCTTACCCTTGACGAGTACGGAAATGTCATCAAGGGCAGAAGACTGAGAGGTACATCTAAGAGACTTGCCAGCTCTTCTGAGTTTGGACGATTCAAGAATGAAATCATTAACAATCCAAACAACTATATAGACCGACAAAAAATTGCAGATCAAAAAAAGGGCTTAGAAGACATGAGCCCACAAGAGCTTGTTTCTTTAATGCGTGGTGACGCTCTAAACAATTTAGCCACACGAAACGATGATGTTGGTGTGCTTGCGGGTATTGAGCTCATTAATAGAATGCAGTCAGAAGGGAATGACATTGGCATTGTAAGCGTTCTAGATCAGCTTGCGGCTGTAGGAACTACTGCTGGTAGGATTCTCAGGCATATGGCTGAGCTTAAAACAACCAGCCCTCAAAGCATGGCTAACGTCATTATCAAAAAGGCTGAGGCTCAAGGAAAAATCCTTACTGACGAACAGAAGAATCAAATATTAAAAGCAACGTCAGAATATATGAGGGCCTACAGAATGGCTGAAAATTTTATGGAGAGAGGTATAGCTGGCGAGGATGTAGAAAATCTATTTAAGAGGGCTCAGGGTGATTTAGACGCAGCTGGAAGAGAATTAGATACACTGTCTAATAAGTATCTTGAAAAAACATGGGCGGAAATAGGGCAGCAGTTAGTTCAAGGCAACTTACTGACCATGATGTCTCAAGCTAGAAACGTGGTATACAATATAGCTAACATTATCCCTAAAACTGTCGTTGACGTTATGTCGATGCCTACGTCGAAAGCGTTTGAACTTTTTGGATTACACAAAGAGCAGCGAAAGCTTTCACTTGCCGCTTACTTGTATGCTATGCGTAAGTTCGGGGCAGGTACAGTAGAAGCTATCGAACAGGTGATTACAGGTAGAGAGAAAGATGTTTCAGAATGGAGAATGAGCAGAGGTTTCATGCCTATTAGATCTCTTATGCATGCCATGTCTACCGATCTTCCAGAAGGAAAGACCATGAGGAATGAGTTCAATCAAAGAGCGAAGCTGTTAGTTCAGGGCACATTTGGAATCCCTGCTGAGGCCATGTTCCGACTATTAAGCCTTGGTGATGTTCCGTTTAGACGCTTTGCAGAAGGGCTCGAACTATATCAGATTGGAAGAGGAAAAGGCTTAGAGGGAGACGCTCTTGCACAGTTTTTAAAGTTTCCAGACAAAGACAGTGCAGATAGATCAGCCACAGAAGGAAGGAAGCTTACCTTCCAAGAACCTATGGGTCTAGCTAGAGGAAGCATGTGGATTATTGATAATATATCTAGAGGTATGGGGCAGGCGTTCAAGAACGTTAAAGGGTTTGATGCAGAAGGGTTCTTTAAATACATGATCAGGCTTAATGTACCATATGTAAGTACTATTGCAAACTTCACAGAAGAAACGCTAACATATGCATCCCCTGTATTCGGGACTGGAAAGATGGCTATTCAAATGAGTAACGGTGAATACACTGAAGCTTCAAAAACCTTATCTAAAGTTATGGTAGGGCAGGCGGTAAGCACAACAGCTTTATATCTCATATCTAAAGGATTGCTTAGCGGAAGCGTTGACTGGGAGGATGATGAGAAAACAAACTTGATGTATGACACCTTCCCTCCTAATAGTATCAACGTAAGCGGACTAAGAAGGCTGCTTAACGGAGAGGATCCTTCGCCTCAAGCTGGTGATGAGTTTAGATCTTATCAAACGTTAGGGGTGTTCGGAACTATTATGGGTGCTTACGCTCACTCAACATCTCCTGAGGCGGCAAAAGAAATGGCTAATCAACCTTTTAGCGGTGACAACGCGCTGAAGAAAGTGTTTGGTTTTGATAACGTGTCTGTCATTGCATACATGATGGATCAAAGTTTCTTGCAGGGGCTTAATGGAATTACTAGCCTAATAGCTAGTACAAAAGATCCAGATGACTTCGAAAGAGCCTTCTTTAGATATTTAGAAACGATATCAAAAGCATTCTCTTCTATGTTCTTGCCTAACGCCTTGAGCGGTTACGATCAAGCTACTAGAGAGTTTTTACCAGACAAAAGAGACATAGATTTTACCGACAGAATTAAGAACCACGTAAGGGAGAGAACCTTTAACACGGGTGGTCTACCAGTAAAAGTAAATTGGAAAGGAGAGCGCATCGAGCAAGCTCCTGTTGGAGGAAACCAGTTTGCTTACTATATGTTTGACGCAACTAAAAAAAGAACAGCGCCTCAAGATGAGGTTTCCCTTGAGATTTTAAATCTGTATTTAGAAACGGGCATTTTAACAAAGGCTGTTGGAACCCCTTACTACGCATCATCAGTTTACAGAAAGCTTGACCCTCCATCAGTCAAGACTGGAAAAGCAAAAAAAGCTTATGAGGCTTTGGGCAAAAAATACAGTTTCCTTGAGGATGCGAATGAAGATTTTTACGTAAGGTTGACTGCTGATGAAATAAACAACGCGCTCGAAATGTCTAATACATTAGATACGAAGACATTAAGTCTTTTATGCAGAGCGAAGAGTATCAGTCTATGACGCCTAATGAAAAAATAGAGGCAATGGACGATATAAATGATAGGTACAAGTCACTCCTTTCTTATAATCCAGACGGTACTTTCATGCAGCATAGTAAGTATATATTGGATATTATGGAGCGTAGATATTTAGAGCAGTATGGACAAGATTAAAGATACTAAGCTAGGAGAATGGCTCAAAGAAAAAGCCCCTAGCGTTCTTGAAACTGTTGGTGACCTTCTTCCAAACCAAGGC
>Ga0070749_10003613_pt1 | contig 10327 bp, 6 predicted proteins | sample VirMetDEL_Nov_18_FD_75180 | JGI IMG/M metagenome (GOLD analysis project Ga0070749, IMG submission 75180) | Aqueous microbial communities from the Delaware River and Bay under freshwater to marine salinity gradient to study organic matter... | ecosystem: Environmental > Aquatic > Marine > Coastal...
ACACTTTGTTTGTAGTTCTTCAGACGGCTTCTTAAAACAAGATATAATAATATCTATGTTTTGATGCGTTTGCTCTTTAATATTTTTTACAACATGAAGAATATCTTTATCTTCACCATTTTCAGCTAACAATATAACAGTAACTAATTGTTCTTCCATGCAACCTCATTATAATTTATAATTTTATAATATTATTTAGTTTAGTATCTATTCTCTTTAATTCAGTATCGCCAGTTTCGTCATTTCTATGAGTGACAACTAAGCAGTTTCTCCAATTTTCCCAGTTAACAGCAAATTCAGAACTGATCGCACCTTCGTTCTCAAACTTAACAATCTCGTTAAGAGCATTAAGAGTATACAACGTATTCGTTTCTTGTTTTCTATGTAAGGAAATTGTATTACTAACTATTTCTGAAAAAACAACATTATTGTTAATCACATTATATGTTAATATCTTTTTGTTTCTATCAGAGAGATCTTGCAGAACGAATATTTTGTCGCCGCTTAACTTAAAATTATTTTTTATAAGCTCGACAACATATCTAACATTGCCACTTTTAACAAAAGTAGCCAAAAGTAAATTTTTTGGCATTATCGTAACCTCGTTTTAAATAAACCTATTGGCATTTACTCATATTATAATAAAAACTATCGTATAAATAAACGCCAATAGAAAATAAATTATAGTCTTTCTAACATTCTTAATAAATAGTCTGGCATTTCAATTTGTTCGTTGGCAGAATTTGATTTCCCTTCCAGACAATCTTTAAGAGATTTGGCAAATATATATGTTGTCTGTAAGTTTGTTCCACCTTTTGTTCTCATTGACATTTCACCTACATTTATTTCATTACCATCTTTATCCAACACATATGCAAAAACCTTTCTACCTGTAATGGCTCCTAATGGACCTTTAACATCTTTTTCTTTGGGATTTTCGTTTAGCCAAGCATATTCACCATTTACTATATAAAGATTTTTGCCCTCTTCGTTTTCGGCAAGCTTATCTCTAGATCTACTTACTTCGCTTTCATGCATACCACTTGGTAGTTGAGGTCCAGATTTTTCTGGCAACCTTGTTTGCATATTTCTTGTTAGATCATCTACATTGTCTGTGCCTCCAAGACACTCTCTCATTTTTTCCGGCGACGTTTTATGCTTGCCCGCAACTATAGCAACTGACCCAAATTTGAAAAGACCAGGAGCTTCTTTTGGATCTATCATACCTAAGTGTAAAGCTTTTGCCATATCTCTAGCCATCAGCACATCACCAAACCCCCTATCTTCGCCATCTTTTTCTGCTTTAAATTTATTTAATTGGTTGTGCATTTCTTGTAAAGCGTTAATGCTTTCTTGGCGGCTCTTTTCAACATTTCTATCTTTGTTGACTACAATTTCTTTTTCTTCATCAGAAAGTTTTATTTTGCCAGATTCTGCTGCTGCTTTTACTCCGTCTACAACTTGATCCAAATAACCCTGCATATCCTTACTATTTAACATCATACCTACTGATGTTGTTTCTTCTTCACCTTCATCATTGACAATCTTTACTGTTCTATCATCAGCAGCACAAGCTAAAATTGCGGCCTTCTTCAAGTCGTCTGTTATTTTGGATTTTCCGTCCCAACCAGACTGCTTAAGATAATCTTCCCAAGTTGGTGCTGGGCTGATACCACTTTCTTCAAGTGTTTGTGCTTGAGTCTTATTAACCAAAGGTTTTTCAGGAATGGATTCCAATCTGGCTTTTATAAGTTTTTTGCGACCGGAACTTGCGCTAAATACTGTATTAAAAATATCAACGGTCTTTTTAGATGCATTTTTATCTTTCATCAAATTACTTAAAACTCCAAAAGGAGCCGCTATAGCTTTAGATAATTCCTTTTCGGCTCGCTCAAAATTCTGGCCACCTTTTTTTATAATATCAGCCATTTGTTTTTCTTGTTTCTCATCAAACTCATATCCTTCGCCTTTCAATATTCTCATAGTAGAAAAGAAATTTGAAAGAAGTTTTCTTGGCGTACTATTAGCTTGTTGATCTCCAAGAGATGTTTTATCAGAAAATGCTGTAAACATCATTTTATCACCATCTGTTATTATAGTTGCCGTATCTGATGGATTACCTCCTCCTCCACCATTATAAGCAGAGAGGGCAAGAAATCTTTTTATAACTTCTGGATTTTTTGGATTTTTTAACATCTTATTTATTTCTTGTTCTGTAAGCTTTTTTCCAGTTTGCGGATCTGTATAATCCTCCATATACATTCTTGTTTCAACATCAGTAGGAATAGAGGTTATTTTTTCCCCATTACCACCAAAAAAGGGGCCGGTGTGCTCCATTATAGCGTCATGCTGATTTTTCAAAGAAACGTTAGTTCCATAATAATTTTTATGTTCCGCATCTTCTCCAAAACCGGCGTTGCGTTTTGATTCTTCAATCATTTCATATTTTGTTCTGGCGGCCTCTATAGTAATTCTTTTATTTTCTTTACTAACTTTTTTGCTCTTCCAAGCCTCGGTTTTACCAAATTTTTCTTCTATCGCCTGCATTAGTTGGTCATCTGTCATTTTAGGATTTTCTCTTAATATTTCAATCCCAATCATAGACATTGTTTCATTTAGAAGTGATGAATCATTGCCAGGGGCTGGTGTCCAAAGACATTGATTGCCTTTGCATCCCTTCGGTGCTTTATTGTATCCGTAATGTAAAGCACGAGCGATAGATGGGTCTGCTTCATTTACTTCTGGTGGCAAAAGTTTTCTAATTTCTTCAATAGCTTTTGCATCTGCTTCTGAAACTTCTTCGGTTGAATCATCATCAGTTGCGTCATCGCCATCAATGGCGCTCAGCGCTGCATCTCCGGCTTTTTGACCTTTCTCGTCATCACCCTTAAACTTATTTTTTGGGCCGCCGACCTGTCCTTGGTTGTCACTATCCCCATCTTTTTTATCAACGGGAACAACCTTACCATTGTCATCTCTTTTATAAGTTATGCCTTTTTTACCTTTTGGTCCCCAACCTTGGCCTTTCCACTCCAAACCCTTAATCTTCTTGCGATCAGCATCAGATAATTCGGGTGGAGCATCATCTTCCGTCAAAGCACTTTCTTCTACCTGTTCCTTTTCCTTGCGATTGCTTCTCAACCAATCGGTGTCTTTATCGTTGTTGATATCAACAGGTATGCCTTTGCTTTCTTTGATAATCTTATACTTACCATTCTTTTTGATAATTCTCATTTTTGTTTTAGCCATAGTATTTTCCATTATTTTTTTCATATCGCCAGAACTATCTACTGACTCTACATTGTCTAATCCTATTGAATCTATTGTTACTTCAAATTCGCTTCTATAATCAAATTGGCTTTCTGTAGATGCTGCTGCTGCCATTATAACTCTATCAAGAGGCACTTTTGCCTTTAACATATTTTTACTATCGTATGCTTCGCTATAAGCCCAAGCTACACGTGGACTCATTGACCAACTATCTACCGCTGAGCCTTTGTAATCTACTGGCCCATTTTCTCCTAACTCGCCCATACCTCTATATACAGTAACCATTCCATCTTCATCAACCAAACCTAAATCAATAAGTGATTGCTGTTGGTTTTTTTGCAACTTTTTAAATGCTTCTATGTCTTGTGGAGTAGGCTCATCATAAGGGCTATAGTTTTCACAATCTCTTACATACTTTGGGTCTTTATCTTCACATCTTTTCTTCATTCTTTCAACGCGAAAATCAGAAGTGTTGCCATCGGGATAACGAGCAGCTAAAGAAATCATTGATAATCTATGACCTGCTCCATCATATGCTTGACTTGTAAAATTATATATTGGTTCTTTTTCATCAAAAGATTTTTCTATTTCACCTAACTCTGATAAACCATCGCCAATAGTTTCGGTGTTTTTTTCTATGGCATCCATAAGATAATTTTCGTATTCGTTCAGATCATCTTCGGAAGATATATTATTTCTCATCTCACGAAACTTTTCTATCTTTTCTCTATTCTGGTCTATTCTACCTTGATAGTTATGTGATTTATCGTCAGCGCTGTCGTTTGTATTATTATCTTGACCATCTGTATCTTGTGTGCCACCAGCATCATCACCTTGTGTTTCATCATCACCATTTATTGTATCAAGCACATCGTCTACGCTGGCTGATGCTTCTGGTGGTGGGCCTTGTGGTCCTTGTGTGTCTTGTTGGTCTTCACCATCTTCATCGCCTACAGGAAGTAGCTTTCCATTCTTTACAGTATGTGTTGCAGGCTCACCTTGCTTCTTACCATAATTTCCAAAACCAAGAGATACTAGACCTTTGCTTTCAGCATCTTGCTTTATCTTTTCTTTTTCTCTATCTGAAAGTTGTTCTTCTCCGTCTTCTTTCAAAAACAAAGCTCTTTTTATTTTTTCTACACTAAACCTCATCTTCACTTTCCTTTATGGTAAATTCGCTCATAGCGCAAGAGTTTCTTACATCAGAAATTATTTGGTCAATATTGTTTTCATTTATTATTGCTAATATAGCTTCTTGCTCGTACTCATTAGCTGATTCTAGCAGAGAATTATATACCTCTTTAAATATATTTGAAAAATCTTCAAATCTAGCGCAGTTATGAATAGATACTAGTATATCTTCTGGTATATTTATAAGAATATTTTCTGCAATCTTATCGGCAGTTACTCTATCCTTTATACTATCTACCCATTCATCTTGACGTAGCTTTATATGATCTCTAAGCATAACTCTATTAGGATCTTCCGGTAGCTCACCAGATAAAAGACTATTCATTTCATCAACTATTACTCTGAATAAATTAACAAGATTGTTTTTATTTTGTATAAAAAATTTATCTTGTTCCTCTTCTTTACCATATAAATTAATTTTACCGTTGTTAACAGAAAGGTATATGTTGCCTTGCGAGTTTGTTCTAATTTTATTATTTACATGACTAGTAAGCTTGCTATATATTTTTTTAAAAGAATCATCATCGTGTATATATTCTCTTCTTATATTTAGTTTTATTTCATCAACTAACCACTGATATATAAATCTAAACTGAGATAATATTTCATATTTATCTAGAGGACTGACACTTTTCTTGTTTGACTTAGAACCATAAGTGTCTTCTTTACTAGATTTTGAATTTACAAATTCTCTAAATTTATTTACTATATTTTTTTTATTTATTTGATACATATTTTTTTCTCAAAACGGCTCTATATATAATAATGCAATTTGTAAACTATTGTAAACTATTTAACCAATTTTTATTGATTCAATTACCATATTGGTTGGAATAGTGGCAATATAGTTTTGAAATATCTCTTGATCAGTCAAAGCAGCGTTGAATATTCTAGTTACACCAACACAACCAGTGAGAGCGCTACTTGATAAATCTTTATCTATTCCTATATTAAATTTAGAACCATTATTTACTTTAATAATATTTTTCATATCAGCTGACAATGAAGATTGAGTTCCTAACAATGGTTGCGCTTCTCCATTTATAAATATGGAAGTTCCTGGTGTATCTTCCGTCATATCTACTCTAGCACACACATGCATCCATCTTCCTATATCAGTATGTCTAAATGTAGCGTTAGGATCTTCGGGTGACCCGACAACATATTTTCCGGCAGTAACCGAGTTTCTGTTTCCTTGACTATCAACAGAATCCACAACTAAACTACCATTCCTCAAAGATAACCCAAATATGGGATCTAAAGAACCAGATGTGGATACTAGAGACATAACGCGTGTGTCACCTGTAGAATTAAATTTTAAATGGGCCATCATGGTTATACCGCTGGTTGATAGGTCGGTATAATTGTGAAATAAGCTTGAGTTTGGTGATTCTAAATATGTAGGCGTGGTCGTACTGCCTTCCATCCTAAAACACCCTTCTATTGGGCCGTGTTCCCATCCGGTCACTGTCCCCGACTCATACCTACCCACCGCTAATGGATCTTCTCCTGCACCTTGACCATATATATCACCATGTAATAAATTACCCGAATGGTCTGCTATACTTACGGCTGAAAGAGAAGATACACCTATTTCTTCTCTGCAATAATAATACTGTAAAACTAAAGAGTTTCCACCCACACCATTTGCGTTTGCACCGGTACCGTGTGGCCTAAAACTTGTTCCCATAAAATTAACTGCAGAAGAACTAATAATATCTTCTACTACTATATCTCTTGTAAAAAGACCCCCATTGGAAACAACTACGTCAGCTCTTTGATTACTGACACTAGTAATGATCGTATGAAGAAAAGGTTCTGCGGTTGTGCATCTAGGTTCCTCAGTAGCTGTGACATCCAAATGGCTAAGTTCATCTGCAGATCTAATAATTCCCATAGATTTTATATCTTTTTCACCAGTAGCGGAATGAACATTATTATCATTCGATATGTGCAAAACTAATTTTGCATCTTCGTCTGTTGGAATGTCATCAGAAAACTCATCGTTAGTTACATATCTATATAAAGATATAAAATTAACACCAGTCATAGATAGATTATTCAACATCGTAAAAACTGGTTGGTGAGGATAATCAGATTTGTTAGTTAAAAATTTAACTTTGTTTTCGACAATAAAATTATTAGTTTCCATTAGTCTCTTATCCCCCAATTAACTTCGCCACTATATCTAACCGTTTCTGGTCTAGTAAAGAAAGATGGTTCTCGACCTTGAGTTATCATAAGACCATCAACTAAAAATAATGAGCCTTCGTTGGTGTCACTCAAAGAAACTACATCAATAGCACCAGTTTTAAGTGCTGATGGATCAACATTCTTATGGGTGAGATATACCGACTCCCATATACCTCTTTCCATCACGGCAGTGGTTGATAATGTATTTGTGCTTTCTCCTAATGTAAAAGATACTTTTGCACTATTTGAACCGGTTAAGTGTAACAACTTTATATGCATTGTGTATTCATTTTCATCAAATAAAAGATCGCTTACTATGTTATGTCTAGCTCCAGAAAACGGGGTGCCCGTATTTACTCTTATGGCCCCAGAACCAAAGTATATATTTGTATCTTCATCATTAACCGTACTGTCTCCACCAGTAGTTACCCAAACATTTGCAGCATCATTAACTAAATTCATAACGCCTGTTTCTATTCTTATTGTTTCATTTAAAGGTGTAATGAGAAGTTGGCCGCCATGATCTACAGTCCCACCATCAGTTTTTGATAAGTTGCCATTAGTATTAAGACCCATAACAACTACAAGATCTTCGGCATAAGAAATACTACCTTCAAAATATTGTGGAGTTCCATGATGTTCATAGTTTGTTGAATCTTCTATGGATTGTGGAGTTTGTGAAAATAAATCAATGCCAGATACACTTTCAAATCTCCACCAACCAGCAACGTGATTACTGGTAGGAGTAAAGGCATCAACTATGTCTGGATCATCAATGGCAGAAAATGAATCGAAAGCCCTTCCTATATTTCCTCTGGCTGCTAACTTTGGATATACAGAAGCTGCACCAGTGGCGGTCATTAATCTCAACTCATCTATTCTGCCAGGAAAAGATCTTGGTTGATCTAAAGAGAAAGGATCGACCTTTGTAGGAAAAGGCGAGTTGGCGTCATAGAAACTATTATCTAGATCGTATATCGTAGCTTCTCTATCTAAGTCACCATTAATATATATTTTCATCTTTGTATCATTTGGAGCTATGGAAGTGTCTCCACCATTATCGGGAGCTGCACCACCCTCGTATATAAGGCAAACATGGTTCCAGCCTGTAACCCCTCCTGATGGTGTTCCAAGCCAATCACCGGCTGTTGACTCAAGAGGATTGGAGCTAGTTAATGAATATGCTATTTCGTTTGTTGAAGTATATATCAACTCTAAAAAGTGGCCGCTAACTCCAGGAAGTTCGTTTGGATCATCAGTGTATATAAGTCTACCTGTGTATCGGCCGTCTATACCAAAAGTGTCAACATTTATATCATCATGTCTTTGAACACTAAACTCAAACATCTTACTTGCTTTTTGAGTAGTACCGGGCATGTTCAAACCAGAGTTAGCTTCTGTTACTTTTATCCAAGTATCTACACTTATATTTGTGGCAGATACTCCGTGTGTTGGTTTGCCGGGAGTAAAAACTGAACTACCTATTTCAGCTAAATTTATATTGCTTCTTTCCATATAAGGCCCGATGGATGGAAGAAAAACATAATCGTCTGCCCCATCAAACAGCAAAGACTTAGCAGAGCCGGTTATATACCCGTCTATGGTTTCTTCTGTTTGAGGCACTCCATTTGGCATATTAGATGTAGGTGTATCAGTTAGATCTATAACCGTAGGATCTTCAATTACTCTAGCCAAAAAACTTTGATATGAGCCAGTTGCCTCTAATGGTATTAATTTAAAAGCCATATTTTTTTCCTATATGTCAATAGAAACTTTAAAAGTTATCGGTAAATCGCTGGGTTTCCTTATTGGTCTAGTCAACTTCGCTATGGCTAAACATTCATTGTTATCATCATATAACCCAACAGATGTTATGTATGGTCTAAAGTTTTCATCATTCTCAGAAAATCTTGGATCAAATACGGAAGCTGAAGTCGAAGCAGTTAAGGGTAAACTAGTATACAGATTATTATATCTCTGTTCTGTGCTTGAACTACTTAAACTTTCTTGATCAAAAAAAGTATGATTAAGACTATAATTAAGTTCATTAGCTTCCGCAGTGCAAAACACACTTATGTTTGTCATGTTTATAACTGGATTATATGTTATAGATGTTAAGGAAACAGCAACCTCTCTTATATCAGATTGTGTTATCACTATTAAACCAGTGTCATAGTCTACCACTCCAATCTTACTATCATCAGAAGATTTAAGAACATTACCTAATCCATCATCGTAATAATCTCCACTTATATCAACACTTCCAAAAACTGCAGCAGATGTGCCAGTGGCAGTCATAAGTAAAGAACCTTTTTTTATTCCATAATCTATTTTTCTTTTTTTCAATAAAACTACGCCTATGTCTTTACATACGCCAGTTAAGTTTGATGTTAAACTATCGTCTAATCCTCTGGCGAATAAAGTCATACCAATAGAATTGTAATGAGAAGAGGTGCTGCCAGTTACGCTAGAAATAAAAGCAGAAACGCTATCTCCCATACTGGTATTAAACCTGTTAACTTTGGGGTCATATTCGTATCCGTTTGGCCAACCGGTTGTGCCTACTATGCTCAGTGGAGCAGAAGCTTCAAAGTTGGTTATAACTGTTGAACTTTGATCTAAACTAACATAAGTTCCTTCAACATATTTGTTTACATTAACAGGTGTCAACATATTAAAATTCTCTTAGAAATCCAAGTTTACTTGTGTAATTATCTGTGATGAATCGTCTTTCTTTATAGGTTCAGATAGTTTTGCTATAGCCAATAATTCATTACTATCATTATACAACCCAATAGATGTTATATAAGTAATTGGTGTATCTGTTATTGTTTCGTCTGTAAGTGGGTCAACACCAGTTGGGTTAAATGTATAATTATATTCATCTCCTTTAGCAGTAGCGTTTAGAATTAGTTTTGATTTATTCTCTGCAGCTGTAAAAGCAAATCTCTCAACATTGAAAGCTGTATCAGTTCCCGTGACAGAAAAACCCCAATCACCAGTTGTTCCACTAACTGGATCAATAAAATCCATTTTACTTTGAGATTCTTCACGGTCAAAAACTAATAAACCTAAATCATAAAAAACTATTCCGGCTTTTTTAGGTATACCATAAATATCTTCTCTAAGCACACTACCTTTATTTAATTTATTTAATAATGGTTTATTTACAGGTAACTGATCATAAAATAGAAAGTTTCTTGGTATATCAATAATATCAACATCTGAAGTGTTTATTTGATTAGCACTGTTAGAAGTGGTTATGTCTCTATGATCATATAGGTTGATAGAACTATAACCAAATAATGTGCCAGTATTAGAAAAAGGAGCGTCAGCTTCTTGATTAGCTATATCGGCTGCCGTCAAAGAACTTACTTCATTGAAGTTCCACCAAGAAACCAGATCAGCAGTTCCTGTTAAACTACTAACTCTAAAGTTGTTAAACAAATTATATATTTCAGAACCAGGAGTAACTGCCAAATTGACCTTATCAAATATGCCATTACTGCCGTCTGTAAATCTTTTTGACCATATTCTCATATGTTGTATTTGCCCGTCAAACCCTCCTTCTATTTTAGGGTCACTAACAGATACAGAGGAACCTACATCACCCACTACATCACCGTCATCTCTATTATAGTTAGAAACTCCAATATATATGTTGTGTCCAGAA
>Ga0070749_10003616_pt1 | contig 10321 bp, 6 predicted proteins | sample VirMetDEL_Nov_18_FD_75180 | JGI IMG/M metagenome (GOLD analysis project Ga0070749, IMG submission 75180) | Aqueous microbial communities from the Delaware River and Bay under freshwater to marine salinity gradient to study organic matter... | ecosystem: Environmental > Aquatic > Marine > Coastal...
AACTACTGATCCTGTAAATGGAAATTTAGGTACTGGTGAGGTTGGAATGGATCAAATTATGGGATTATTAAATACTAAATAATGGCATTTGGAGCACAACAAATATTTCCAATTGATTTAGATAATTCTGCGGCTGTAGGAATTGATCTTCCTTTAAACGGTCCCGCTGTATTTAAATCAAACTTCCAAACAAAAGATGCTATTAAAAGTGATTTAATCAACTTTTTACTCACCAATCCAGGTGAAAGATATTTAAACCCATTATTTGGGGCAGGTTTAAGAGATTTTATATTTTCTCAAATTTCGGATGGAAATTTAGAATTTCTAAAGCAAGATTTACAAAGTAAACTACAAGCTAACTTCCCTAATATTAGGGTAGATACATTAGAGGTTTTAAGAAATGATGATATTAATACAATTACTGTTAGTTTTACCTACAGTGTTATTAATACAAATTTAACTGATGAAATAACCTTATCATTTGCATAATGACTGTAATAAAACGAGATATATCATACTTAAATAAGGAATTTAATGACTTTAGACAACAGTTAATTGAGTTTTCTAAAGTATACTTTCCTACAACATACAATGATTTTACACCATCTTCCCCTGGTGTAATGTTTATTGAGCAAGCCTCTTATGTAGGGGATGTTTTAAGTTTTTACTTAGATAATCAAATCCAAGAAAACTATATCCAATTTGCTCGCCAAACAAATTCATTATATGAGTTAGCATATATGTTTGGATACAAACCAAAAGTATCAACAGCTGCTCAAGTTACTTTGGACATATACCAACAACTCCCAGCAACTACTTCAGGTAGTGTAACAGTTCCTGATTATAGTTATGCTGTTACAGTTGGAGAAAATACAACAGTATCATCTACAGCAGGTGGGGGAACATTTTTAATACAAGATAAAGTTGATTTTTCAATTTCCTCTTCACAAGACCCAACAGAAATTTCAGTATATCAGATCTCAGGTGGTACACCACAATACTATTTGTTGAAAAAGACCAGAAATGCAATCTCATCTACTGTTTCTACTCAAACTTTTACTTTTGGTGCCCCTACAAAATTCCCAACAGTAAACATAAATGCTGATAATTTCTTAAAAATATTAGATATTACTGATTCAAACGGAAATACTTGGTATGAGGTAGATCATTTAGGTCAAGAAATGGTATATGATAAAATTAAAAATACCAACATTAATGATCCTAATAATGTCCAAAACCAGGGAGAAGTACCTTATATTTTAAAACTTAAAAAAGTACAACGTAGATTTGCTACACGTGTTTTAAGTAATGGGGTAGTACAATTACAATTTGGTGCTGGTACAACTGATGATAATGATGAGGATATAGTACCAAATCCAAATAATGTTGGTTTAGGATTACCTTTTAAACAAGATAAACTTACAGCTGCATATTCTCCTTCAAATTTCCTCTATACAGATACTTATGGAATTGCACCCTCTAACGTGTCTTTAACCGTTAGATATTTAACAGGTGGAGGTGTTGGCTCAAATGTTGAAGCAAATGTTTTAACGGGTTTAAATACAAATAACACATCATTTAATAATACTAATTTAAACCCTACTACCGCAAATTATATATTTGGAACTATTATCTCAAATAATGAAGAGGCAGCTTCAGGTGGTAAAGCAGGTGATACAACAAATGAAATAAGACAAAATACTTTAGCTTTAATTGCATCCCAAAAACGATCAGTTACAGCAGATGATTATTTAGTTAGAGCTTTAAGTATGCCTTCCGATTATGGTACTGTATCTAAAGCATTTATTGAAAAACCTCAATTAACAGATGAGCAAGTTTCCACTATTGAAACATTAAGCTTATATTGCTTGAGTGTAGATGTGAATGGAAAATTAACTACTCCTTCCACAGCTTTAAAAAGAAATTTAAGAACATATCTTTCTCAAAATAGAATAATAGGGGATAACATTGAGATTAGAGATGCCTATGTCATTAATATAGGTGTTAACTTTGAAATCATAGTACTCCCAGATTTTAACAATAATGAAGTACTATTAAGATGTGTATCTCAATTGCAAGACTATTTTGCTATTGATAAATGGCAAATAAATCAACCAATTTTACTAAGAGATCTATTTGTTTTATTAGATAAAGTAAAAGGAGTACAAACTGTAAAAAATATACAAATAATAAATAAAGCAGGAACAACTTCAGGATATTCACAATATTCATATGATATTAATGGAGCACTACAAAATCAAGTAGTTTATCCTTCATTAGATCCTAGTATATTTGAGGTAAAATATCCTAACCAAGATATTAAAGGAAAAGTAGTACCACTATAAAAATAAAATTATGGGCTTATTAAATAAATTCGGACTTAAAACAAATTTAGATATTGATAATGAAAAGGTAACAGGTGGCCCCAATAGAGATAATGCTGCTAATGTTCCTGGGGGGATATATAAAAATATAAAATCTGGAAATATATATGGCTTTTACCAATCTGGAGGAGGGGCATTAAAAGATAAAGATGGAAAAGAAATTAAAAATATTTTACACCAATATCTCCCAAAAAATACATATTTAAACTCTAAAAATTGGGAAAAGTAATTTAATTAAAAATAAACAATGGCTGTATATAAAATATTCCCATATAAAGACGCAACCCTATACTCAGAGGCTGTAGCAACAAACACAGGTTTGGATGCTATTAGTGAGGTAAGAAACTACATTGGAATAACAGGTACTCCTGATGTAACACGATTTTTAACACAATTTGATATTGATGAAATTACTGATGTAGTTGAAAATAAAATTGGTAGTAATGATTGGGATGTATCATTTAGAAACTTTATAGCAGAGGCTACTGGTTTATCTTTTGCAACTACTTTAGAATTTTTTCCTGTAGCACAAACATGGGAAAATGGAACAGGTGAATTTGGAGATTCCCCCGCTACCACAGATGGTGTATCTTGGGGCTACACAAATATATCAGGTTCAACTTCATGGTCAGAAAGCGGATCAGTAGGAACAGAATTATATACATCCTCTTATAACCCACAATACACAGATCAAGGTGGTGGTAACTGGTTTTATTCTGGATCAGGAATTACTTCATATAGAGTAACTCAATCATTTGATTTAAGAAGTGATAAAGATATAAATGTTGGGGTTAAAACAATAGTATCAAAATGGTATAGTGGTTCTTTACCTAACTATGGATTTATTACAAAATTTTCTGGTAGTAGTGAATTTAATACAAGTTTGGATATTCAACCTACTTTAAAATATTATAGTGTTGATACAAATACAATTTATCCACCTCAATTAGAGTTTAAATGGAGAGATTATACCTCTATTTTAACAGGTAGTGAATCAACAATAGTTAGTGATCCTAATATTAAAATGTCTTTAGCTGAAAACCCTGGAAGATTCTATCAGGATAGTGTAAATAGATTTAGATTAAACATATCCCCTTTATACCCAGCTAGAGTATTTCAAACTAGTTCATTTTATGTAAGCACAAATTATTTACCAACTGCTTCATATTATGCAATAAAAGACTTGGATACTAATGAATATGTTATTAATTTTGATAATCAATACACTCAAATTAGTGCAGATTCAACAAGTAATTACTTTGATATTCATATGAATGGGTTAGAACCTGAAAGATATTATAAAATACAAGTTAAAACAACAATTGATGGTTCTACAAGAATCTATGATGATAATTACTATTTTAAAATAGTTAACTAATGTCTGAAAATATTAAGTTAAATAAAACGGTTTATAATAAAGAGCTATACACAAAAACTATAGATACCTCTTTTAATCAACTTGGACAAAAAACTATCCAAGAACAGATATCATCTCAAGCAACAGTTGAACAATTCTTTGAATTATACAATCAGTTATTTTATGACATCCCTGAAACTGGAGATATAAACTCACACGAATATTTAATCACCCAAAGTTCAGAATATATAAACTTTGAAGCAAATAGTGCTGAAATAGAGGCATTACAAAAAGAAATTGCTCAATTAAGAGAGGAATTATTGAATACACAACAACAACTAATTGAATGTCAAACTGGTACTTCATTAAACGGAAATAATTAATGGCTGAAGTTTCTCAAATATCCGCACAAGATTTTACCTCATATGATTATGATGAGAAGGATTTAAATTTGATCCCTTCCTTTGAGATAGATACTACTTTAGAGGAAAATAGTTATATTGAATATTTTGTTTACACTTTAAATGGAGAACAATTAGTAGAGAATTATGCTTATGATTCTTACGCTATTCAAAACGATGGACAATCTAGTTTAACAAATCAAATTTCTCAAATTATAATAGATCCTGAAGCTGATCTAGTAACACAGGGTTTAAATCAAGGAGAATATAACACATATTATAGCTTTTTAAATAAAAAAGTAGGTACTCCAACAGATTATCTTTACATAACTGAAATATCTTCTGATAGAACAGAGTTACGTTTAGATAGTAATACAATTTCAAATGATACAATTGTAAGTGATACCACTGCATTTGTTCAACAAAGAAATGATAGTAATTATTTTATTGATTTTTATTTAAATTTTGGACAAAACCAATTAATTCTAGCAAATAATATCCAGCTAGATAATGAAGATCCTTCAGATCCTACTATTTTAATTAAATTATACGAGCCATTACCTACTGAATTTGATATAAAAAGTGAGTTATGGGTTGTAACTTTAATTGAAAACCCATTAGCATATAACATAGTTTTTGAGGAAGAGGTAATAGAATTTCAAGATTCATCCCCTATACAGGGCCCTAACTTTAATATTGATTTAAAAGATCAAATCAATAACTCCACAGATGAGTTATCATATAATGATTTAATTTCCTCAAATATATCATCCTCAAATAATCAATTAGATAGTTTATTATCCGAAAAAGATATAAACATAAACGTTGATTATACAGATTTTGAAAACTTTGTACACTTTAGTTCTGCTAAAACACGTTTAGAAAATTTCTACTATAAGGTAAGTTTAATTGAAGATTATTCATCCTCTATTGCTCAAATACAATCAGGAATCTCTGGTCCAACCTCTGGTTCAAGTGCTGTAGTTGGTAGTATAGCAACATTTGAAAGTCAAATAAATAATGTAATTAAGAATTTTGACAAATATGAATATTTTCTATATTACACTAGTGGATCATTTGCATGGCCTAAAACCACTTCCGAACCTCCTTACCTACTAGCTACAACAGGTAGTACCGCTGTATTAGAATGGTTTGGTAGTTTAAATGAAAATAGCCCATATTTTGGAGGTAGAATTTATACCGCCTCTATATTTGATGAAGATAATAAAGATAATCTAGTATTTGCAATTCCAGAATACTTAAGAGAAGATCCTGAAAATGCTCCATATGAACTTTTTGTTAATATGTTGGGTCAACATTATGATAATGTTTGGGTTTATACAAAAGATGTAACTGAAAAATACAATAACGATAACCGTTTAGAATTTGGTATATCAAAAGATTTAGTTGCTGATGCGATTAGAGATTTTGGAATTAAAATATATCAAAACAACTTCTCTAAACAAGATTTATACACAGCGTTTTTAGGTTCAACAGATGGTGGAGCTTTATTCCCATTCCCATTCATAACAGGATCTTTACCTACACCAACAGGATATGAGTATGTTGATACTTTAATATCGGCCTCAAACGATTATATCCCGTTAGATGATGTGAATAAATCGCTATATAAACGCATTTACCATAACTTACCATACCTGCTTAAAACAAAAGGTACTTTACCTGGTTTACGCGCTTTGATTACCTCCTATGGTATTCCTGATACAATATTGAGAATAAGTGAATTTGGGGGAAAAGATAAAGTTAACGTAAACGATTGGGATTACTATTTTCACAAATATAATAAAAAGTTTGATACTGAAGGTACAAATTATATTACAACTGATTGGACACTTAATACAGATTGGAATGCTACAGATGATCGTCCTTCCACTGTACAATTAAGATTTCAAGCAGAAACACCAGTACCTACAAATTATTCACAATCTGTATGGTCTTTAGATGATGGTTCAAATGTTGCTTTAGTACTAGAATATACAGGATCTGCTTTAGCCAGTGGTTCTTATAGTGGTTCTATTATAGATCCATACTATCAATATGCTACTTTAAAATTCACAGCAGACGGATTTACAAATTCTTCTAGCATATATTTACCATTTTTTAATGGAGAATGGTGGAATGTAATGATTACCAACAATAGTGGTACCTACACTTTACATGCTGGAGATAAAATATATAATGGAAATGATGGAACCTCAATTGGATTCTATGAAACATCATCTCATACAGCAGTAACTACAAATTGGGATTCTGGTATTACTTCCTCATTTAGTGCACCAACTACAATAACTCCAGGAGGTACTACTTATCAAATATTTTCAGGTTCATATCAAGAATTAAGATATTATACAAGTGTTATAACAGGTGATGTGTTTAAGGATTATGTAATGAATCCTTTATCAATTGAGGGAAATTCTATTAACAGTGCACCTAATGAATTAGCATTTAGAGCTGCTTTAGGTAGTGAATTATCTTTAGTATCATCCTCAATTCATCCAAAAGTAACAGGATCTTGGGCTATTACTTCCTCATTTGTTGGGGATAGTGATTATGTATTTGGTTCTACACCAACTTACTCAAGAAACACAGAATATTACTTTTTAGATCAACCAAATAGTGGTATTAAAGCTAGAATAAGTGATAAAGTACGTTTTGAAAATAATGTGTTACCTGAGGGAGATACATTATCTGCTTTAAGAAGAATAGCACAACCTTCCTCTATATCTTCCTCATACACAGAAAATATAAACTATTTAGAGGTTGCTTTCTCTCCACAAAACGAGATAAATGATGATATTAATTCTCAAATAGGCTTTTTTAACATTGGAGAATATATAGGTGATCCTTCATTCAGATCATCATCCCTCAATTCATACCCGGATTTAGATACTTTAAGAGATGACTACTTTAAAAAGTATACTAAAAATTATGATGCGGTAGATTATATTAGGTTAATAAAATTCTTTGACAACTCATTGTTTAAAATGATCAAAGATTTTATACCTGCCCGTACTAGTTTAGCTTCTGGTATAGTAATAAAACAACATATACTTGAAAGAAACCGCTATAAAGCACCTACCGCAACCACAGACAATACAATAGCTAAATATGGAAAAAGTGGCTCTATTATATGGAATGAACCACTAATATTCAAAAACATAGAAATTTCAGGTACTGTAAAACCACAGTGGAATGATTTTGAGGATGGTAGAGTATATAACCCTGTAGGATCCTCAGCAGGTACATTCAATAAATTTAATTCTACTACTACTTCCCCTTCAGGTTCAGAAGGAAATGGTCCAAACAATATATTTAATGTAACACAAAGTTGGAACGAAACTTACCCAACTCTATCGGGTTCGGTAACTGTGTTGCATGATAGTCAAGATGAGTTTTATAACGGTGAATTTAGTGGATCTACATTAATAATAACCGATCAAAACTTAAATCCTGGATGTGATCCATTTAAAAATGTAAATCCTGTAGGGGTGCCATATTATGGGGTAAGATTTTATGGAGAAGAACTTCCTCCTCCTGTAGGTCTTAGTGAATTTTATGATTTAACTCCTTTTCTTTCTCAATTTAATCACCCTACTGAAGGTTATATATCTATTTGGTTTGAAAAACAAGATAGACCTTTATTTGTAAATTGGATTAAAATTTCAAAAATAGATAGTAATGGGGTTGATCAAACAAATACATTACAATCTTTACAACAAATAACATTTCCTTGGAGTGTTCCTAGTTTAACTTCTGATACAGTTTATGAAGTAACAAACATTACAGAATATAATGACTATTATTTATATGAAATTAATACCTCTAATGAAATAAGTTTATCAACTATTCAAAACAACAGAGCTAAAATAGAGTATGATTTTTCAAGTTCTGTGCAATTACAAAGTGATGGAACTGTAGTAGATAACCGAGAATTATATAAAATTTCAAGTAGTGCTATCCCCCAATCTGTTCCTTTAATTAACCCTATTACTGATAACTTAGGTTTTTATGTACCTACTTCTTCTAATGGATTTACTTCTCATGTAGAAGGATTCCTCCCAGATGGTGCTTATTACCAAGTAGATACTTACCCACAAAAATCTACAGAAATCCATTTTTCAGGTTCACTTTTTACAGATATAACATATGGTGTATCTAATTCAGCTACTTTATCTATATTTTTAGCTGTATTAAGACAAAATGAAACCATTGTTGACCCTTCTTCTATTCCTATCCCTTCAGGATTTAAAACTTTTACTTTATCATCCCCAACTACTTCTTTTACCTCTAGTTTCCATTTATCTATGTCTTATGGTGAAACCTCAACTTCAGATGTAGAAGCACTCCCAGGTGATAAACTTTATGCTATTTTAACATCATTAGCTAGTGGTGTTATTGTTACTAGTTCTTTCTCCCCAGACACTTTCTTTGATATATCATCATCTGCAGCAAGCGGTCCTGTAATAGAATCTATACCAGAACCATACTTCACAGAAAACTTTGCTAATGCTTTTGATTGTCAACCTTTATATGGTAATGCAAGTGAAAATCAAACCAGCTTTCAATGGTATGATATTGATTACACCTCAGGAGTATTAACACCTTCCAATTTTGATGCTATTATAAACGGAAGTGCTTTAAAAGCACAAGTACAAGATTCAAATTATACTTTAAAAAGACATACTAACCCACGTTATAATGGTTCTAGAAATACAACAACTTTAATAAATAAGTGGACAGATAGTGGAGAAAATGAAGGAAATTATGGTAAAACCCCTTCTGTTGAATCCAGAAAATCTATAGTAGCTTACGCTCAAGAAACTTTTAATTATGCACCCGAAAAAATGGATCGTTCTGGGGTAAAAATAAAATATTTAATTGACCAAACTGGTAAAGCTATTACTCCTAATGCCACAGAAATTACTTTAGGAGATGTTAAAAATGCTTTTAGAAGTAGGGAAAATATAATTTTAAATTCTTTCAATGAATTCCCTTCATCATTTTCAGATGATGTAAGAATAATAGATAGAGGAGGGACAAAAATTGAACCTATATTTTATAATCAAGTTGGTCATTACCAAGACCCAATAAATGGTATGGATTTTACAGGATCAATTAGTTTAGTAGGAAATGGTCCTAATATAACAAATGATGATTATACCGCTACTTTAGTTGGAAATACAACTTTACTCCAAACCATACCTGCAGGACAGTGGACTACCTTATCCACATTTGGTGGTATATTTGCCTCAGGGGCTGATGTGTTTCCTGGATATGTTCAAACTAATGGGAGTTTCTATAGAATTTCCCCAAACCTATTAAATTTAGGTGGCTCAATAAGTTTCCAAATTTCAGTTGTAGCACAAGCTACAAATTTTAACCCTAACACTACTTATGAAGGTTACATTAGACTAGTATCAGATACTAATCCTAACCAACCAATAACTCAAACAGGAGCATTCCAAGCTGCATTCACCTCATCACAACCTAAATTCCTTACAATAAATGCAACAATTTCAACGGATAATTTAGTTAATGGTGAATTTTATACTGTTGAAGGATATGTAAACAATAGTGCAATAAAATTCAAACCAGCAAATAGCAGATTAACAGTCACTCAAAACCCTTCTGTTACACCTCCTCTCTCTACTACTGGATTTTTTCTTCCTTTTTCAGTTGGAGGATTTACTGGCTTAATAGTCTCTAGTTCTACTTTTGTAAATAATTTTAACAACCCTCAGGTATACCAAAAAGATATACCAGACTCTTTATTTAACCCTATTAGACTTCCAATTGAGTTTAAAATTAATGATGAGATACGTTTTGAGGGAGATGAAACTAAAGTAGTAACAATAACAGATATAGAATATTCAACTTTGTTTTCTACAAACGCTATAATTTTTTTAACTGATAGATCTGCTATAAATTTTGATGTGGATGAGTTTTTAGTAAGAAGATATGTTGATGATCCAACTCAAATAATTATATCTAGAGAAAATGTAAGTACTGAAACACAGGAAGGTCCTCTTTTAGCACAACCACAATACATAACTAATCAATTAAACGAAAACTTAGATGACTATATCACTAATCTTACCAATGAAGGCTTGCTCTAGTGATATTTATAACATATATTACATAACAAATTAGAAAAACAT
>Ga0070749_10003617_pt1 | contig 10319 bp, 21 predicted proteins | sample VirMetDEL_Nov_18_FD_75180 | JGI IMG/M metagenome (GOLD analysis project Ga0070749, IMG submission 75180) | Aqueous microbial communities from the Delaware River and Bay under freshwater to marine salinity gradient to study organic matter... | ecosystem: Environmental > Aquatic > Marine >...
CCTTCGTTCTTACTTACGAACTCTTCTCACAGTTCCTTGCCAACCTTTGTTCTCCTATCAACATCAGGGTAAATAGCAAACATTTCTGCTGTCTTTTGTGGGTACATGAGGAGTGCATGAATCAGTGTGCCAAGGTCCATTGCTTTGCTTGGAGCTGACCTATTGTGTACATAGTACACATAGTGCTTTGGAGACTTAGCAAACTCCTTTATTGAGGAGTATGATAGAGGTCTTTCTCTAAGTGTTTCTATTGTTATCATAATGATTTGATTTTATCTGATACAGCTTTTCTAAATGAAGGATTTTGTTTCATGGTGTCGTCAAGAGACCTAGCATATTCTGTAATCTTATCCTTGTTATCCATAGAATTGATGTCAGCTATTGCTTTAGTAACTATATCTGATTCATATGTTTGTAATGCAGAATCGTGTTTACCCTTGAATACATCTATACCAATACCGATATATGAACATATCTTGGTGATAGCGTCAGTAGTAGCACCCTTACATGCGTCACCAGCATCATCGTTTGTTGATGAAGCAATACATTCATAGTATATACCATACTCAGGAACTTCAAGAACTGTTTTTAGCACAGCCGTAAACTCTAATCTTTCCCTACCGGATTGTGTAGTTCTTACTTTTTCAGTAATCATAGATACCTTATCATCCCATACGGCATCAGTCTTTAATGTCCATTGACCAATACCAAACACATCATTAAGTCTTTCTGTTACATAGATAGCTTTGATGGTTGATAGGTTTTGCTTAGTCGGATGAGGGGTTACCGCTTCTCTTGGCAGAGGCTTCTTTATCAAGTCTGTCTGCTCTTTGGATAATTGCTTCATGTTTCTTTTTTAATTTATATATTCTATAATCTATGATTCCATAAAATGTAAGGTTAAGTAATATGTAACCGCATAGAATCTTTAATGCGTCTCTTATATTCTCATTCATCTTATGAGTTTGTTTTTATGTGCTCATCTAATGTCTTTTCAAAATTATTGATGGACATATATACGAGTATACTACTTCCGTCTTTGAACGTTACGTTTACAGCCTTACCCCTGTTTTCATCAGATGGCCTATAGCTTTGAATATAGAATGGATTAACCATTTCAAATGTATCCATTGTTAATTCTTCTCCTGTAAGTTCCATGTGTTCTCTGTCAAATGTCTTGATTGGTAGCTTTACGAATTTTCTTGTGAACATAATTCTTCTGTTTTATTGTTATATAATTCATCTATCCTTTTATCTACATAAGATACTATTACCTGTTCTAACTCATCCTGCAACTCATCGGGTAGAGAAGATACGGCTCTAATAATCTCATCGTATTTGAGTGTGTCTATAGTCTGTAAGACTTTTGAATCAGTCTTTAACTCCATTGCTCTCTTAATCCAAGACAATCTGTTTGCTATAACTCTTATTGAGTCTTTAGCAACCTTTGATATATTATCTTCAAGTAATAAGTTTTCTGAATATATCAACGCATTAGATACATTGATATAAATCAATAACATTGATTGTTGTTGTCCTTCAGTCATTACCTAGTTGTTTTACTCTTTCTTTTGCTCTTTCGTATGACATCTTAAATCCTTCATCTTGCGTAAGTAGAAGATGCCCGTCAGTATATGCATGCCTTACAGTTGTATGCTCCCTTTTACCAAAGTATTCTGATAGGGATAGATATGTAAATGAAGCATATTCTATCATAAGCATACATAGTGCTTTTCTTGGGTATACATAGTTTCTAGTTCTACTTTTGTTTGTATGATAATCATTGGGTGCAGAGAACTCCTCTCTGACTATATCAATTATCATCTTTCTTCTTTGTTCAACCATAGTTATATTTTATTTAATATTTTCCTGTACCACTTCTTTCCATTAGTGTAATCCTGTATTCTTCTAACCATTTTAAAAATTCAAGTATCTTTTTCATTATTATAAGTTTCGTTGTAGTATTGTTCACCAGACACTTTGGAATCTTCATAAAATTCATCTGTTAATGCCCCATCAAATACACCATCACTGTAAGCACTCATTATCTGTTCCTTCTCCATCTCTCTTGCTATGTTTATAGCAGACTCTATCATTTGTCCATCTTCCATATCATCTGCATATATACACCCGATGTAATTGAATTTATTGATAATCCAGTTTAGTGCTGTTTGTTGTGCCATAGTTTAAAATTTTTTGCAGTCAGGGAATGATTAATAATGTTTGAAATAACTGACAAAATCCGAATTATACTACTGATTTTTGCATGAATTTTCAATCAGATTTCATGCATTTTTATTACCATTTACTATATCTGTAAGCTGTTGTAGTATAGATTCCTGTACATCTCCCCAGAAGTGCTCACACTTACCATCTTTGTATGGTGGTGTTATAAAATATGATTGTCTATATTCATTTGGTTTAGCTGTATACCTATAACAGTTTTCTTTTATAGGGCAGTACGTACCTTCACACATTGTTATATCCGGCATAGTTTTTTATTTAAAAAGTTTTGCTACACTCTGGCAGTAGCCTCCCACCTGATATCCTTATCCATCAAATCAAAACTGAAGTATCGGAAACAGATAAGCAGGATATCTATGTCTAGTCCAACCGCGGTGCAACGGTACAAGGAAAATGATTACCGATACTGTAATATGTTTATAATATGTGCAAGATATGTTAACTTTGCGAATTATCAAAATATATTTTTAATCTGTACAAAATCCTGCTTTACATCCTGAGCCCGTACCGAACATGAAGTCTGTTTGTATAGGAGTTTTAACTATATCCTCATAGTTGTATCCTTTCTTCCATGTTCCTCTACAAACTTTTTCTTTATTTATAAACCAAGTCATTTTATCTTGATTATCTATAAAGTTTTTACTTAACTGTTGTACTGGTTTATGAAAGCATCCTACACAGTTTGAGTCTTTAGGAAATTCTATGCCAGATGATTCTGCCCACGATACTATTTTTGGATGTATTATTTTATCATCTATAAGAGGGAACCATCCTTCTCTCCAATCAAGTTCTTGCCATTTGTTTCTAGTACCTCTTTTACCTACAATACCTTTAAATGAACTCTTAAACCTATCTGCTCTTTCCATCTCATCATACCTATACCCTATTCCCATCTTTACTTTCTCTCCTATATTCTTAAACCACCAATCAAATATTGGCCTAACCTTCATCTCTGTTGTACAGTACCTTGTTAATGAACCGGGCAGGTAATTACTTTTTCTTTTTATTACATTATCAAATGAATCACCAACAACCCAAGTTATTTCTGAGCCAATCAACTGTTCTAGATTCATCATGGCTACAAGTGTCTTGTCGTCTTCAGCTGTTGCTATAAAGTCCCTACCTATCTTATCTGACACATACTTAATGATATGTTCATCTTTTGGCTTACAACTATAATCATCTATTGTCACTAAAGCAAATACATTATAGTCTGCTTTGTAGTGTACAGCCATATATGAACTTGTTTTACCACCACTTAAACTGTGAACTGTTTTCATATAATATATTTTAAGTAGTTCCTTTACTACCTTCTTTATGTTTTAAATACATTTCTGTTACTTCAACAGCTGATTGAATAATTTTATAAGCTGTATCAGAAGATAACATGAAGGCTGATATCATACATATAATATCATCTACATTTCCTTCTAATACAACATCAATATTATCTTCTTTATTCTTTGTAATACTTACAATAGCATCTTTAAATTCATTTTCCATAATGTTTGTTTAGATTGTTATTTAGTATATATATGCCTAAGTATACTGAACCGTTAGATTGGTCAAAGCACAGTAATCCCTACAAGGTATTACCAAGCTTTGCCTCACCATATATGCCTTGAGTTACCTCACCGCCTTTATGGTCAATCTGTACTTAGATACTTAACAGACCGTTCCAGTCGCTTTACAACTTGTATCAGTTGTGTAGGTCAGGCTCTGAAATTCGCACTCCTGTATGGCTTACCTACTCCCCATTCTAGCCATTTGTTTCTCAGAAAGAACCGTGTATAAGACGCATAAAACTGAGAGTCAATCAAATAAAAAACCCACACAGGTTGCGTCTATGTGGGCTTAATAAATGCAGGTTTGCATCAATCAAACCCGAATGAACAACGCAACTATCCAATCGGATTGACAATACAAAGTTATAAATATATTTTGTATCACCAAAAAAAATATTAGTCAGGTATAGCATCATAATATTCTTCACCAGTTTGATGCATCATATCATCGGTAATAGACCTACGATAATTACTTATAGCTGTATCATAAGTATCAATTATAAACTTCTTTTCACTTTGAATGTGTTTACTTAATACAGTTGTTGGTATTACCATCTTTAACAGTTCGTAATCCATACCGTTAATTTCAAAAATCTCATCAAAGAAATCTTGTACTGGAGTAGACATAGTTTTTGTATTTAATTGTTAATCAATGAATTATCTAGTTAAAAAATATTTGTAAATTTGTATCAAACTTATTTTTATGAAAGATAAAGTATTAGGACTCGTAAGACACGCATTAACATTTGTTGGTGGTATCGTTGTCTCAAAAGGTTTACTAGATGAATCTCTTACAGTAGAGGTTATTGGTGGACTTATGACATTGATTGGCTCTATATGGTCAATTGCATCTAAGAAATAACCTTACACATTAACTTGTGTAGCCCCGCAAGTGCGGGGTTTTTTATGTATAGTGGGTAAGAAGTAAATCAGATAACACATCCTTAACCTTATCCTCTAAATCCTCCAACGTACCATCATTACAAATCTCGTAGTCAAACTGTACACTAGTCAAATCATCCTCTGAGGAGTGGTTATTGACTGGATTTACACCGGGTCTTGTAACTTTAATAGCATACCCTCCATATTCCTTTATCGTGTCATATTCGTTCTTAAAACGCATATCAGTAATAACCCATTCATCCCCCTGCATATAATCAGACATTAGTGCCATAACCCATGCTCTAGGATGAAGGCCATCTCTTATTGCTTCAGTACCCAATCTCTGTAACAGGTCTCTTACAGTCATATCCCAACCCGGAAGATTAGACTGTTTAAGATGTGTAGACTCAAATAATGGTGTAGGTATTCCAGTGAGTATAGTAGCTATCTGTTTTAGCTTACCTGCAAACTTCTTAACCTTAAAGGTTTTAGTATGTTTGACAATAAGACTACCCACTTCATCCTTGCCTACACCTGCGTATCCGTGTATTCCGATAATCATAATAGTTAATTTTTGTAAACGATTTCAATGTTACTTTCCTTAATTACCTTATGCTTTTTACCTGCTTGTATAATCTTGTCATACACTTCTGGATAAACCTCAATCCACTCACGACATCTCCGATTGCTTGTGATGATAGTTGCGTGTGATACGCCTAGAGCACGTGCAAGGGCACTGATGGTAATATCCTCGTTGTGTATAATCATGTACCTAAACCATATCTTCTCGTATGAGTTATTCTCTCTGCCTTTCTTGAACAGCTTATTGATATCCACATCTAAACACTCTGATATCACGTGAGCCCAATGTAATATTCTTGGGTCATCAATATCAGTTTGCTTCCTACTCTTATCAACGATATGGAACTCCCTCCCATACTTTTCTTTTATATATGCTGTAAATACAGCAACATCCTCAATATAACCCATAAACTATATATTATAATATTTGAAATATCCCATAGGGGTGTACATGCAGTATCCTAGTGCTACCATTTAGATATTCTGTAATCCTAGTATTGCCAATAATACTAGACTTAACTTCTTTAGCCGACTCCGGTATAGACTTCCAGTTCAGTACAGCCAAAAGTTTTACATCTTCATATTCTCCACTAGATAGAAGTGCATCGCAAGTATTACGCAAAGTTAGCAAGTAGCTCATCTTTCATCAGATTAAACATGTTATCCATCCCCCTACAATATGCATTCTTATAAATTTCTGCTATGTACGATATTACTTCTTCATCCCTATACGCATCAGGTAGATTATCAGAGAATTGTTGAAAGTCCTCATTCATTTTCTCTCTTAGCTTGTTTACAATTTGTGCTTTTTCCATGTGATTTTTGTTTTGTGATTTGCAAATTAATAAATGGTTGTTAATAACTATTCATATCTTTTACACACTACTTACAATCTACCTCTCTCCATGAATGAATAGTGACTATCGCTTGTTATGATAAAATGGTCTAACAGATTGATATCCAAGTATCCACAAGCCTTTCTAATCTTTTCTGTCACAGCAACATCACTATCTGATGGGTTAGTGTTACCCGATGGATGATTATGTGCTAAGATTATAGATGATGCAGCCGACTGTAAAGCTACCGTAAGCACAACCTTTGGGTCACATACCACATTAGAGAATCCACCTGCACCTACCTTGTAATACCCCAATACCTTATGTGCCCTGTTTAAACAGACAACTATAAACTCCTCTGTCCACTCAATAGTATCCGCATTGAATAACATCCTCAACATATCTGGCATATCATCAGGACTAGATATGAATACCTCATCACCTTTAGTAGCCGTTACCTTTACCTTGATTTTAGGAAAGTTGATTTTCTTTTTAGTTGTAGTCATGTTGTTTGTTTTAAATTTAGAATACTAATTCATCAATTGTGTCGTCTGTATATACACTCATAAACTCATTAGGATATACATCTTTTAACGACCACCATAAATCATCATTTGAATAGAATACGCTACCATCACTATTTCTTTCTTCTTCAACTCTAGGTCTAACTACTGTTTCAATCTGTTTGTCACTAAGAGATGTAACTAATAAGAAGTCTTCATCTTCGTAAGCTGTTGTGCTTATTTTAACTAATCTGATGTGCATAATATAGGTTTTGATTGTTATTAAATTTTATCAATAGCACGTTGCAATTTGCTGTCACAGAACTTACCACCACCTGCTACCATCTCACCATCAATAGCCACCTCGTATGATATATCTGCTATGTCATACTTATCTATCTCGTAACGGATGGTGTCTGGCATAACTTCTGTGCTGATGATAGTTGCTAGCATAGGCTCTGCATTAGCTATTCTTACACCGATATCTGATGCGTCATCTTTACTATCTGCATTAATTTCATAGACATTCTTTTCCCAAGCAAGGATTTTCTTGTAGACTGTTACTTTGTACTTCATGTTATTTGTTTTTGATTTGTTTTAGATTACGGGTAATATACCTGACTTATCATCTGATGTTATGTAGTGGATAGCACCAGCATCGTTTCCTTCATCATCTGTTGTAGGGAACAGTAGTGTTCCATCATCAAGGAATATTACCAAAGCCTTGTGATACCATCCCAGTGCTTCAAGGTCCTTGTCGTACATATAGTCAACCTTGACAATCTTCTTGCCTTTCAATACTAACTCTGCTTCATTAATACATGATGTTCTTACTTCGTTTGTTCTAGACATTGTGTAATTTTTTAAATGGATTAAAATCAAATATGCTTACGTTATCTGTATCTATTGGTTCATTTGTTTCTACGTATCTAGGCTCACCATCAACAAACATTATCTGTTTGCCACACTCATCTTCATATGCTACATCACCATACTCTATGGTATGCTCATCACCTTTAACATCAAACATACCACAGAAGTTACCCATCTCATCTATAAAGTAGCATTTGAAACGTAGCTTGTCATAGATATCTGCACACGTGTTAAAGAACTCTATTGGTGGTGACCATGCAGTATCAAACTGTATGTCAACAATCTCAGCAGTTACTTGATTCCTTTCGTAGTGTGTTGCATCCCATTTAGTACCCCAGTTGTTACAGTTCCAATCATACCAATTGTTTTCTTCTTCTATTGGTCTTGGAACAATGATAGAGAAGGTAGGATGTTTCTTACCTTCAACCATCTTAAAGAACTTAGACTTAAAGTCTTTCAGTTGAGTCCTGTCACCTGTGACAACGAGCTCATTGGTTACCCAGTTTGGCATAGTGTGTTTGTTTTAGAATATGTGTTTAGATTTAGTTACCGGCTTACTATAATAGTCTGAATGGAATCCCTCACACCTCTCACATAAACCTTCAGGACTTAACTCCTCGTATTGAACATCAAACCCACAAGACCAACACTCATATCCCGTATGTTTATAGTCAATTACCTTGCTATATTTACCCTTATCGTATGTCCAACCATCCCATGTGTTACCATTCACCTCAATCTTTTTATCATCTTTCTTATCAGTCTTGTTATACATATAGTAGTCTTCATCATACCAATCATAATACTTGCCACCATATGTAGTCTTAATCTTTATATTCTCATGCTCATATCTCTTGTCACATCTAATCATAATCTCAAATACCATAGACCTACAATTCTCTACATCGTGTAGGTTAATCATCTCCTCATCAGTATGTGGATTGAAATAACCACAGCTCATATTAGCTACTGATATACCTACACCATCTTCAGCAAGTTGATACACGTCAGTAAGTCCACCACTTGTCTCACTGTAACCATAGTCTGCGAGTATTGGTGCAATAGCATCACTAAACTCTTGGCTATACAGTTGTGTGCAGAATATATCTGATACGAAGTCTTTATTGCCTTTCCTATCACATTGCAATATGAACCTACAATCTTTGAAGAAAGATAGGTCAGCGGCCATGCTACCTAGACAGCCAATCTCCTCATCACGGAAGAAGGCGGCCTTGCAATATGGTAGGTCTTGAAGCATACGAAGGCAGATATATATACCGACCTTGTCATCACCGCCAATGCCAGTCATCTCCATCTTGGATAGATTGTATGCAAAGGCTACGTTATCATCATGTACTACATAGTAATCTTGGTCGGGTATAATCTGATGTACGGTATCGGTATGTGATACGATACAAGGATATGTACCATCAGGACTGATACCTTTGGTAACATATAGATTACCATCTTCGTAAGATACATCGTAGTTGTTGTTGATGCAATGGTCAAATATATACTCTGCCATACGTTCCGTTTCTCGTGAGTAAGACTGCACGTTGAGGATTTCAAGGAATAATCTGTTCATCATTGTTATTTGTTTTATTGATTTGCTGATTCATATTCTGATGTAAGTACAAGGTCATCATCTTCATTCAACATTGTTTCATGGTCAAGTGCCCATCTACCATCTGTAAGCTCTATAACATTATCATCTTCTATTGATGCAAGTCTACCATCGTGTAGTTCTACAACATTATCAGGTACTTCATATTCATCATTGTATAACTCTCTCGCATAGTCTTGATGTGTAGTAATGTTAGAATATCTACAATGCACAGACTCCTCTGTCAGTATCATAGAACCAGTATGGTCATCCTCAACTACATATTCAGGTACATTCAGATACCAACCTCCACTGACATATACTGCATCTTCATGTAATACAGTCCTACCACTTCCATTACAGCTTACTGTATTGTCTATATGTGTGTTACCAGTCCACCTATGTCCATCAGGTCTGCGATAGTCAAGGAATACTGAATCATCCTCATCTATATCTCTATCATCCCAATCATCGTAGACAGTATGTCTGCTATTAATCTCCTCTCTCTCGCCACAAGTAGACCTAAGCGAATAGTATGTATCACAATCATCATACTCACGATTAGATAATATATTTTCATTATCATCTAGGTAGTACAATGTATCTACATATGGGTAGTATTCAAAGTCTGAATAAGACAACTTGACCTGTACATGTGAACAACCTACTCGTTGACCATTCAACATATCAAACTGGCTGTGATGACAAGACTGTTGAGCCTTGTATCTGATGTTGTTCTTGATGGCAAACTCTATGAATAGAGGGCGTAATGTCTCTGATGCATAGATAGTATCCATACAGTAGCCATGATTCATAGTCTTCCATAGTAGTGCTCTGCCTGCTACCTTGTGTTCGCTATCCAGTGCTACTACCATGCTACACACATTAGGATTGGAAGCATAGATGTCAAAGAAGTCGCTATCCTTGAACCCCATACATGAACCTGATAGGTTGCCACCTGCTAAACTAGATGCATAGTTAAGGTCATAGTATAACTTGATGAACTCACCACTACATACATATAGGTTAACAGATGATGCTTGTGACTCGTCATCACCATTAGCCATAACATAGGATGCACATAGATTTGAGAACTCCTCAATCATTCTATCGGTTACTACCACAATATCATTATCCTCAAACATTCTGTCGTCAATAACTTTTCGTATTACTCTGCCCGGCTTACCCTCTTGCCTACCCTCTCTAGACCATCTGCCGTCATCGTTGACAA
>Ga0070749_10003618_pt1 | contig 10319 bp, 17 predicted proteins | sample VirMetDEL_Nov_18_FD_75180 | JGI IMG/M metagenome (GOLD analysis project Ga0070749, IMG submission 75180) | Aqueous microbial communities from the Delaware River and Bay under freshwater to marine salinity gradient to study organic matter... | ecosystem: Environmental > Aquatic > Marine >...
CAGTCCTGTTATATTCTACCCAGGTTGGGAACAAGAATACAATGATCTGTTTAGTCAAGTTAAAGCCTTACAAACACAACCCAAAAGTCCAGGTAAAACTTTACAAAAGGAGTTTAAATGTGAAGTTATAGCTTTAACAAATCATAAGCTACAGATGAAGCGCTCATCTGATAAAGCTCGTGAGTTGATGAAATACAGCTCAGAAATCAAGAATTCTAGTGGGGTAATGCGATATCAGTTGAGCCACAAAACTAGATGGTTAGAGAAGTTTAAGGAAATCTACTCTCAGTACTTTCCTTTAGATACCATCAGATACATTTTTTAAACCTTTAACACCAAAGAGAAATGACACTAAAAGATTTATATCAGTATTGTATTGATAAAGCAAAAGAATATCCTAACCTGTCCGATGATATTCATTCATTCTATGACCTTGCAGAGATGGAAATTGAAGATGGAGGTAGCATTGCACACGAATGTGAATTAGCATTAAATGATATTAATCAATTGATTAAAGATAACCTTTAACTTGATTAATAAGTTTAAAGAAATATATTTGTGTTACTCTAAAGAAGATACTATCAGATATATCTTCTGAAATGCTACGGTGGTGGAATCGGTAGACACGCAGGACTTAAAATCCTGTTGCCAGTAATGACAGTGTGGGTTCAAGTCCCACCCGTAGTACCATGAATATTGAAATCTATAACCACGAAGGAATCATATTTATTCTACCATCTCTATCGTATACTTATGATAAAAAGTTGTATGGTAGACGTGATATATCAGTTATTTGGTTAAAGTGGTGGATTTCAATTAGTTTTTAGTCATGGATTTCTGGGAGAATAAATGTTTTATTTGTCTTGTGATTGCAGTGTTAGTTGCAATAGCAGGATTAAGTACTAATACAACTATCCAGGAAAGACGTAATCAAGACACAATTGTTAAAGACACATTATGAAGAAGCAAATTAGAATAATCCTACTGACGGTATTTTTATGGGCTTGTAATTCCAAACCCGCATTAGTAGAAAGAACAGAAATGTATGGTGTAGTTGATTCTGTATGGCATCAATACCCTGGACAACCTCATAATTTACAGTTTGACCATTACTATGTATACAGGGTGAATAACATTATTCATCGCTCTAAGACTCCAATTGAAGTTGGTGATACCATATATCATCAGTATATTAATAGTAGATAATATCTATTATAATGAGTCTTAAATCTTTACAACAAAAAATTGGTGTTACTGCCGATGGTCTATTTGGACCCGGTACTATGAAAGCCGCTATGGCATATTACAAGATGACACCTGAAAGAGCAGCACATTTTTTTGCTCAAACAGCCCACGAAAGTGGTGGATTCAAAGTATTCTCTGAGAACTTAAACTACTCTGCAGATGGTCTTAATAAGATTTTCCCAAAGTATTTTAAAAATGCAGGTAGAGATGCTGCAGCTTATGCTCGTAACCCTGAAAAGATTGCTAATATTGTTTATGCTTCTCGTATGGGTAATGGTGATACTGCATCTGGTGAAGGATGGAAGTATCGTGGTCGTGGAGCTCTGCAATTGACAGGTAAATCAAACTACCAAAACTTAGCTAATCATCTTGGTAAACCTGAGATTATGGATAACCCTGATCTTGTAGCAAATGAATTAGCATTTGAATCTGCTATCTATTTCTTTGACCGTAACAAGTTGTGGGACATTGCAGACAAAGGAGTCAATAAGGACACTATCTTATTGATGACCAAGCGTATCAATGGTGGTACACATGGTCTTGCTGATAGAGAAGCAAAGACTTTGAAATACTATTCTTGGTTAAAGTAATTTTACTTTACACCTACTATTAAAGAGGTGATATTCTGACATTTAGAGTTAGGATATCACCTTTTTTATTTCTAATATTGACTAATAAAACCAACAACCATATGAAAGTAATGATCATTATTTTATCATTGTCTTCACTGTGCACTCAATCTGAAGATGTAGTTGATCCACGTTATGTTTACAATGCAAAAAACGTAACGCTTGGTGATACCGGATTACTGTATAGTTGGGAACCACTTAAACCAGGAGACACAATTTACATTAGATGAACAAAAAAGATGACATCCAACAACAAGCATTTGATGAACTAAAGAAGCATAAAAGAGCAAGCGTTGGAATCAGTATGGGTGTGGGTAAGACTAAACTTGGTCTTATGCACATGGCCTATTATTATAATGACTATAGTAAATTTCTAGTAGTTGCACCTAAACTTAGCATATTTGAATCATGGAAAGATGATGCAAAGAAGTTTGGTTATGAGTATCTATTAGATCACATCACGTTTAGTACATACATCAGTCTACATAAACAGGATAAAGACTATGACATTGTCTATTTAGATGAATGTCACAGCTTAACTGATACTAATGATGGTTTCTTATCTAGTTACAGAAACAGAATTATTGGTTTGACTGGCACGCCTCCAAAACGTGGTGAAAAATACAACATGCTCAATAAGTATTGTCCTGTAGTATTTACATACTTTGTAGATGATGCAGTAAAGGACAAGATTCTTAATGACTATGAGATAAACGTTCACATGTTAGAACTAAGTAGCCGTAACACTCATAAAATGGAGGGTAAGTTTGGTAGTTTCTATACATCTGAACAAAAACAGTATGCTTATTGGAATAACAAGATACAGTATGAACACAATGAAAAGTCATTGAAGTTCATGCGTATCATGAGAATGAAGACCCTAATGTCTTTTGAAACCAAAGAAACTTATTCTAAGAAGCTATTATCAGAAAGTAAAAATAAATGTATTGTGTTTGCTAATACACAAAAGCAAGCTGATTCATTGTGTAAATATTCTTATCACAGTAGCAACAAAAACTCTGATGATAATCTAGTATTATTTAAAACTGGTAAAATACAAAGACTATCTTGTGTTAATCAGTTATCAGAGGGTGTTACTATTCCAGATCTTAAAGAAGCTATTATCTTACATTCTTATGGAGGTAGCAGCGCTAAGACTAAACAGAGAATAGGACGTGTATTACGCCTTAATCCTGATGATAAAGCAATAGTGCACATACTCTGTTATGGTAACACTATTGATGAGAACTGGGTTAAAGACGCATTGTCTGATCTAGACCAAAAGAAGATAAGATACATTACAGTGAATCAGTTATTACTAAACATATGAGTCAACACATATTTAATTCCATCCTGGTAAAACGGGATGGTAAATTACACTACGCAAAAGAAACAGTAGAGAAGCTATACCAAGAGTTTGTAAAACAAATACAAGAAGGTGCAAAGATTGATGTAATCTTTGAAGTTCAAGATGATACCGGTAGTTCAGCACAGATTGCTAAATTGCATGCTAATATCAGAGAACTTGCTTCAGATACTGGACACACATTTGAAGAAATCAAAATGCTGGTTAAGGATAAATCAGGACTATGTATCCAGAAAAAAGTACAGGGCCAACTAGTGACCCTGTGTAAATCATTTGGAGATTGTAGTAGAGAACAGCTTAATCTAGCTATTCAAGCAAGTATTGAGATAGGTGAGGGTCTAGGTATTAACCTTTATTGACCCTCATCTGTACTCTCAGCACTGTCTTCAGCAGGAGTAGATTGTTCTTCAGATTCTAATTCAGAAATAGTCTTAAGAACAGTGAGGTTTTCTTCTTTAGCTGCACGCTCAATGTCGTTAATCAAAACAGCTAAAGTTTCATAATGGAATTCCCATGGTTCAGTGTGCTCACCTTTGCGGATTCTTTCAGCAGCCTCTTTAATTCTGGCTTGCTCAAAGTTACTCAGCAAATAAACTAATACAGATTGTACTCTGTTTAAGAATGCACCACTAACAGTAACAGTTACTAATTTGTCATAGGGCATTACTTCAATTTGTGTGTCTTTTTCATTTTCCATTGTTCAAATATACTAAGTTATGAGTATTATACAAGTTCCTATGAAGGAAGTACAAACAAAACTTATTCAAAAATTATCACAAACAGACTGGCATACAGCACTTTACCACTTTATGAATGATGATCAGTTCCTAACTATCCTGGATAGTTTAGCTGATCAAGTTAATAATGGTAAAAGATTTGTGCCTAAAATGAAAGATGCATTTAATGCATTTGCTAAATGTAAATTAGATAACCTCAAGGTTGTTATCTTAGGTCAGGATCCTTATCCGTTCTTTGCAGTTAATGGTACAGATCAAACAATTGCAGATGGTCTAGCATTCTCTTGTAGTAATACTATGAAGGAACAACCATCTTTAACCAAATTGTTTGACGCTATACAAACTACTGTATATGGTGATGAACCTTATGATAGAAACTGTGACTTATCTAGATGGGCTGAGCAAGGTGTATTGCTACTAAATAGTTCTTTAACTACTGAATACGCAAAACCTGGAACACATCAGAAAATATGGGAACCATTTATTACATTTGTCTTTGACTATCTGTACTGGAATAAACCCGATTTAGTCTTTATTCTGATGGGTAAGGTAGCACAACAATGGGATGAGATGATTAACACGTCTCATAGTATAGTAATTAATACTACACATCCTGCAAGTGCATCATATACCAAACAGGATTGGGATTGTAATGACTGTTTCAACAGAGCAAATAGATTCCTAGAAAATATCAATAAACCCAAAATTATCTGGTAATGAAAGAACTTGTAAGCTACGTCCTTGAAAAATTTAAGCACAAAAAGATTAAACCCTCAGTATTAAAAAGATACTTGAGAATGAAGTACAAAGTAAACTTTAGTAAAAGTACTTTAGACGATAGACTATCAGGGTTTAATGAATCTGTAGATTCTAAACGCGATATATCCAATTACTAATAGTATTAACAGAAACACATATCCTCTGGCTTTAGTCAGTTTAGTGTGTGTTTCTGCTAGTTCAACTTTAGTTACTGAAAGAACAGAGTCTGTAAAGGCTAGTTTCTTTTCAAGTAATCCTTCTAGTGACTTATCACGCACAGTATTTGTCACCGTTTTTGTTTGATAAACGGTATGTACTTTCTCTGGATAAGAGATACCTACAGATCCATTATTTATATGCAGATGAGCACCGTTGATAACAGTGTCCAGGTAGAAGTTAAATCTTTTATCTAAGTACTTTATCACAATCTGGCTATCTTTGATGATTGTAGAATCATGAACAGTCTTAGTGATAACAGTAGTCTCATTAATACAAAGCTTACGCATAAAGAATTCCTCTTTGGTTTTCTCAATGTGCTTAGGTTTGAATGCACGGGCTACAGGATTACAAGCAGCTATAGTAATTGCAGCTAAGAGGATAAAAAGATTTTTCACAATACTAATTTAAACTAAAAATGACAGATAACAAAGTGAAGGCCATGCGGTTCAATGAGGGCAAACGTAAATGGTCACTTGTTGATTTTAAATCGCTTGAACCTATGGTAGAAGTATTAGAGTTTGGTGAACGCAAGTATGCAGCATGGAATTGGAAAAAAGGACAAGCGATTACAGAACTCTGTGAGAGTTTACTCCGCCACACTTTTGCATTTATGGATGGAGAAGATGAAGATCCTGAATCTCACCTATTACATATAGGACATATGATGTCTAACCTCATGTTTATCAGTTATGTACTACGTGAAAAACCAGAATTTGATGATAGATTCAACAAGCAAAATGTTGAAAGTACTGTTAATAATCAGCAATAAATGGCTATCTTTGAAAATATGAATGATGAAGCTAAACAAATGATTGAAGACTTCAAGGATTCTTACCGTGCAAAATTTGGCGGTAATGTTGTTGTCTTTGCAGGAAGTGGACGACTTAAAAACAACTTATCACTTAATGAAATTGAGGACATCTCAATTAGTTCTATAGGTGAGAAAATTAGTCCTAAAGAAAAGAGACACTCTAGACGTAAAGAAGTTGTAGCAGCTAGACAGTGTTATTGTAAGATAGCCCGTGAAATGGGTTACACTTACATGGAGATTGGTAAACACATTAAAAAAGATCACAGTACAATTATTCATGCAGTCACTAGATCAAATGATATGATTGAAACTAATGACCTGGTGTTCACCAATATTTACAACAAAATCGTTAACAACATAAGCCAAGCACTAGATGGAAGAAGTGTTTCTACAAATAACCAAAGCGGGATTAAGTCCAAATCAACTTTACCTACTGTACTCAATAAGAAATAAAGTAAGTACTGTATTAATCAACCCTCATTTAGAACTGAGGAGCATAAACCAAAAGTTTATTAACCCTGATGGCAGTATTAATTCTACTGGTCTGCAACTTCTTGATGATATGGATTCATATATCACGAAAAAGAAAGACAAAGCCAACAAAGATATACTAGGTGCTAATTCAGATGCAATGATCACCAAGTATGTTGAGTTGTTTCCCAAACGCAAATTACCCAGTGGCAAGTTAGCCAGATCAAATAAAAAGAATCTTGAAACCAACTTTAGATGGTTCTTTAACAACTTTGATTATGATTGGGAAACCATATTTAAAGCTACTGCAGCTTATGTAGATGAGTATGAAGCTAAAGGATATCTGTATATGCAGACATCTAAATACTTCATATGTAAAAGTCAATCTGATAAATCTAAAACTTCTGAACTTGCTGACTACTGTGAACTGATTAGTTCTGGTGGTGAGTTAGACACTGATTCACACTTTAAAGAGAAAGTGGTATGAGTGAGTTTGAATGGGTATCCAGAAAAGAAGGATTTCAGAAAGCACTTAAATACATTGATGGTAGATCCAAAGGTGTTATCAACAGTGTATTGACTCCGTGGCCAAAGTTTAATGATGCTACTACTAATGGTCTAGAGTGGAATACTCTAAGTGTTATTGGTGGAAGACCCGGCAGCTTTAAAACTGGTTTGAAAGATCAAATCATTAGAGAAGCTTTTAGGTTAAATCCATTACAGCGTTTTAGAGTATTAGAGTTTAGCTTTGAGATGATTATGCAGACTTCATGTTTGCGTGATTTCTCAAGTGTACTTGGTAAATCTTACAAGTATTTGTGTAGTGCTGAGGGTAACAAACTTACCCAAACAGAAATTGCTCAGTGCTATGAGATTGCTAAAGACAGAGTTAACTTCCCTATAGACATTGTAGAAGATCCATGTACGGTTAATGAGATGCGGGATATCATTGAGAAATATATCCATGAGTATCAAACACCAACTATCATTACTATTGACCACAGTGTATTATTAAAGAAGCAGCCATTCAAAGACAAACTAGAGATGCTTTATTCATTTGGTGAGATGATCACTGATGTAAAAAGAAAGTATCCAGTTATGTTTATTGTACTGAGCCAGCTTAACCGAGGTATTGAATCACCTGAGAGAAATGAAGATGGTAAGTATGGTAACTACATACTTGACTCTGACATCTTTGGTGGTGATGCATTGCTTCAACATGCAGATTTACTGGTGGGTCTTAACAGACCAGCCAAGCAGAAGATTAGATTCTACGGGCCGGATAGATACATTATAGAAGATGATACAGTACTTGTAATGCATTTTCTTAAGTGCAGAAACGGTGACAACAGAATGTCATTCTTCAAAGCTGAATTTGACAAAATGCGGGTAGTTGAGATGGAAACACCACCTACTGCAGAAAGGAGAACTAAATGACAATAACAGTAAAATCAAAAGTAAAATTAACACCAGAAGAAAGAAAGCAGAGAGTTAAAGATTTGTATGATTATCAGGTAGAAGCATTTACTAAACTCAACATCCAAGATCCATTGTATGTTCCTAAGATGGCTTATGTTCCATCTGGTAAAGATGAAAGACATATTGCGTTCTTTGGTAATGAACTAGAGAAATGTGAGTCTTATGATGTACCTCAAGATATCTACACAGAGTTTGTAAGCTCAGAGTATTTATCAGAAGATGCAACCAGATCATTGTACAAATGGAAGTTTAATCCTCATTGGCGTACTGAGTATGACATCATCCCAGCCACTGATTTTATACAGGAGAGATACATGGTTCCTGTTAGTGAATTGAGATTGGTATATGATAATTCTGAAAGGTTAAAAGTAGGCAAACATGTTGCTGAATCAACCCCAAAAATCAGTACACAAATGTTGACAATTCCTAATGAAATTCCTGATGATGCACCCTTTAATGACTTGACAATCAGAGATTTAGTTGCTATCTTTACTAGAAAACCAGTGAGCAACAAGAACTGGTTGAACAAACTAATTAATGAATTATAACAATGGCACAGTCAATATTAATCATCAGTGAAAGCGGTGCAGGTAAGAGCACGGCAATCAGAAATCTTAAACCAGAAGAAACATTTATTATTAACGTTGCAAACAAACCCCTTCCTTTCAAAGGATGGAAAGGGATGTATCCTATTTGGTCAAGAGAAGCACAAGATGGTAGAATGTATACACGTTCTACTGCTCATGAGATTCTTGCATGCATGAAATATGTAAGCGAGAAGCGTCCTGAGATTAAAACTCTTGTTATTGATGACCTGCAGTATATGTCTGCCTTTGAATACTTTGAGAAGGCTGAGGAAAAAGGTTATGAAAAATTTACAAAAATTGCCAAAGACCTGACTACAGTAGCAAGAGCTCCTAAAGATATGCGTGAAGATTTACAGGTATACTTTATGACTCATGCAGAAGAAACATTAGATGCATATGGTGTAAAGAAAGTCAAAGCCAAAACCATTGGCAGAATGATTGACAATTCACTTACCTTTGAAGGCTTATTTTCAATTGTACTTTTTGGTAAAGTGAAACGTAATCAAGATGACAGCATGCGCTATGTATTTGAAACAGTAAATGATGGAACTAATACATGTAAAGCACCTGCTGGAATGTTTGATGATCCAGAAATCCCCAACGATTTAGAATTTGTAAGACAAGCAATTATTAACTACGAAAATTAAAACTATGATTAGCACTCAGAACATTATGACTACCTCCAACAGTGGCGGAGGAGCAAAGAAAGTAATCACTCCTGGTGAGTGGACTGTAAAGATTAACTCTGTAGAGTTGTTTCAAGCACCATATGATCAAGATACTTATTTCTTGGTAATGAATGTAGAAGGTCCTGATATGGGTCCAGAATTTGATGGCTTCTATATTGACAAAGACAATCCATCTCTTGGTAAATACAAGGGTCAGATTGGTCGTGTTAAGACTAGCTACTTTGGTTTTAAGGACGGTACCTTGCCCAGTGGTGAGAAAATCTTCCGTGATCAACAGATCTTGCGTACAGTTTATTCTTTGTGCACTACTGCTGGTAAAGCTAAATGGTTAGAAGAAGTTGACAACAAGTATGGAACTATGGATGCTTTTGTAGCTGGTTTTAGTCAAATGATCAAAGGTACTTGGATGAAGATGGTTATTGGTGGTAAAGAGTATGACCGCAATGGTTATACTAACTATGACCTGCATCTTGTGAAAAATACTAAGACACATTACAACATTGCAGCAGCAGATAGTGATGGGTCTAATTTGATCAAATTTAATCCTGATGAGCACATCCGTAAGGCTAAGGTTGAAACGGTTTCATCGTTTGGTGACGATGATCCATTCAAGCCTTCACCAAATGGTAGCACAGGATTTGAACTTTAAAAATTTAGTCTGTTAAACTTGAAAGGGGGTGTAGGTTTACATCCCCTTTCTTTATTATTGTAGTGAGTATGATCAGTACTAAACACTTAGTAATGGATATTTCCACAGTTCCACGAGAGTGGATCTTTGAAACATACTGTAAATTATCTGAAAAACTTATGGGTCAAGATGTCAAAATGAAAAGCATCTTTAACCCATCTGAACGTACTCCTTCTATGTACATCTATTTATCTAAGGATAAACAAGTATACATGTATAAGGATTTCTCTACAGCCAAGGGTGGTGATGCTATTGACTTGGTTAAAAACGTGTATGCTTATTCTAGTAGATATGAAGCTGTAATAAAAATCATTGAGGATTACAACGAGTTTGTTCTCCATAATAACGGTGGTTATGATATTGCAGACTTTAAGAAACATTCCAAGTATCAAGTCAGCATGATTGAAAAAAGAAGTTGGACTACACTTGACAGTAAATACTGGACTCAGTTTAATATTGGTTCCAAGTTACTTGAGAAGTATAATGTCAAACCTCTATCTAGTTATGAAATGACTAAGGATGATGAGTATGGTGTAAAGAAACTACGTATTGAGGGTAACTATATCTATGGTTACTTTAGAGCAGATGGTACTCTTTACAAGATCTATCAACCCAAAGTACAGCAGAAAAAGTTTCTTA